>Ga0187817_10000616_pt1 | contig 15765 bp, 10 predicted proteins | sample NC_wetland_sal_i_17_FD_132431 | JGI IMG/M metagenome (GOLD analysis project Ga0187817, IMG submission 132431) | Wetland sediment microbial communities from Neuse River Estuary, North Carolina, USA - SO4_2 | ecosystem: Environmental > Aquatic > Freshwater > Wetlands > Sediment | place: USA...
CCCGGGAATGCCATGCCTGTATGATTCCTGAGGAACCGCCAACAATCGCAAATATCGCGCCTCGATGCTGCCCTGCGTAGCTTTCCCATTTTGCCGCATTGATCAAACGTATCCTCCGTCAATAACGAAGAGACTATACCAATCAACTGAAAGAACGATTACTTGATGAGCACTCTTCGCCGCGGCGAGCGCTGAATAGGCAGTTTTCACTTCGGTGAAAGTCTCCCCTATGCCCGCATTTGGCTGCGATCAAGCGTCATTTGCGTTTGATCTCCCCGACGCAGCCTGAAAAACCGCCATCAGCGATGTCCCCATCAATCTCTGAGGGATCCATTCACAATGGGAAAGAGCCAGGAGAACGCTGTTGATGGCCGTGGACTGCGTATCGAATCCGGTGGTGATGATCCTGTTCTGCTCGTGCTGCCCCATCAGCCATAACTTTCGAAGCATCAGTGTTGGCACGAGTGGCAATCCCCAGTAAGTCCACTCTTGCGTTACAAGGCCATTGCGGCCGGCGCTCTCGCTCAACGTTCGGATTGAATAACGCCGCACGTGCCCTGCGGCCTCGTCATACGGTGAAAATGCCCATTGCCCGGCGGGTACGTTGATCACCAGCTTACCCTGCGGCCTCAAGTGAAACAGCAACGCGTTCAAAAATCTATCTTCATCCGTGATGTGCTCCAGCACATCGAACAGAAAGATCACATCAAATTTCGCTTTCAGCGCAGGGTCCTTCTGGAAGATGTCGTAGCAGCACACTTTGCTGCGCCGGCATATATTTTGCTTCAGCGCGTTTTCGTTCAGATCGAAACCCGTCACCGCCCGCGCATAGGCGTCTTCGACCTGTCGTTGGAGCAGTCCATGGCCGCAACCGATTTCCGCTATCTCTTGCGAGCCGGTGATTAGTTCACCCGCCAGCCTCTGTAAGACCTCAAACCGCCGCCGGACCCAGAAATGGTCCACCGACGCGATCTCAAACCACCGATCCGCCATGCTGACTTCGGCCGGCGGCGACAAATATTCGATCGTTCGGAGGGATTCCGGGTCGGTTGTCCTGTCCGCTGTTGCCATCACGGGTCTGCCTTTACCGCGGAAGCTCCTTCTCAAGTGCGCGTTCCAGGGCGTCTGCAGCGCTGCCTTCGCCGTGCATGCGGCCCGTCATCCGGCCAATTACATACTGCGGCCGTGCCTTCGTCTCCTCGTAAATCCGGCCAACATACTCTCCGATGACCCCCAGGAAAAAAAGCACAATGCCAGACAGAAACGTGACCGCGACAATGAGAGCCGTAAACCCCTGCGGCGACTTTTGCAGGAAAATCTTGGCGTAGAGGGAATACGCTACATACAACGTCGAGAGAAACATCACGAAGGCACCGAACAGCGCTGCTGCACGGATCGGCACGATCGAAAATGCAAAAATACCGTCGAACGCAAGTTTCATCAGCCGTAGCATACTGTACTTACTTTTGCCCGAATGGCGCTCGGCACGCTCCACTGAGAGCCCCGTTTGCCGGAACCCCACCCAGCTTCTCATGCCTCTCAAATACCGATGGTGTTCCGGCATCTTTCTCACGTGATCGACCACCCGGCGCGACATCAGTCCAAAGTCCCCTGAATCCAGCGGCAACCGAATGTCAGACAGCGTCGCCATCATGCGATAGAACACAAAATAGCAAATGCGCAACAATAGCGGTTCTTTCCGCCTCACCCGCTGCGCGTACACTACGTCAAATCCCTGCTTGTGTTTTTCGACAAAGCCCGGAATCGCTTCCGGAACATCCTGCAGATCTCCGTCCATTACCACAGTCGCATCACCGCTCACATGATCGAGAGCGGCGGTGATGGCTGCCTGATGCCCAAAATTCCTGGAGAGAGAAATTGCGGCGATTCGGGAATCTTCCTGTGACGCCTCCGCCAGCATCTCGAAAGTCCGGTCCGTGCTCCCGTCGTCCACAAACAACATTTCATGAGGACCGCCTGGCAAACTGTCCAGAACTGCGCGAAGCCGGCACAACAGTTCCGGCAGAACACTTTCTTCATTGTGAACCGGGATCGCGACAGAGAGACGAAATCCAGTGGCCATGCCGGCGCATTATCCTCTCAGGTGGGGCGCCATTACCATACCGCCAATCCCAGGGCAGAGCAAGGCACACGCCTGCGAACCCTGACAAAGCGCGCGCACCAGCTGCACAGTCCAGAAGAGTCATTTCTTCTCGTAGCCTTGTGGGTGCCGCAGGTGCCACTCCCAGGCTGAGCGCAGAATGCTAGATAGGTCCGACTGTCGGGGAATCCACCCCAAGACGCTCTGTGCTTTCGTGGCATCGGCGATTAAGCGGGAAGAATCGCCGGGCCGGGGCGGCTCGATCCGCACGCGGATCGGCTTCCCCGTCACTTGGCGCGCGCATTCCACCACCTCCAAAACGGAGTAGCCGCGGCCATTCCCCAGATTGAAGAATTCCGAATGTCCGCCATGCCGGAGGTATTCTAGAGCGCGTCCATGCGCTTCCGCAAGATCGCTCACATGGATGTAATCGCGAATCGCTGTGCCATCCGGTGTCGCATAGGTATTGCCAAACACAGAAAGTGCCTTCAGTCTCCCCGAGGAGGCCTGGAGAGCGTTTGCAACCAGGTGCGTTTCCGGCTCGTGGTCCTCCCCGTGCCTTTGCGTCGCGCCTGCGGCATTGAAATAGCGCAGAGCAACGAATTTCAGGCCGTAGGCAGCGTCATAATAAGTCAGCAAACGTTCCAGGAATAGCTTGGACCATCCGTAAGGACTCGTTGGCCACTGCCGAGAGCCTTCTTTGATGGGCAGCGCCTCTGGCTCCCCGTAGGTAGCGCAACTCGAAGAGAACACGAAGCGGCGCACACCGGCCTGTAGAAGACCGCCAATCAGCGAAATTCCCTGCTGCACGTTGTTTTCAAAATACAGCTTGGGTTCCTGAACAGATTCGCCCACATACGCAAGCGCGGCGAAGTGAATGCAGGACTCAAGTTCATGCTCCCGCGCGATCTGAGCGAGAAGCGCCTGATCGCCCACATTACCCTGGTAGAAAGGAACATCCGCATCGAGCGCCTGGCGGTGGCCTCGCGCGAGATTGTCCAGCACGACCACCTTTTCTCCTCGCGAGAGCAGGTGCTCCACCGCTACACTCCCGATGTACCCTGCGCCTCCTGTCACCAGGATCGCCATGGACTCTCCTTCCTGTTTCGGCAATGCGGCCGGATGATCGTGTCACGTCCCGTGCGGTGTGCGTAGTTTTCCCATCTCGCCGCAGTGGGCCAATCGCTGTTCTTTAGGCGGCTGGCTTTATTTTCGGTCAAAGGCATATATAGTGACGCTCAGAAATTTTGCGAGCAGCTGGGGGGAGAGAATCGGCTGAGATCGATTTGGGAGCTTGCAAACGAAGGGTCAACGGCGTCCTGCGCTCTCAGCCGCGCGAGAAGTTCCTCAGTCCCGTATGAATCCGACTCTACTTCTGGCTTCGGCAGGACAACGATAACATGATGAGCATTCTCCGCCGCGGCGAGTGAAGCATAAAGCCCCGGATCCTGCCGCATCAGCTCATACTCCACGATGGGAGTGGCAGGATGGCACACTACCAAGGCATCGCCCTGCCGAATATTCGTCCTCAAAAACTCGATAACCTGTGACGTGTCGATCAAGGCGGCTGTCTCGTTGTTCCGGAAGAGAATGCGTTGTTGCACGAGTGAGGCTCCGATCAGCAAGGCCAAGCCAACGGAAACTACACTCGCGACAATTAATCGACGGGAAGGTCCGACAAAAGTTCTAATTATGAGAGAGAGGCCCGCCGAGGCAGTTATGATAGCGGCCAGCAAAAGATAACTCCACACACGAGGGTAACCCAGGATATTGCGCGCCCAGGCGAAGCAAAACGTGACAATCCAGAGAGCCAATGTCATCGGGACCCGATCAGCTGCGACTCTGGGATGGAACAGCAGGCCAAGAGCGATACCGCCGATCACGATATAAACAACCGCGATTGGAACTCCATCCGACCAGCGGACGCATGCGGAGTGCGCCAACGGCCCCAAACCACTTAGAAATGAGTCTGTCCGTGAAGCGACAAACCGATTGGATATCACTGCCGCTGGTCCAGAGGCAAGAAGCGGCGGAATGTAGAACAGCACGGACAGTAGGCCCATGGCGAACCCCGCTTGCGCGAGGTACATCAATAGCTCTTTGCAACTTGGCACGCCTCCTGTGAGGAGTCCTGACAGCAGCATCCATAGCACCAAGGCGCCGATAGGAAGGACCATGGTCGGAATAGTATAGATTCCTGCCAGTCCGGCGAGAACGAACGCGAGCCACGCTGTTTTCAATCCAGGATTCGTCACCAGCCAGGCGCTGCAGCACATCATCAAAAGCAGGAAAACCCATTGAAGAGAGTAGCCGCGGGCGTTCACAGAAAATTCGATGAAGGTCGGCAGAGCCGCCACGAAACCGGCAGCCAGCACGCCCGCAAGGCGATTGTAGAGCACACGTCCTGCCAACCAGGCCATGGGAATGGTCAGGCATCCGGCCACCAGAGCCGGTAGCCGCAGGGCAGTGGTGGTATCGCCCAGGGTCAAGATGCTCAAGCGAGCCAGCAAAGTATGCAACAAATGGTTGTTGGGGTAACTGTAGTTCGAGAGCGCCCGATACAGCGGTCTGGAAACAAAGTTCAAGTAGGTGGCTGCTTCGTCGTAGCGAATCGCGCGGTGGAGGTGCCAAAGCCGCAGAAAGACACCTATCGCACTGATCGTCAAGACAGTCGCGAACTCCAGCCAAACCTGGGTACCTGGCAAGAATTGCTCGCGCAAAGATTCCCGAATCCCGTGCCATTCCTGCGGCACAGCAATGAGAAATTTTTCAAGTTTTCCTTTGAATAGAGCGAGTGAGATTGCACAAATTGCGAAGAAGCAAGCCGTGAACGGCAGACGCGCTATAACAGCATTGACGCCTGCCTGGGTGGGGTGCACAAGATTCCCGTTTGGGATTTCGGCCGACCCAAGAGTGTCAATGATCGCGCGGAGACGGGAATGCGATGTCAACCAAACGAGTAGGAACATCAGCGACAAAAACACAAACCCAACGAGAAATACGTTTAGTGTCCAGCCTAATGCGCGGTGTTCCTCGCGTCGAACCGCTACCACGGGGTTGCTCTCCCTCACTACCGCACAACCCAAAACGTGTCCCGCATAAGGTTTCTCCTCACAAATCTCACTAACAAATCGTACGTCACTGTGCAGACAGAACGGGCGCGGAGTGGCTATTCTCGGTGGGGGCTGCTGACGGCAGTGGATTCCGGCGAGCGAACCAAGATGCGAGGTACAGTATTGCGGCCAGTATCAGCAGCGAGCGAATGCCTGTCCAGTAGGAAAGGGATTCCATCAGGCCACCTGAGAGAGCTCCCAAAAGATTGGAGCCAAAAGCCTCTCCGCGAAATCCATAGTTTGCAAAGCTTCGAATGAAAACTATCCCCGCGAAGAAAATGGGTAAACATAAGAACAGCGTACCGGATATCGCTTTCAGAATGAATGAGTGAAACAGAAGTTTGTCTAACGGAACAAAGTACGCCATCAAGATCGAAGCGAAGATGCCAACATATCCGAGGGATGCCGGAATCTTGGCCCAGAAACCAACGACAACATTCGCGGCAACGATGAGGAAAAGCAAGCCGGCAATGACAATAGCGTTGACTGCCCATGTGGTTCCAAACAGCAGCGCCATTCGGCTTACGATTTGCGCTTCGAGCAGCAAGAAACCCGCACCCAGAAAAAAGAAATGCCAGAGGATGGACCGGCTGGTCATCCCAGTCTCTCTTAGAAAGAACCAGCAGAGCACGACTAGGATCACGGAAATAAGAACGACCGTTGCCGTCAGACCTGGCTCACGCTGATAGAAGTACGGCCAGTCGTCGGTTGTCAAAGCTGCACTTTCCATCCTTATTTGACCATGCGCACTGACGTAGGCAGCAAGTGCAGGATCCTTAAGCGCGCGCGCAATCCTGTCTTGAGACCCACAAATAAAAAACCTCCCACCAGTAGTGTATGAGGAGCGGTCGGTCTCAAATTGCAGCGGTGGCTGTCCAAAGACAGTTTGTAGAAGCCCGTACAACCTACCCGCGATCCATGGCGTTTCAACCTGAAACTTAACAATCATAAGTCCGTCGGGACGCAAGTGTTGTTTCGCAGCACGGATTGCTTCGATTGTGTAGACGTAGTTGTCGATCCTGATGTTTGTAAAATGGGAGCTGGTTGTCTGGGAATCCAGCAAGGAGAACACTATAAAGTCGAACTGCTCGGTATCGTTCTGCAGGTAACTGCGCGCATCGTCAAGAACCACCCTAACACGTGGCGAGCTGTAAGGCTTTTCGAAGTGTAGTTGTCTGCCCAACTTGAGGATGAGCGGATCAATTTCAACTGCTACTATGCGTCCGGCGCCATTTCGCAGAGCGGCAGCGACGTCATTACCCATGCCAGCTCCCAAGACCAGAACAGTCGGCGGATCTGGATAGAAGTGATAAGGGAGGTTGTATGAATTCCAGGGCACGCTCACGTCATTGAAGAGCTTTGGGTGATCCGAGACAAATTGTGGGGACAAATTCAGGATTTGCTGAAACCAAGAGTCGTTGGTATTCAATTGATAGGCTATCAGCTTGCCATCGTCGAACACCGGCTTTATGGTGAGTTTCTGGTACGGGGACCAAAAAGTCGTTGCTCCGTTCGGGATATTCAGACCTGCAAGTGCAGCGCACGCAAGAAACACGGCGGCAGATGCGTAGCGGAATCGTGGAGTTTTCCAGAAGAAGACTGCGATCATTAGCCCCGCTGCGACGAACCAAAGCGCGGGAGGCTGGTACAGGAAGCAAAGAGCAGTGTAGAGAAGAATACCGACAAGACTGCCGAGAATGTTTATCGTATAGCCGAGAATGCCCCTACTGGCGTTTTCGAGATACCACCCGACAAGCTGGCCCACTGGCACAAACATGAAGGCGATGAGCGCGAAAACGCCAACAATCACGAATGCAGCGGCCACCACGCCGAAAGCAGTGAGAGCATCGAGTTTCCTAGCAGTTGCGCTCCAAAAAGTCATTTCGGAAAACCCCCCGAGAAAAGAAGGGAGCTTTCCGACAGTATCCCGGAAAGGTTTCCACGGCAGCCCGATGAGCAGGACAATCGTAAGCAGCGGGAGGAGCATGGGGAAGAGGCTGATGCGGCGGCGACACATATAGCCTCCGAGTCCAAACCCGAGGAAGCAGGCGATCAGGACGAAATTTTTGAAATACGCGAACGTGCGGATCTCGGAGGATACCCACCGGATCATGAGCAGTTCAAGAAAAAGGCCGATCACACTCACTAGCGCAAGTTGTCTGTAGGAAAAGCCGCCCAAGGAAAGGGGAGAAAACTCCCACGTTCCCAAGGATTGACTCCCTTCGGTAGCCAAGGGTTCTCGACGGTAAAGCCGGAACAGGAAGGCGCAGACTGCGGCGATGAGCGTAAACGGAAAAAAGTAGTGAAACGCTTTAAGGAGCAAAGGCAACATTTATTTCTCTTCCCTCATTTCGGCGTGCCCGAGACGAGCATCGATTGCCTCCAGGTGCTGTTCGGCCCAATTAATCGTGCTGTACTGCGTCGGAAATGTTTTTATGGCCGCACGCTATCCTATAATCAAGGGGGAGCACGTTTCAAAGGGATTCAAGGCGGCGTCTTCCAGAGTTCGGCGGTATCAGTGCCGGAAAAAACTGCATGGCAAAAGCCTGCGTTAGCGTACTGATCGACACGTACAACCACGAGCGCTTCATCGAGGAGGCGGTCGCCAGCGTCCTTGCGCAGGATTTCCCCGCCGCCGAGCGCGAAATTCTTGTCGTGGACGATGGTTCCACCGACCGCACGCCAGAAATCCTCAGTAAATTCGCATCCGAGATTCGGGTTCTTCGCAAACCAAACGGCGGTCAAGCTTCAGCTTTTAATCATGGCATTCCTCAATGCCGGGGTGAAATCATCGCTTTTCTTGACGGTGACGATTGGTGGGCTCCGGCCAAGCTGTCAGCGGTCGCGAATGCATTCTCCTCTCACGCGGCTGTCGGCCTCGTCGGTCATAGCGTCACCGAGGTCCTGGCCAGTGGCGCCCGGCGTAACGAGTTAGTACGCGATTCGCCGCAGTTTCGCATTGATTCCGCGGCGGGCGCCCGGATATTTCGTCTTCGCAAAAGTTTTCTTGGCACCAGCCGTATGGCCTTTCGCGCGGATCTCCTCCGCCGCATCGGCCCCGTCCCGGAATCGCTAGTCATTGAAGCCGACGAATTCCTCTTCACGTTGGGCGCGCTCTTCTCCGAAGTACTTCTCCTGCGCGAGCCACTGACGTTCTACCGCCTTCACGGGCAAAATCTCTATCAGATTAGTGATCGCAATCTGTCCGCCTTCCGTCGCAAACACGCCGTGATTTTGGCCCTGGCGGACGCATTGCGCCGCCGCTTCGCCGACGAACGCGTTCCCGCGGATATCTGCCACGTCATTGTGGACGCGGTTCAAACCGAGGCGGATCTTGTTCGACTTTCCTTGGGTGAAGGCTCGCCTTTGGACACCTTTCGTACCGAAATCCGCAGCTATGACCTGAGCCACGGGCACGCATCGCCCCTGCGCCGCTTGCTGAAATACGTGAGTCTCTTACCCGCGCTCTTTCTTCCTCCCCAGCGATACAACGCACTCAAACACAAGCTGGTTTCCAACTCCCTCTATGCAAGGGCTCGCGAGAAGTTTTTTCCGTTTCATCGCCCTAACCACGTCGATCGCACCGGTGACTGGAACCTTTGATGACCGCTCCCCCAACTTCTCCCTCGCAACCCCTAAGCATTCTGATGTCCGCCTGCGTGCCGCGCCGCCCCGAGGGCGGCGCGGCGGCTATCATTTACAATCTTGGGCGTGAGCTGCAGAAGCGCGGGCATTCACTTACTTACATTTTTCAGGAGGACCTCTTTGGCCAAGACACCATCTCTGCCAGATTCAATGCGCTTGTCTTTGCCCACCGCCTGGATCGCTACATCGTCCGGAACCGCGATAAGTTCTCCATCGTGAATCTGCATGCTCCCGCTGGCTTTCTTTACGGTTTTCGCCGGCGCTGGTTTGCTCACCGCAACGACCCACCGAACGTAATGACTCTTCACGGCCTCGAAGAGCGCCGCGTCTACGCGATGAGCCGGGAAGCACACAAAGGCCGCGCCTGGAATTTCAGCTTGCGAAACCGCTTGTGGCATCGCTTTTACACTTTTCCGCTCTACCGCTGGTCCATCCGGACCGCCGATGGCGCCCATACCTACAGCCGCGACGTTTGGAACCTGTTTCAGCTGAAGTACAACCTCGACGTCGATCGCACTGCCTACATTCCCAATGGCGTCGAACCGCGCTTTTTTCTTCCGCGCCGCTATGATTCCTCCGGTCCCTTGAAACTTCTGTACGCAGGCACGTGGCTTGATCAGCGCGGCATTTTTTATCTTCGCGATGCTCTCGAACGCCTCACCCGTCAATTACCCGGCCTGACCATGACCTTCGCCGGCTGCGCCTGTCCACCCGAAACGATCACGGAATTCTTCGGCCCCGCTTTGGCCTCCACGATCATTGTTCAACCAGTCGTGCCCTCCAGCCAGATGCAGGAACTCTATTCTGCCCATGACGTGTTTCTCTTCCCCTCTCTCGTCGAGGGCCTCCCCTCCGTGCTCCTGGAAGCCATGGCTTCGGGAATACCGGTGATCACCACGGAAACGTGTGGGATGCAGGATGTTGTCGAAGATGGATTCAACGGCCTGCTGGTTCCTCCCGCAGATGCCCATGCCATCGAGGAAGCGGTCCTGCGCCTCGCTGCCTCTTCCGAATTCCGCCAGAGCTTGGGCCAGGCAGCTCAGCAGACGATGGCACGCTATACTTGGGAACGATCCGCTAAATTGTTAGAGGAATTATTCCGGCGCATCCTGTCGAAGAAAGGGCAAGATTTTTAATGATCACTCTCGGGATCAACTATTCTCAATTGCACGACTCCTCTGCCTGCCTTGTCCGAGATGGTCAACTTGAATTTGCCGTTGCTGAAGAACGAATCAGCCGTTTGAAGCATGACGCGCGCTTTCCCGTGAATGCCATTCAGGCATGCCTCGATTTTGGCCGCTTGAGCGCTATGCAGATCGATGAGGTCTGTTTCGGCTGGCAGGCCCCCGGTCTGGAATATCGCCACGACCTGAAGCTCTACGCCACCGGACAGTGGCCCATTTCTTATCTTAATCTTCTGAATTCCACCCGCCACTACGTCAGCATGTGGCATCAGGGCGGTGGCGTCAACAGATTCAGGCAGCGCTTTGGTCCAACAAAGGCGCGCTTCCGATTTGTCGACCACCACTTGGCTCACGCGCTCAGCGCCTACGCGTATTCTGGATTCGATGACTCCGCGATCGTCGTTCTTGACGGTCACGGCGCTTGGGAAGCTACTTCCATCTGGCATGGGCGCGGCGGCCGGATCGAGCACGTTTTAACGATTCCGTACCCCGATTCCATCGGCTTGTTCTACGGTGAGTTTACGGAATATCTGGGATTCGTACGAAACTCTGATGAGTGGAAAGTGATGGGTCTTGCGCCCTATGGCCGGCCCGGCATCAATCTGGAACCGTTCATTGATCCTGAGGCATCGCCTTACCGCGTGCATACAAAGAAACTGATCGGGCAAGATATGGGATCTTTCTCGGAAATCATCCCTCGGCTTGGGGCTCCCCGCATCGCCGAAAGCGACATTGATGACCGCCACAAAAACGTGGCCTATGCGGTGCAGGATTCCTGCGAGAAGGCCATGATGAGCGTTGTGCGCATGGCGCTCGAAAAAACTAAAAGCAAAAACCTCTGCCTCGCGGGTGGTGTGGCGCTTAATTCCAAAGCCAACGGGAAAATCGCCGCTTCCGGTCTAGTCCAAAACCTGTTTGTCCAGCCAGCCGCTTCCGACGATGGTGTCGCTCTCGGCGCAGCGCTCGCTCCGTTTCTCGATGGAGGGCAGCGGCTGCCTCTCAAACCCATGCGTCACGCCTATCTTGGCCCTTCGTTTGACGACGCGGCCATTGAGGCGGCACTGAAAACCTATAAAATTCGCTATACACTTCTTTCCGATCCTGCCGCGACGGCTGCCGAATTTCTGTCGCAAGGAAAAATCCTCGGATGGTATCAGGGCCGCATGGAGTTCGGACCGCGAGCCCTCGGTAGCCGCTCCATCATTGCGGATCCTCGCGATCCAGAGATGAACACCAAAGTCAACAACGCCGTGAAATTCCGTGAGTGGTGGCGCCCCTTTGCTCCTTCTCTCAAAAAGGAAGCTGCGCCCGAATACCTCGAATCGGCTTATGACTCGCCATTTATGATCCTCACTGCGCAAGTTCGCCCGGAAAAACGCAGCATAATTCCTTCTGTCACCCACGTTGACGGCAGCGCCCGTCCGCAAACCGTCGAAAAGGAGATTAACCCGCTCTATTACCGGCTTATCGACGAATTCGGCAAGCGCACCGGCGTGCCTGTCATTATGAACACTTCTTTCAACCTGCGCGGTGAGGCCATTGTGCACACTCCCACGGACGCTCTCCGCACCTTTTTCAGTTCTGGCATGGACGCCCTCGCATTGGGCAGCTTTTTCGTGGAGAAGTGACATGGACAGTTCGTACAATAGTCGCCTCTCCTTGTTGTTTCTTCGCTATGCTCCCTCATTCGCTCGGTTACGCCGCTTGCCCGTACTTGGCCCCTGCTTGGGCTGGATCAGCGCAAGGCTTATTCCCCGGGAATCTTTAACTTGGATTCAAGTTCAGGACGGTCCTGCTGCTGGCTTGTGGTTCCGCATTCACGTGCGCACAGGCCATTGCACTCTTGAAGGCAATTGGGAGCCTGCCGTCCAACAAGCCCTTGTCCAACACCTCCGCCCGGGGATGACCTTTTACGATCTTGGCGCCAATATCGGATCTTTCTCGCTCCTCGCCGCAAGACTCGTCGGCCCTGGCGGCCGTGTCTTTGCGTTCGAAGCTGACCCCGAAATTGCCGCGCGCCTTCGCGAAAATATTGCCCACAACAAGTTCACCCACGTTAGCGTCGAAGAAAAAGCGGTTTGGTCGGAGCCAACCACGGTTTCCTTTGTGCGCGCCGATAGCGCTGCTTCTCCTGATCGCGGCCTCGGTCACGTTTCGGCCGGTGACACAGCCGCCACCAACACCATCTCCGTCGAAGCCGTCTCGCTCGATGAATTTGTTTTGTTGCATCCCGCTCCAGACTTCCTCAAATGCGATGTCGAAGGCGCGGAAGTAGCCGTTCTTCAAGGCGCCGAGCGGTTGCTTCGCGAAAAGCGTCCGATTCTCCTCGTCGAAATGCACAGCTCGGAGAATCGCCTGGCTCTTACCCGCAAATTCAGCCAACTCGGCTACGCCTGCAGCAACCTGGACGAAAATCATGTCCTCGCGCTGCCTCAATGAGCAGGCTCGTCATTATTCCTCTCGGTAAATGACGTACCAGCCGACGCGGTCGAGGAATACTGCCGTTATCGCGCTGCCGCCCTCACCACTTGCGGGCAAGTATTTCGACAATTTTTCCCAGTGCGTCCAGATCCTTCGTGTCAATCACTTCGCCAGGTGAATGCGAATAGCGGAGCGGCCATCCTAGCGCCACATCCACCGATCCGTACCGCACGAACACCGCGCCGTCGTTCCCGCCCCCGGTCACGCCATACTGCACCGGAATCGCGTTCTCCTTTGCCAGCGCTACCACGCGGTCCACGTATTGCAGCGGCACGATGTTCGAATTGTCCACCGCGCGCACTACGAATCCTTTCCCCAGCTCCGCGTCTGCAAAGCGTTTGGACTCTAGCGGCGAATCTGAACTGACAAACGTATCAATCGCGAAGACGAAATCAGGCACGCGCCCTTCCTTCGCTGCTTGTTCCGCAAATGCCGCCGCGCCCTTCAAGCCGACTTCCTCTTCCGTGGACCACACAAACGTCACATCCCGCCCCGGCAAATCCGGCCCGATGGTGCGCACCGCCGCAATCAGCGCCGCGCATCCCACGCGATCGTCAAAACTCCGCGCATTCGCCCGCGTCCCGAGCAGCGGCCGGTATTCCTTTGGAATCGTCACAAAATCACCCACCGCAATGCCCAGTTTTTCCGTCTCTTCTTTCGTGTGCGTTCCCAAGTAAACATGCGCCGGCTCATCCATTCCCTTCGCCGAACTCGGAAACTCAAAGCCCGGCTTGTCCCAACCGGTGGGCAATTCCAGCACCCCGCCCACGTCGCTCCCGTCTTTCTTGTGTACCAGGACAACATGCCCGAGGAAGTATTGCGGATAGCCGCCTCCCAACACGTCCACCTGCAGGCGCCCATCCTCCTCGATTTTCTTGACCTCATACCCAATCTCATCCATGTGCGCCACAAACGCGATCCGCGGCGTCTTCTCATCTCTCTTCGCGTCACCCAAGTGCAAAACCAAATTCCCCACCGCATCCGTCGTCGCCTTATTCCGCGCCCATTCCGGCAGCAATTTCTTCACTTCCTCCCGCACCGCCGTCTCGTGCCCGCTCGCTCCGTAGGCCTCCGTAAGCGCTTGAACCACAGGAGCACTTCCTCCAACTCCACCGCCTTCTCCAGCAAGTGTTGGCGCGCTCACGATATTCAAGTACGCGCGGAGCAGTTTCTCCAGTCGCCCCTCATCAGCCCACGTTGTTGTTTCCGCAGGTGTTGCAGGCCAAAGCACAGGCACTCCCAACTCTGCAAAGTTATTCGGCAGTGCGGCGGCTTTTGCGTAGCCTGCAATTCGTGGCGGCGTCGCATTTACAACCCGAAGCGGAATCTGGCCCTTTTCTGCCAATGCTTTAAATTGCCCCGCCAAGGTCTGCTCTCCCTCCTTGGAATCCGGCAAGACACCCATGATCACTCCGTCGCCCGGCTTGGGTTCCTCAACTTTTGCATCTTTATCAACAGGTAAAGCAGGCGTCACGCGGCCCACGAACAGCATCTCGTCGGGATGGATTTCCGTCAGCAGGCGATTCAACCCGCGTCCTCCGATCCACTGTTCGGTTACAAACGCGATTGTTGTGGTTCCCTTGGCTTGGATTTCTTTGGCACGCGACAGCAATTGTAAAAGCGCATCGCATCCAAATCGGTCACCCGTCGCTGGTCCCGCGTGGCCAGCGTTGCCCACGACAAAGCTATTCCGCTGCCGCTGCAACGCAATCGGATCCAGCACGTCCACTCCAGCCGCACGGACTTCAGCCGCACTGGTGGCACCGATGTCCACGTACAGCTCTTCCACATGGTTCATTTTCGGCGGATTCAACCGTCCCGGCTGCAAGTGCACACTCAAGCTGGCGAACACGCCAGGGACTTCCTTCCCACCACGCGTCATCACCCAAACTGGTTGAGCAAAATGGAGTGCGTCAAACACTGCATTCGGCGGCGCCTGCGGCAGCCTCTGCACGCGTAGGTAACCATCCTCCGTAATCTGGCTGACAACATAGCCCGGCTCGTCGATCGATGTGGCGATTAGATGATGCGGCGAGCCGCTCCCAATCGTCACCCAGATATTTCCCACGCCATCTGTCTTCGGAGAGAATCCCTTCAGTTGACGCTCAATCTCCGCAGTGAGCTTTTGTTCATGCCCGGAAACCGCCGGCGTCCTCTGCAATTCCGTGAGATCAAGATTAGCTTGTGCACCAATGATCGTCGCCGTCGACAAAAACACATCCGCTGCTGCAATGATGAAAAACCCCGCCCGCATCCTTGCCCCCTCTCCCCCGCCGGCCAAAAATCCGCATCGAATCCCGCGATCTCTGCAGAACATCTTTGTTCTCTGTGGTGAGCTTTCTCTTCTCGTTACCGGCTGAGTGTTTCGATCAGCAACTCCTTCTTCGCCTCCGCCAGCCGGCTCAGCGCCTCCAACGAAGAAACATAGCCGCCGATCACCGCAGCTGTCAGTCCTGCGAACACCATCGGGGCTAGCCACGGATTCCCGGTCCATTGCCCCGCCAGCAGGACCAGCGCGCAAATTCCTCCCAGCACGATCTGCACGCCAAACGCGGTCCACACCGCGACCCCCGAATTCCGCTGCCCTTTCATCTTCCCGATTTCCATCTTTTTTGGAAAACTCAGCGAAGACCAGTTTGCAATCGTCAATTGCCCAGCCACGGCAAATGTTCCCGCCATGACTGTTGCCGCAAACATTGGCGCGCCGGGCCAGCCGATGCGCCACGTCAGAATGGCCAGCGACAGCGCCAACTCAACCGCCACCAGGCCCACGAGAAACAGATTCTTCCCCAGCAGAACATCGCGAAACCGCACGGGTGCCATGAAATACGTTTGAATGCCCTTACCTTCGTACGCGAACGAATTGTACGCGGGCGAGACCAAAATCAATATCAGGTACGCCATGATGCCCGGGAAAAACACCGCCGGTTTGATAGCGTGTTCTCTCAAGACTGATCCGGGCCCAAACTGCATGCTGAAAAACACCACCATGATCGGTGGCAGAATCAGGGTCAGAAACGCAAATCCATTCCGCCGCAAATAGCGGAACTCCTTCGCTACCATCGCCGCCACTTGTGGGGAAACGAGTCCCGGCCGTTCCTCCGAAACAAACTGCTTTTTCTCTCTTTTCTTCATTGCGACCGGTGCCGGGCTATCGCTGATTTCTTCGCCGCTGTACTGCGCGGCGAACCTCCGCCACAGCATTGCGCTGGTCACCCCTGTCCAGGCCAAAAGTCCGGCC
>Ga0187817_10000617_pt1 | contig 15728 bp, 13 predicted proteins | sample NC_wetland_sal_i_17_FD_132431 | JGI IMG/M metagenome (GOLD analysis project Ga0187817, IMG submission 132431) | Wetland sediment microbial communities from Neuse River Estuary, North Carolina, USA - SO4_2 | ecosystem: Environmental > Aquatic > Freshwater > Wetlands > Sediment | place: USA...
CCGCGGGTTTCCCGCCCGGGTTTCGCGCGCTGGGTTTCCGCCTGGGTTTCCGCCCCCTGGGTTTCCTGGGTTTCCCGTCCGGGACCGCTGGGGTGATTTTTCTCGGCCGTTCTTGCGACGCAAAGATCATCGATTCGGATCACTTCTGCCACCCTCCTCCCAGTGCCCGGTATAGTTGCACCATGCTGCGATATTCGTCACCTCGTGAACTCGCGAGTAATAGTTCGGCGGCGTAAAGCGATCTCTGGCTGTCCAGGACCTCCAGGTAAGTCGTAGTTCCTCCCTGGTAGCGAAGAATGGAAAGGCGGACCGACTCTTGCAGGTCAGCAACGGTATCCTGCTGTCGAACCCGGACTTGATGCAGTTTGTCATAGCCAATCAGCGCGTCGGAAACGTCACCAAATGCGCGCTGGATCGTTTGCCGATATGCGATGAGAGCTTGCTTGTTCTGGGATTCGGCCAGGTGCAGATTTCCGCGAAGCGCGCCGCCGGTGAAGACGGGCTGGCTGAGCTGTGCGCCGTAGGACCAGATGCCGACTTGCGTAGGAAACAGACTGGTGAAAGCAGAGCTTCGGCCGAAAGAGCCTCCTCCCCCTCCTGTCAGCGATATTTGCGGAAAGAACTCCGCCTTGGCGACTCCGATTTCCGCGTTGGACGCTATCAAGATCTGCTCGGCTTCGCGAATGTCCGGGCGCCGCTCGACGAGGGATGACGGCAGGCCAGGAGGCACCTCTGGCGGGAGCTGTTGCTCGACCAAGGCGAGGCCGCGCGGAACACCGTTCGGGTAATTGCCGAGCAGAATATTGATGGCGTTTTCCTGTTGAGCGATTTGCCGCTCCAAATCAGGGATCTGAGCGTTGGCGGTGTCGAGAACCTGCTGAGCCTGTAGGACATCCAGCTTTGTGGCGACACCGTGCTCAAGCCGGAGCTTGGTCAGCTTCACAGAATCAGTTTGCGTGGCTACTGTTTCCCGCGTGATCTGGAGCTGGAGGTCCATTTGCAGGAGAGTAAAGTAATCGCTGGCCACGTCGCTGACAAGAGTCAGGACGACGGTCTGTCTGGCTGCGTCAGTAGCCAACAGCTCCGCACGGGAGGCCTCGGTTGCGCGGCGTAGTCGGCCGAAGAAATCCAACTGAAACGCAACATCCCCGACAAGGGTGAGAAAGTTGTATTTCGTTTGAAATGTATTCTCTTTGCCGCCATTGAAGTTGCCAGCAGCCTGCACCTGTGGGAACAAACTGGAACGGGTTACTGCAAGCTGAGCTCGCGCAGCGTTAATGCGCTCGGTAGCAAGCTGCAAATCGTAGTTTTGTTTGAGTGCCGTGCGGATGAGTTCTTGCAGTTTCGCGTCTTTGAAGACCTGCCACCAAGGCAGGTCGGCAAAAGAGGCTGACTGAGCCTGGACCTGGGCATTCCCCGACAGATCACGAAATGTGTTCGGAGTGTCCACGGCCGGGTGGCGATATTTCGGGCCCACCGTGCAAGAGCACAGGAGACTCGACGAAAGCACGGCAACAATCCAGAGTCCACTGTTGGTGCGAGAGTACATTTTTAATCTCCTGCTGCAGGTGAAGGGGCTGGGAGCGTTCCGGACGCGAGTTCCTTGCCCCGGCTCAACCATCTCTCTACGCCGTAAAAGATCGCAGGTATAAAGAAGATCCCGATCGCGCTCGCAGCCACCATGCCGCCGATGACCGTGGTGCCCATGATCTGGCGCGCCACCGATCCGGCGCCAGTGGCCGTCCACAAGGGGACGCAGCCGAAAACAAAGGCAAAGGATGTCATCAAGATCGGTCTCAGCCGAAGCCGCGCGCCTTCCAGTGCCGCGTCCGCGATCGGCTTGCCCTTTTCATATTCATCTTTAGCGAACTCGACGATCAGGATGGCGTTTTTGGCGGCCAGCCCGATGAGCATGACCAGGCCGATTTGCGAGTAAACGTCGCTTTCGATCTGGACCATGTAAGGCGGCAGAAAATAACCAAGCACCACACGGCGCAGCCAAAGTACCGCAAACGCTCCAAAGACGGCGACGGGCGTGCTAAGCAGGACGCTGAAGGGCAGGGACCAGCTTTCGTACAGTGCCGCAAGAACCAGGAATACAAACAACAACGAAAGACCGAAGATGACCGCAGGCGGGACACCCTGGCGGGCCTTTTGCTCCTGGAAGGAAATGCCGGAGTAATCAAAGCCCATTTCACGCGGCATGGTTTGCTTGAACACGTCTTCAAGAGCGGCGGTCGCCTGGTCGGCGCTGTATCCGGGCGCCGCACTACCATTGATTTGCGCGGAGCGGTATTCATTGAAGCGCTGCGTAAATTCCGGACCAACGCGACGTTGGATTGTAGTGAGCGTCGATAGGGGAACACTCTCTCCCTTATTGTTGAAGACGTAGTATCTTCCGACGTTGTTGACGTTGGCGCGGTCCTGGTCCTCGGCCTCGATGTATACCTGCCATTGACGGCCAAAACGATTGAAGTAGTTGATGAAATAGCCGCCCATGAAGGCTTGAATGGTGCGATAAACGTCGTTCAGATCGACGCCTTGTTTCAGGACCTTGTCCCGGTCCACATCGATGAATATCTGGGGGACACTGGGCAAGAAAGTCGTATTGATGCTCCCAATCTCGGGGCGTTTTCGCGTGGCCTCAAGAAAAGTGTTGACATTCTTGGCCAGGAACTGAACGTCGGAGCCGGAACGGTCTTCCAGCAGGAACGTGAATCCGCCGGCTGTACCGACGCCCGGAATGGCAGGAGGAGAAAAGCCGAATACGACTGCCTGAGGCAATTTGCTGAATTCGCGATTCAAATTGGTTTTCAGGACTTGAAATTGCTGGGCCCTGGTCGTGCGCTCGTCCCACGGCTTGAAGGTCACAAAAAAGGTGGCGTTGTAGCTGGTGCGAACGAAACTCAGTAAACTGAAACCCACAAAACAAGTGGAGTATTGAACCCCCGGCGTATTCATAATGACTTTTTCCACTTCTGCCGCGACCGAATTTGTTCGCCCGAGCGAGGCTCCGTTCGGGAGTTGCACCGACACATAGGCATAACCCTGGTCCTCATCTGGAAGAAAGCTGGTGGGAACGCGACCGGAGAAGAATCCTGCACCCACGCCAAATATCGCCAGCAACACGAGCGCGACAACGGTCTTCTTGACCAGCACTCCGCTCCAATGCACGTAACCGTCGGTAGCTCGCTGGAACACACGGTTGAACCAATCAAAAAATTTGCGCAATAATCCCCGGCTCGGTTGCCGCGGGCGAAGCAGGAGGGCCGCCAAGGCCGGGCTGAGAGTGAGCGCGTTGAACGCGGACAGAAGAACGGAGATGGCGATCGTGACGGCGAACTGCTGGTAGAGCCGTCCCGTGATGCCGGGAATGAACGCCGTCGGCACGAACACCGCGGATAAGACAAGTGCAATTCCAACCACGGGGCCGGACAGTTCCTCCATCGCCTTCAACGCGGCGTCCTTGGGACTCAAGCCTTCCTCGATGTGGCGTTCGACTCCTTCCACCACAACGATGGCGTCGTCGACGACCAGGCCAATCGCCAGCACTAGGCCGAAGAGAGAAAGTGTGTTGACAGAAAAACCGAAGAGCGGAAACAGGACGAATGTGCCGACCAGTGACACAGGCACGGCCAAAAGGGGAATCAAGGTAGAACGCCAGCCCTGGAGAAAAAGATAGACGACGAAAATAACCAGGCCGAGAGCGATCACCAAGGTCTTAACAATTTCTTTGATTCCCTCCGTCACGGAGAGAGTCGTGTCCAGGGAAACGACGTACTCCACGTCTTGGGGAAAGCGTTGTTTCATCTGCGCCATGAGCTTCCTGACGCCGTTAGCGGCATCGACCGCATTGGACCCGGGCAATTGGTACGCTGCGATAATAGCGCTCGGTTTGCCGTTGAAGCGGCCCGCCACGCTGTAGTCCTGAGAACCGAGCTCGATTCGGGCAACGTCGCGGACCCTGACGATCCCTCCATCGGGTGTCTCGCGTAGGACGACCTCGCCGAATTGTTCCGGCGAAACCAGGCGGCCTTGCGCCAGCGCCGTGTAAGTAAATTCCTGGCCCTTAGGAGCCGGCTCGCCCCCTGCTTTTCCGGCAGGGTTCACTGTGTTCTGGGCTCGAACTGCGCTGATGATTTGCGGAACTGTGATGCCTAGCTTCGCCAGCCGGTCGGGGTTCACCCAAATTCGCATAGCGTACTGCCCCGCTCCAAACACCTGGACGTTTCCAATTCCGGGCGATCGGAGAATGGGATCAACCAGGTTGATGAACGTGTAGTTCGCCAGAAAAGTCGCGTCATACGTTTTATTCGGCGAATAAACGGCAATCAGAATGAGGGGAGCGGTCACCGATTTTCGAACTGTGATTCCGTAATTCGTCACGTCGGACGGAAGCTGAGAGGCAGCCTGAGTCTCGCGCGATTGCGCGAGGACGAAATCCGTATTGGGATCGGTCTTTTCATCAAAATCCACGATCAGGCTAGTCGTTGAGTTTCCCGTGGCGTTCAGCGAGTACATGTAGTTCATATTGTCCACGCCGTTCATCTGCTGCTCGAGCGGAGTGGCGACGGCCTGTTCCAATGTTTGCGCGTCGGCTCCGACGTATGTAGCCAGGATTTGGATCTCCGGCGGAACGATGTTGGGAAATTGCGCGACAGGCAGGCTGACAACCGTCAGCGAACCCACCAGCACCAGCACGATGGCGATCACCATCGCAACGATAGGGCGATTGATGAAGAACTTCGACATGGCGTCACCTGCTCATGGCTTCCACGTTGAATGGTTCCGGGTTAACGCGGACCCCAGCGCGCACTTTCTGAACCCCTTCGACTACCACGCGTTCACCGGGATTGAGACCACTGGCAATCACCCACCGGTTATCGACCTGTGATCCGACTGTGACCGGGCGGATAGTCACCTTGTTGTCGGCGTCTAGGACGGCAAGCTGGTAGCCTCCCTGCAACTCTGACACTGCGCGTTGCGGCACAAGCAGCGCATCGTGTTGGATCTGCACGACGGCGCGCACTTTGGCGTAGCCGCCGGGCCGCAAGATGTTGCCAGGGTTTGGAAACAATCCGGCGATGCGAATCGCTCCCGTACTCTCGTTGACTTGGCGATCTGCAAAATCAAACGAGCCATAGTGCGCGTACGTCGAGCCGTCCGCCAGAATCAACTGGAGCCGCAAACTCCTGTCTGCCGCTTGCCGGCTGGCCTCGGTAGGGAATCGTTTTCTCCACGCGAGATACTGAGGCTCGCCTACGGTGAAATAGGCTTTGATTGGGTCGACGGTCGAAACAGAGGTTACCGCTCCGCTAGCGGGGCTGACAAGAGCGCCCACTTGCAGTTGCGCCTGGCCCGCGATGCCATCGATCGGCGCAACCAGCCGGGTAAAGGCGAGGTTGATTCTCGCGGTCTCGACGGCAGCCTGAAAGGTTTTGATCTGTGCTTTGGCCGTTTCTACGTTGGCGAGAGCCGCGAGATTGTTTTGAACCGCGTTGTCCAGATCTTGCTGGGTCGCAGCCTGCTCTTTTGCCAGCGGGGTATATCGCTTGACATCCAGCTCTGTGCGGCCTTGCACGGCTTCAGCGTTCGCGAGCTGGGCTTTGGCTTGCGCCAGTTGACCTTCGGCTTGATCTAGCGCCGCCTGAAAGGGCCCTGGGTCGATCTGAAAAAGGAGCTGTCCTTTCTGGACGAACGCACCCTCCTGATAACCCTGCTTGAGCAGGTACCCTGTCACCTGTGCCCTGACGTCGGCATTGACCAGGCCATCCAGCGTACCGATCCATTCCCCAACGATCGGGACATCCTGCTGCTTGACTTCGACCACCTCGACGTCCGGAATATTTTCCGGCTGTGAGGCCAGCGCATGCTTGTGTGGCCGGATCGCTCCAACGATCAACCCGGTTGCGATGACGGCGGCAACTCCGCCGCCCCAGAGATAGCGTTGCGACGTCTTCATATTCATCTCCCCCTATCCAACAGTAGATGCTGCTCTGGGACAGGATGCTGAAAAACTTGGCTCGACTAAAGTGTCTTTCCTCACACTCCCTTGAGCAACTCAGGTCGTAGCTGTTGGCACCGGCATGGCCTGCCCAGGCGCCAGCAGTGTGTTGAAAAATGGGGACAGGCAGCGCCGTCCACGCGCTGGCGGGCTGGATGATGTTGATTGTTCATCTAACTGGGCTTGGGACGGCGAAGCCAGTCCCCGTTTTTCACCAAACTGCTACGCCACGATGCGGTCGCGCAGGCCACCGTAAACGAAGGCTCGCACCATATCGCGGCGGAAGAAGTCTTGCGGGAAGCCGAGTTCGATCTGGCTCGCGTCATCCAGAGTCTTCACTTGCTCCCCGGTCAGCGTCAACGACAGGCTCGCGAGGTTGTCCTCGAACTGCGAGAGCTTGCGAGCACCGATAATGGGGATCACGGGAACATCCCGGTAGCGGAGCCATGCCAGGGCGACCTGCGCAGGGGAGCGGCCGGTTTGCTGACTGATGTTACGAAGAGCCGTCACGATGCGCTCCTGGCGGGCGGGGTCGGGCAGAAAACTCCGCATCATGTCGTTTTGGTAGCGGCCGTCGCCGGCGGATTGGCCGCCGTTGTATTTGCCCGTGAGAACACCACCGCCCAGCGGTGACCAGGCGATCAGCCCTATGTCCAGCGCTTCGGCCATCGGGATCAGTTCGCGTTCGACGGTTCGCTCGACCAGACTGTACTCGATCTGGAGGGCGATGAACGGGGACCAGCCGCGCAGCGAAGCGAGTGTATTCGCCTGCGCGATCCACCATGCCGGTGCATCCGAGACGCCTACGTACAGGACCTTGCCCTGGCGTACCAGGTCGTCAAAGGCGCGCATCACTTCTTCGACCGGGGTGATCTGGTCCCAGATGTGGAGCCAGTAGAGATCGATGTAATCGGTCTTCAGGCGTTGGAGACTTGCCTCGATTGCCTGCATCATGTTTTTCCGGTGGTTACCGCCCGCATTCGGGTCGTTGCCGGGAGCGGTATTGGTGTACTTGGTGGCCAGCACGACTTCGTCCCGATGGCCTTGCAGAAGCTCCCCCAAGATCCGCTCGCTCGAGCCCTGGGTGTAAACGTTGGCGGTATCAATGAAGTTGCCGCCTGCTTCGCGGTACGCGTCGTAAATCTTTTTGGCTTCTTCTTTGGCGGCGCCCCAGCCCCAATCCTCGCCGAAGGTCATGGAGCCGAGCGAGAGTTCGCTCACTCTCAAACCGCTACGTCCCAGTAGTCGATAGTTCACGCTTCCATTGGATTGCGCGCGGGGGTTTTGGATGCGCGAACGTGGGGGCTGAATTGGAGAAGTGTGCGCCGTGGCACAGTGCCGCTCCGCTTACAATGGGAGTATGCGCATCCTTCTTTTTAGCGGCATGGGAGGCGTGGGAAAGACCAGTCTTGCCGCGGCTACCGGGTTACAGTTGTCGCGGCTGGGGTACCGGACGCTGGTGATGAGCGTGGACCCGGCGCACAGCCTGGCCGACGCTTTTGATCTGGAAACCAGCCTGTTTCAGGAGAAAACCAACGATCCGTATCCCATCGATCCGCGGCTCTCCATCCTCGAAGTGAACATCCAGAAGGAGATCAAGCGGCACTGGCGGGAGATTTCGTTGTACGTCATCTCGGTGCTGCGAACCACGGGCATCAGCGATGTGGAGGCCGAGGAGCTGGCCATTCTACCGGGCATGGAAGAGCTGAGCGCGATGATGTACGTCAACCAGTTCCGGCGCGAATCGCGCTACGACGTCATCGTGTTGGATTGCGCGCCCACGGCGGAATCCATGCGCTTCGTCAGCATGCCCACGACGCTTGAATGGTACATGAAACACGTGTTTCCGTTCCAGCGCGGGCTGCTGAAGGCGGTGCGGCCGGTGGCCAACCGGATTTCGCCGGTGGAGCTGCCGACTGACAGCTATTTCGCGAATGTTCAGGATCTGTTCGGCCGGCTCGATGGAATCTCGGAGCTGCTGGAAGATGCCAACGTGACGAGCGTGCGGCTGGTGACCAATCCGGAGAAGATGGTGCTGCGCGAAACGCAGCGCGCATTCGTTTATTTTTCACTGCACGGTTTGACGGTGGACGGCATCATCGTGAATCGGGTGCTGCCCCCGGCCATCACGGATGCGTGGTTTGAGGAATGGCGCGCATCGCAAGCGAAGATTCTTCACGAGATCGATGAGTACTTCGCGCCGGTGGTGGTGAAGCGGGTGCCGCTGTTCACGCATGAGGTGCTGGGGCGCGAGCGTCTGGATGAGCTGGCGGGCGTGCTCTATGCCGAGAAGGAAGACCCGGCCGCGGTCTCGCGCACTGAGGCTCCGTACACGTTCGTGAAGCGCAATGCCCATTACGAAGTCCGGCTGCGGCTTCCTTTCGCAGTGAAAGGCGAGGTGGGGCTGTTCAAGAAGGGGGACGAGCTGGTGGTGGAGATCGGCACGCTGCGGCGGCATATCGGGCTGCCGACCTCGATGTCGGCCCTGAATCCCACGCGGGCCACGTTACAGAATAAAATATTAACAGTGGAGATGAGGGAGGGCTGATATGGAAGAAAAGCAAACCGCCCAGCCGCAGCACCATGGATGCTTCTTCTGCGAAGTGGCAGGACCGCAGCTCGAGGCGCTGTTCGACCGCTGCTGGCCGGGTCCGACGCAGCAACATTTCCGGAACGCTCGCATTGAAGTGCTGAAGGGTATCCGCAGCATCCTGGACGCGCGTATCGAACGGCTGTCGCAACACACGCCGAAGGGCACCAAGGTAACGGTCGAGTAGGGGTCTTGGCGGGGCCGCAGCCCGTCACCGGCGCGTCTCAAAGAAGCCTTGCAGCAGTTCTACGCACTCGGTTGCCAGGACGCCTTCGACGATCTCCACGCGATGGTTCAGCAACTCCGAATCGGCGATGCGGAACTTGCTGCGCACGCCGCCAAAGCGCAGATCGCGCGCTCCGAACACCAGCCGCTTGACGCGCGCCGTCACCAGAGCGCCGGCACACATGGCGCAGGGCTCAAGGGTGACGTAGAGAGTGGCTTGTTCCAGACGATAGTTTCCGGCGGCCTGCGCGGCTTGGCGCAAGGCGAGAATCTCGGCGTGCGCGGTGGGATCGTTCTTCGCGATGGGCGAATTCCCACCGCGGCCGGTTACAACTCCGTTAACGGCAACCACCGCGCCCACAGGCACTTCTCCGGCGGCGCCGGCCTGGCGGGCCAGGTCCAGGGCTTCCCGCATGAACAATTCGTCCACCAACCTCGTAGCATAGAATAAATAGAAACAAATGTTTCGATACTTGCCGTTTGTCCTCAAGAATTCCTGGCGCAACCGGCGCCGGACGGTGCTGACGATTGTGAGCATCAGCATGTCACTGGCGTTGCTGGGCGTGCTCATGGCGGTCTACTACGCGTTCTATCTGAGCGATGTTCCGCCGTCGCAGGCGTTGCGCCTGGTGGTGCGCAACCGCGTCTCGCTGGGCGTGCCGCTTCCGGAATATTACGGCGAGAAGATTCATGGGATCCCCGGGGTGCGAGAGGTCGGCGCTTACCAATGGTTTGGCGGCGTATACAAGGACCAGCGAGAGACCAAGAACATGTTCGCACGCTTCGCCGTCGAACCGGAGAAGATCCTGATCATTCGCAGCGAGATGCAGATCCCGGAAGACCAGAAGCAAGCTTTCATCCATGACCGCGCGGGGTGCCTGATCGGCAAGGCGCTGGCGGACAAGCTGGACCTGCATATCGGCGACAAGGTTCCGATCCAGGGCGATTACTTACCGGTGAACCTGGAGTTCACCGTGCGGGCCATCTTCGAGGCTCCGGAGAACAACGAAGTTCTGTATTTCAACCGCAAGTATTTGGACGAAGCCATGACGGGCACCCAGATGGCCAACGGCATGAAGGGTCAGGTATCGACGTTCTACGTTCTAGCCGACAGCCCGGACTCGGTCCCGCGCATCGCCAAAGCCGTGGACACGATGTTCGACAATTCGCCGGTGCGGACCAAAACCGAATCGGAGCGGGCCTTCTCTTTGAGCTTCATCGCCTTTCTGGGTAACGTCAAAATGATATTGCTGAGCATCTGCGGCGCGGTGACTTTCACCATCCTGCTGGTCTCGGCCAATACAATTGCCATGTCGGTTCGCGAGCGGGTGCGCGAAGTGGGCGTGCTGAAGACGCTGGGTTACACGCGCGGCCTGATCTTGTCCCTCATCCTGGGCGAGGCCGTATCGATCTCCGTCATCGGCGGTGCGCTGGGGCTGGCGGTGGCTTCCTTTTTGTGCGGCCTGGTGCGGCAGGGCCCGGGGTTCTCGGATGACCTGAAGCGCCTCTCGATCCATCCCTCGGTAGCTGTCGCGTGCCTCTTATTGGCGGCCTGTATTGGGTTTATCAGCGCGTTTGTGCCCGCATGGAACGCTTCCCGCATCTCCATTGTCGAAGCGCTGCGCAGCACCGAGTAGAACATCTATGGCGCTTCCCGTTACTTATAATGTCCGCAACCTGGTGGTTCGCAAAACCACGACGCTGATGACAGCTTTAGGAATTGCTCTGACCGTGGCTGTATTGCTTGCGATCCTGGCCATGGTGGGAGGTTTGCGGTCTTCGCTCGAATCAACCGGGAGCCCGCTGCAAGTGATGGTGATGCGCAAGGGAGCCAATTCCGAGCTGGCGAGCCAGGTAACGCCGGAGGTGTATCAGGATCTCAAGTTCAAGCCGGGGATCGCGCAGGGCCGTTCGGGCCAACCGCTGGCCTCTCTCGAAATGGTCACCGTGATCAACCTGGAGAGCGTGGATGCTCCGCAAGGTATGAATGTGAACCTCCGTGGTCTGACCTCGACTGGCCTGGAGATGCGCGACAACGTGAAAGTGATCTCCGGCCGGTGGTTTGAGCCGGGCAAGCGGGAGGTCACCGTGGGCGAGTCGATTGCCAAGCGTTTCCCGGGGGCTCGCATTGGGCAGAAGCTGCGTTTCGGGCGCGGGGAATGGCAGGTAGTGGGCATCTTTTCCGCGGGCCGGTCCGCCAGTAACAGCGAGATCTTCGTGGACCTGAACCAAGTGAGCGCGGATTATCAGCGCGCCGACGCGCTCAGTACGGTGCTGCTGCGGGTGAGCGACCCGGTAACCGCCAGCGCGCTCATCAACGACGTCAAAAACGACCGTCGCCTCAACATGGACGCCATGACGGAGAAAGAGTATTACGAGGCCCAAACCGTCTCCGGAAGATTGATCGAGAGCTTGGGAATCTTCGTGGCCGTCATTATGGGAATCGGCAGCAGCTTCGCGGCGATGAACACGATGTACGCTGCCGTGGCCCGGCGGGCGCAGGAAATCGGCACGCTACGCGTGCTGGGGTTCTCACGCGGCAGCATTCTGTTCAGCTTTTTCATCGAATCGATTCTGCTGGCGGCGCTGGGGGGATTGCTGGGATGCATCCTGGTATTGCCGTTGAATGGGATCACGACCGGCATTGGCAACTTCATGACCTTCAGCGAAATCGACTTCAATTTCCGGGTGACGCCCCAAATCATGGTTTGGGGCGTGGCCTTTGCCATGGTTTTGGGCGCGCTGGGCGGATTGTTTCCGGCGCGGTCAGCTTCCAGGAAGGAGATCCTCGCGGCTCTGCGGGGAATTTAAGAATTTATGCAGCCAGAATTGAAAGCGCTGCAAATCGACCGTTCGAAGAAGAACGGGCCGGAACCGGCGCGCTGGGCCACGCGCTGGATCATCGGCGGGGTGGCCTTGTTTGTCCTTTTGGGCGCGGCGCGATTCGCATATACCAAGCTCAATGCGGCGACGGAAGTCGAGGTTGCGCGTGTGCACGCCGAGAGTTCGGCGGCGGCAGGGCCGGGCGTGATCCTCAACGCGACGGGCTACATTGTGGCGGCTCACCGGATCGAGGTGGCGTCCAAGGTGGTGGGAAAGGTAGCGTGGATCGGCGTGGAGAAGGGCGACAAAGTGAAGGCCGGCCAGGTGCTGGTGCGCCTGGAAGACGACGAGTATCGCGCGCAACTGGAGCAGACGAAAGGGCAACTGGCCAATCTTCAGGCAAAGCTGGAGGAATTAGAACATGGATCGCGCCCGGAAGAGATTGCGGTGGCGCGCGCGAACCTGGGACAGGCGAAAGCCGATCTGGAGAATGCCCAGGTGACGCTGAACCGCACCAGAACGCTGGTGTCCCAAGGCGTGATGTCCAAACAGGCGCTGGATGATGCGCAGGCGAAATACGATAGCGCGCTGGCGCACGTGAATTCGCTCCAGAAGACGCTGGATCTGGCGGTGCTGGGGCCGCGGCAGGAGGAAATCGATGCCATGCGAGGCCAGGTCACGCAAGCCAAAGGCGCATTGGCCTACGCCCAGACGCAGGATGAAAACACGGTGATCCGAGCGCCGGTGACGGGAACGGTTCTCGAGCGGGCGGTGGAGAAGGGCGAGTTTCTGACGACCATGTTCGTGGGTGACAAAGGCGCCAAAGGTTACGTGGTAGCGCTGGCCGACCTGAACGACCTCGAAGTGGAACTGGACATCAGCCAGAACGATTTTGCGAAACTGCATGCACACCAGAAGGGCATCGTGACAACCGATGCATATCCCGATCGCAAGTATGATGGTTTTATTTACGAGATTTCGCCCGAAGCCAACCGGCAAAAGGCCACCGTGCAGGTCAAGGTGAAGGTGCAAAATCCCGACGATTATCTGCGCCCGGAGATGAACGCCAGTGTGGCTTTTGTTTCGGATGAGAAGGCGCCCGCCGCGGGTGCGCCCTCCCGGCCGGTGATCGTCATCCCCAGCTCGGCGATTCGCGACAACGCCGTTTTCGTGATGTTCGACGGAAAGGCTGTGCGGCGCTCCGTGAAAACGGGTTCCACCAACAGCAAAGGAGTGCGCATTGAGGACGGGCTCATCGGCGGCGAGGACCTCATCGTGAATCCGCCGGCGGATCTCAAAAACGGCGATCGCGTGAAGCCCAAACAATCATGACCGATAATGTCGTAATCCAGACCAGCAACCTGACGAAAGAATTCCTGCGCGACGAGTTTCACGTGATCGCGTTGAAGGATGTGGATATCGAAATTCACAAAGGGGAGTTTGTGGCGCTGATGGGGCCCTCGGGTTCCGGCAAGTCCACGCTGCTGCACCTGATTGCGGCCATGGATGTGGCCACCGGCGGCAGCATTCGCGTGCTGGGCCAGGACCTCCGGGCGTTGAACGACCGGCAGATTGCGCACTGGCGCAACGAGAATATCGGATTCGTTTTCCAGTCGTTCAACCTGATTCCGGTGCTGACGGCGCTCGAAAACGTCGAGCTGCCGCTGAAGCTGACGAATTTGAAGAAGCAGGAACGGATTGATCACGCCATCACGGCATTGAAGCTGGTGGGGCTGGGCGACCGGACGGGCCATTTTCCGCGGCAGCTATCGGGCGGGCAGGAGCAGCGCGTGGCGATTGCGCGAGCGATCGTGACGGATCCGGCGCTGATTCTGGCGGACGAGCCCACCGGCAACCTGGATGCCGGCTCGGCTCAGGATATCCTGTCGCTGCTCGCGCAACTGAACAAAGAGCACGGCAAAACCATCGTGATGGTGACCCACGACCCGCACGCCGCGCGGTTTGCGAGCAAGGTGCGCTACCTGGAAAAGGGCGAGTTGCTGGCCGAGGGCGCGGTTCCGGCGGATTAAATTAGAGCCGGTGCATGCCGTGTGATGCGGGAGCATTCATGCGACGGAAGGTTCACGAGGAGAAAAAGCCCAGCCACGGTCGGGGGCCTCAGCCGCTTGTAGACCGTCTCTCTGGTGTGCAAAAGCGCCGGCGGCTCGTTCGCGAACTAGGCAAGCTGGACAAGCGTGAAGAGCAACGAATGGCCGAAGAAGGTGTCGGAACTTCATCTTGGCCGTCGTCCGGGTTCTGAACGGAGAGCACGCGATTCAGCCTCGAATTTCCATTCCACCATGCCAAGCCTTTATCGTAAATAGATGGCTGAATTGGAAGTCCACACCGAGTCGGAGAGTCAAGCTGATCCTCGCGGGCAACGGATCGGTATCCTGGCCGCCGTGCTGGCAGTGGCGCTGGCCATAGTGACCATTGCGTCGCACCGCGCTCACACGGCCGGCGTAATCCTGAGGACGGAGGCCAACGATCAGTGGGCCTTCTATCAATCCCAGCGCATCAAGCTGCACAATATGGAACTGGGCGAGGAATTGATCTCGGTCCTGGGCAGTAAGGGCGAAGCGACCGAGCGTTCACTCGAACACTACCGGAGCGAAAAAGCCCGCTATGAGCGGGATTCGAAAAATGTCCTGGATGAGGCACGCAAGAAAGTGAGCGAGGGAGATGCCGTTGAGGGTCGCGCGCTTCGCTATGATTTCGGTGAAGGACTGCTCGAGATTGCTCTGGTCCTGACGTCGCTCTATTTCATTTCGAGAAAAACGCTGTTTCCCATCATCGGAGTGATTGCGGGCGTAGCGGGCGTCGTGATTGCTGTTACGGGTATCGGATCGTGATGCCGGCGCTAATGCCGGAAATGGCGTACGCCCGTAAATACCATGGCCAAGCCCAGGCGGTCGGCGGCGGCAATCACGTCGGCGTCTCTGACTGAGCCGCCCGGCTGGATGATGGCCGTGGCGCCGTTCTTGGCGGCTTCTTCCAGGCCATCGGCGAATGGAAAGAAGGCATCGGAGGCCACCACGGTTCCCGCGAGCGGAAGCACGGCCTTCATGGCGCCGATTTTGACCGAATCCACGCGACTCATCTGACCGGCTCCCACGCCCACGGTTTGGCCGGCGCGTGCGTACACAATCGCATTCGATTTCACGTGCTTGGCCACCTTCCAGGCAAACTCGAGTGCGTCCCATTCGTTATCGGTGGGAGCGCGTTTGGTTTTGACTTCGCTGGAAGTGCGGTCCAGCCGATGCATGTCCGGGGTCTGGGCGAGGAAGCCACCGCTGATGGACTTGATGACGAGCGATTCGCTGCCGGGCGCCACCCGCATGAGACGCACGTTCTTCTTGGTTTTCAAAATCTCCAGCGCGCGCGGAGAATAATCCGGCGCGGCGATGGCCTCCACGAACAGCTTGGCGACCTCCTGAGCGGTCTCGTCGTCCACGGCACGGTTGAAGCCGATGACACCGCCGAACGCTGAGACCGGATCGCATTCGAGCGCCTTTTGGTATGCCTCAGCCAGCGACGCCTGTTCCGCACAGCCGGCGGGATTGGTGTGCTTGATGATGGCCGCGGCCGGGCCGGTGAACTCGTTCACCAGTTGCCAGGCGGCATCGAGATCCACCAGGTTGTTGTAGGAGAGTTCCTTTCCGTGCAACTGGCAGGCGCCGGCGATGCCCGCTCCGCGCGAGCCATAGAGCGCGGCGGATTGGTGCGGATTCTCGCCGTAACGGAGGTCCATCAGCTTGGGGGCGTGGATGTCGAGGCGCGGCGGCAGCACGCCTTCGCCATCCACCTGCGCCAGGCGCGCGCTGATGGCGGCGTCGTAATCGGCGGTGGTGCGGAACGCTTTCTGCGCCAGCCGCCAGCGCGTTTCGCGCAGAAGGCTGCCGGAGTTCTCGCGCATCTCTTCATAGATGGCTTCGTAATCGTCGGGCGAGACCACGACAGCGACGTCGTGAAAATTCTTCGCGGCGGAGCGAATCATGGTGGGACCGCCGATGTCGATGTTCTCGATCAACTCTTCGAGCGTAACGCCTTCGCGGGCGGCGGCTTTCTCGAACTGGTAGAGATTCA
>Ga0187817_10000618_pt1 | contig 15721 bp, 10 predicted proteins | sample NC_wetland_sal_i_17_FD_132431 | JGI IMG/M metagenome (GOLD analysis project Ga0187817, IMG submission 132431) | Wetland sediment microbial communities from Neuse River Estuary, North Carolina, USA - SO4_2 | ecosystem: Environmental > Aquatic > Freshwater > Wetlands > Sediment | place: USA...
AGCCACACTGGTACCGAAATCATGAACTTTATTCGTCAGTTCAATGAATCTCTGGGGATGACGGTGGTGATGGTCACGCACGAGCGGGTTCTGGCCGAACAATACGCCAAGCGCATGATTTTTCTGGCCGACGGCAAGTTAGCGGAGGAGCAAGAGAATCGCGCAGTCGTCAACGCGCAACTTACGTCCGGAGGTGGGCGGTGAAGCTCTACGACGTCGCCGAACTGGCGGTGCGTAATCTGCGTGAATCCATTTTACGCAATTCGCTTACTACCGTCGGAATCTCGGTAGGAGTGGCCTCGCTGGTCGCCATGCTGTCTTTGGGAATCGGCCTCCAGCAACTGGCGGCGCGGCGTCTGCAAAAATCCGGGCTATTCGACACGGTCATCGTCAGTTCACGACGGGATCTGCGTAACTTCAGCCGTGACCAAGAAGAGAACGGTCCGGCTCCGGCAGAAAGTCCCTCGCTCGATGAAGCAGCCCGGTTGAAGATTGTGCAATTGCCGAGTGTGCTTGAGGCCTATCCCGATATCCGCTTCGTCACCGAGCTTCGTTTCGACGACAAGCCTCACCTGACCATGGTTGCGGGCCTTCCCTTCTCCGCCCGGAACAACGATGCGTTCGATGGAATGCAGGGCAGCTTCTTCTCATCCGAAACTGCGCTTGAGGTGATCCTGCAGAAATCTTTTGCGGAGGAGCTGCTGGGGAAAAGGCCCAAGCCTGGCGTCGACGAAGTCAATGTCGCAGACCTGGCCAAACCCCTGATTGGGAAGGAACTCATCATGCGGTTCGCAGAGCGGACGGTCACGCCGCCAGATGCACGGGACGCTCCGCCAGACCAGAGCAAACTGCCGAGTGCTGCCTATTCCGTCGTCTCACGTGAGCAGACGCTGAAAATTGTTGGAGTCTGCGACCTCGACCCCGACAGCCTGCACGGGCAGGGTAGGGCGCGCGTCTTCGTGCCGCTCCAGCTTGCTCAGAACCTGCACGTGATGCAACCCTCCGATTTGCGCGACACCACGAACGTGGCCGGAGGAAAGCCTACCTACACCACTCTCCAAGTGCGGGTGAAAAGCCCTAAAGACGTGCAGACGGTAGAGGATGCGATCAAGAAAATGGGCTTCAACACCTTCTCAATCGTCGATGCCACAAAAAGCCTGCGGCAATTCTTTGCCGTGCTCGACTTGTTTCTTGGAATCTTCGGCAGCCTGGCACTGGCTGTGGCCTCTATCGGAATTATTAATACGCTGGTCATGGCGATTCTGGAGCGGCGCCGCGAGATCGGAATCATGAAAGCCATCGGGGCCAGCGACAACGACGTGAAAGGCCTATTCTTCGCTGAGGCTGGAGCGATGGGCATCTTCGGCGGAGTGTTAGGCGTGGCGCTGGGTTGGACGATCGGACGAGTGATCAACCTGGGCACAAACATTTATCTGCGACGCCAACACTTTCCTCCAGAGCAAATCTGGTCGGTCCCCTGGTGGCTGGTTACGAGCGCCGTTGTCTTTTCCATCGTGGTCAGCTTGCTGTCCGGCTTGTATCCGGCAAGCCGCGCCGCCCGCCTGGATCCCGTGCAGGCCCTGCGCTACGAGTAAACTGATTTCATGCGCTGGTTTGTTGGTTTTCTTATCCTTCCATTTTTTCTCCCCAGTCTCGCTGCGGCTCAAAGCCGCATAGATTGCAATGCGCTGAACAGTCATATTCTCGGAGAAGTTGTGCATTACTGCGTGCTGCTCCCTCCCGGCTACGATTCGCCGGCTGCGAAGGCCGTGCGTTATCCAGTGCTCTATTTCCTCCACGGACTGGGCGAGAACGAGCAGACTTTATTCAAGACCGGCGGATGGAATCTGATTGAAGACCTCCGGCAGCAGCACAAGGTCGGCGATTTTCTGATCGTGACTCCGGAAGCCAAAGCCACCTTCTACGTGAATTCCGCGGACGGCAAAGTACGCTACAGTGATTTTTTTCTCCACGAGTTCACGCCCTATATTGAGGGAAAGTACCGCATTCATCGTGAGCGCAAGACCAGAGCAATCACGGGCATCTCCATGGGCGGATATGGAGCGCTCCGCTTCGCCTTTGCCTACCCACAAATGTTTTCCGCCGTAAGTGCGCAGAGTGCGGCCCTAATGACTGAATCGCCCCAGGAACTGAGCGCAGCTATGCGCTCAGGGACGGCGTTAGGCGGCCTGCTCGGAGATGTATTCGGCAATCCTATCGACGCGACCCACTGGAGAGAAAACGATCCTTTCGCTCTGGCCCGGAAGAACAAACTCGCAGTCGCTTCGCTGGCGATCTTTTTCGACTGCGGACGCGACGATCAGTACGAATTTGAGGTGGGCGCCCAGGCGCTGGACCGGCAGCTTCAGGCAGAAGGCATCCAACACGAATTTCACCTTTACTCCGGCGATCACAGCGCCGCTTACTTCCTGAGCCACCTTGGCGAGGTAATTGAGTTTCACTCGCAGAAATTCGCCACTGGGAAGTAACCAGGCACGTTGTCATTCCGAGCGCGGCTTCAACCCGCGAGGAATCCCTGTTCCCTCAACTGCAGTTGCAGGACTCAGAACTCAGCAGCTGTCAATCCGGCTTTGCGTCTTTCTCGTCGGCCTCTTCAGCTTCCGGCATCAATCTCTTGAGGGGCGCTTTACGCTTCTCCTCCAGTTCCGGATGCGGCAAAGGCTTGCGCGGCAGCATCTGGTCGCGCATGGCGGTGTTGTAGACAAAAATCGCCTCTACCGTGGCGGCCTGCGCCAGATCGCCCTCCTGCAGACGCTCATAGGTATCCATGTTGGAATGATGCGTAAGTGTTTCGTAGTCCATCTCGTCCTGAATAAACTGGAAGGCCGGGATGCCGACTGCATCGAAGGATTCGTGATCGGTGCCTTCGGTACCGCGCATCGTGATTGTGGTCACGCCGAGGTCTTTCAGAGGCTCGATCCACTGCGCGAAGACTGGGGCAATCGCAGCATTCTGCTCCAGGTAAATCCCCAGAATCTTTCCCGTGCCATTGTCGACGTTGAAATATCCGGAAATTTTCTGCTGGGTGGGCTTGAGTTCGACTGGACCAGTTGGCTTGCGGAACCACACCGGCAGCTTGAGTTGGTCAGGCGCGGTTGAAAGGGGCACATATCCGAAATGTTCTTTCACGTAAAGGGAAGATCCGCACTCACACTGCTCTTCTCCCGTCCACAGGCCGACGCGAATCGTACGCCGGGGTTTCACCTGCAGCGCATTGAGAATCCGCATGACTTCCATGCTCACAACCGTTCCAGCACCGTTGTCGGTGGCGCCGGTGGCTGCTGCCCAGGAATCGAGGTGCGCGCCCAGCATGACGATTTCATCTTTCAGCTTTGGATCCGTCCCGGTAATCTCCGCAATGGTGTCGAACCCGTGCTCATGATCGCCGGTGAACTTGGTGTCAACATTCATTTCGATGGTGACTGGCACGTGGGCCTCGAGCAGGCGATAGACGCGGCCGTAGTTTTCAATGGCCATCACAACCACCGGAAACGGAACGGCATGCTCTTTCATATAGGCGGGCCAAACCAGATTGTTCTCATCGAAAATTGTGCCGCCAGTTCCTCCGGGACTTTCGCCCGCTTGGCTTTGGCTAGGGGTAATCACCGCGAGCGCGTGTTCGGAAGCGAGGAGTTGTACGATCTTCTCGCGCAGCTCCTGCCTCTGCGGGAAATTTCTCATGTATTCCGAGTACTCTTCCTGCGGCGGAAGTGGATATTCGACTTCCTTGGCCAGGGCTTTTTCGTCCATGCGGGTAAACAGCGGCTTGTCAACCGGCTTCACTTCGCGCATATCTCCAAGCAGAACGATCTTGCCCGCGAGTTTGCCCTTGTATTTCTCCAGATCTTCCACCTTCTTCGGGTTCATCCAGAATACCGGCCCGTTGACCGGCCCGTTGCTGGACGCAGACCAGGGGGCAGCCTGAGCGATCAAAACTGCAGTATCCGGAGACGACATTCGCACCCACGTATTGAGCTGCTGCCAGCCCATGCCAAATTCACCCCAGTCCTCCAGGTGTGAATTGCTGCAGCCCATGGCCGTGAACTGATCGCGAGTCCAATCGTTCGCCCGCTTCAGATTCGGAGAACCGGTGAGACGCGGACCAATTCCATCGATGAGCGCCGAAGCGTATTCCATGACGTGCGAATGGCCCAGCCCCTCATCGCGAATCCGGTGATACATGGTGTAATCAATAGTTTCCTTTACCGGCTCTGGCAATTCATAAGATGGAGGGCCGGACTCGCTCGGGTTGTCGTTACCAGCCTTCTTTCTTTCGGCTGCGAAAAGCGACAGGGACAAGGAAATGAGCAGGGCGATGATTGCACTGTAACAAGCTTTCTTGCGCATGTTTGGAAGGTTCCTCAGTGGAAGACAAGGCAGACTAGCAGATACGTCTTTTGCATACAAACGCGAGCGCCAGTCTTTCAGCTACCCGCCGAAGCACCAGGCCTACGCGTCAGCGGGTTCTGCCGCTAGGGGAGCGATGACGTGAAGTCCGCATTCCTTTTTTTCGAATCCTGACCAGCGGCCGGCTCGCGAATCTTCCCCCGGTCTTATCGCTCGTGTGCAATGGGTGCAGCCGATGCTGGGATAGCTGCGATCGTGGAGCGGATTGTACGGAACCTTGTGTTCGCGAAGGTATTGCCAGACTTGCTGTGAGCTCCAGTCCGCGATGGGGTTGATCTTCACTAGACCAAACTTGGCATCCCATTCGATTTTGTGGGCGCTCGTGCGGAACGTTGTCTGGTCCCGGCGAATGCTGGTGATCCACGCCCTCAACTCGGTCAGCTTCCGGCGCAGCGGTTCGACTTTTCGCAGATTGCAGCACTGGTCCGGATTGTGGCTCCACAGACGCGCTCCGTATGCGCGCTCCTGCTCCTCCGGCGAAAGCAGGGGATAGACCTTTTCGATTTTGATCCCGTACCGCTCTTCCACCTGGTCCATCAGGTTGTAGGTCTCGGGAAAAAGAAACTCAGTATCGATGGTGAAGAGGCGAAAATCACGCCGCACCCGGGATGCCATATCGATCACCGCCATGCCTTCAGCGCCAAAAGCCGACGAGATGGCAACCTGCTGGCCAAATCTTTCGAAAGCCCACGCCAGCGCCTCGGTGGGAGTCCATTTTTCGGCGTTTACCTGTACCTTGATGATGTCTTCTTTCACCGTGTCACTCCTCGTCGTGAGCCAGACCCTGCGCCTGCAGAAAAAGTGGTTGCAAACTTTCAAATGGAAACGATCGACTTGTGTCGGTGGAAACACCGCGGGCAAAGCGAACCACTTCCCCCACCAGTAGCAGCGCTGGAGCTGGGAGACGTGGAGCGCCGGGGAACTCGCGGAGTGTCGTCAACTGCACTCGCTCATCCGGCGCTGTGGCGCGCGAAATAATCGCGCAAGGCGTTTCGCCATCAAGCCCCGCGCTGACGAGCCGGCTAGCAATCGCCGAATAGTCGCGTCCGGGCATGTAGACGGCGAGCGTCGCGCCGCTGGAAACGAATTTCCCCCAGTCCGGCTCTTCATCGTCCGTCAGGTGGCCGGGGAGCAGCACAAACGCGTGGGACAGGCGACGGTCTGTGAGCGGAATTTCCGCTGCCGCCGCTGCGCCCAGCGCGGCGGTGATTCCCGGCACGATCTCGTAGTCGATGTCTGCACGCCGCAGGGCTTCGATCTCCTCTCCGGCACGACCGAAGATGAGAGGATCGCCGGCCTTTAAGCGCACCACCTGCAGGCCGGTGCCGGCCAGCGTGACCGTCAGGAAGTTGATCTCCGCCTGGGTGACCTTCTTCGTGCCGCAGCGTTTGCCGACGTTGTGAAGCTGAGCCTCCGGTGGCACCAGCCGGAGAATCCCAGGCGTGACCAACTCGTCGTGCAATACGGCGTCTGCGGTTTTCAGCAGCCGCAGCGCCTTCAGGGTTAAAAGGTCCGGATCGCCGGGCCCTGCCCCTACCAGATAGACTTTGCCCTTCATGCCACTTCTCCCTTCGGGTTGTGACCTAACTCGGAAACCATGGTCTCGAATGCCTCTCGGCTCGCCAGCGAATGCAACAGGTACTGTTTGCTTCCCGGATCGAGGCTGCTGCGCAACACCTCGCGCCGGGTCTCGCCCAGTTCCGCGACCCACGCTGCGTATCCCGGCCCGAACTGTCGCTCCAGTTGCTGCCTTAACCTTTGTGCCAGCGACGGGCTCTGACCCGAGGTCGAGATTGCGATCTGCAGGTCGCCGCGGCGAACCACCGCTGGGTAGAAAAAATCGCACTGTTCGGGAACATCCACCACGTTGCACAAGACTCCTCGCCGTTGCGCCTCGCCGAAAACCAGTTCATTCACCGTACTCGACGATGTGGCAACCACCACCAGAAACGTTCCATCAAGATCTGCAATCGAAAATGCTCTTTCTTCCAACGCGATGCGGCCGGATCGCGCCCACTCTCGCACCTGCTCCGTCGCTTGCAGGGTAACCACGCGAATTCTTGCTCCCGTCTCCAGCAGGCCGCCGATCTTGGCCTCGGCGACGTGGCCCGCACCTACGACCAGCACCGGTCTTCCGCCCAGCTTCACGAACATCGGGAACAGGCTCTTCACTTCAAGATTCCCTTCTCAACCTTCGATTCCGTGCGGCACGGGCCCAGCCGGCACATCGCGAGCCACGGCCTCGGTTAACTGGCCCGCCAGAAAACCGCGTAGCTCGGCTTCGTCGTGGCGCGCAAAGAAATGACGCAGATTTTCGTCCAGCCAGCGCTCGCTCATGTAGAAACGCAAAAGCCGCTCGATTGCGTCCGGTACGTCGACGGCGGCACAGCGATACCCGATCGGCCGCGCCACTGTCTGATTCAGGCCGACTGCTCCACCCAGACAAAAGTAGTAAGCATCCACCATACGGCCGTCGACCTTCAACTTCTTGCCCTCGATTCCGATATCCGCAATCCAGTGCTGCCCACAACTGTTGGGGCAACCGGTCACGTGCAGTTTCAAATCCTGGTCGAACCCGGGCAGTCGTTCCTCCAGTTCCTGCACCAACCAGCGGGAGAAACTCTTGGTTTCCGTAATCGCCAACTTGCAAAACTCTGTGCCGCTGCAGGCAATCGCTCCGCGCCAAAAAGGCGAGGCAGCAACGCGCAGTCCAACGGCATCCAGCTCCTTGGCCAAGACATCCGTGTTTGCCTGTGGAGCATTCACGATCAGCAGGTTCTGCATGTTGGTGGTCCGGAGTTGTCCGTTTGCGAAACGATCTGCCAAATCTGCCGCGGCCCTCATCTGATCGGGATAAATCCGTCCGCGGAGCACCGCCGCTCCGACGTAGAAATAGCCCTCCTGTTTTTGCGGGTGAATTCCCACGTGGTCACGATAAATATCCGCCGGCGGTTCTTCTTCGACAGCAGGATCCAGATGAAACCCGACGCGTCGCTCCAGTTCCTGCTGAAAATCAGCCGTAGTCCAGCCGTGGCGCAGGAACAGGAACTTTAGCCTCGCCCGCTCGCGGTGTTCACGCAGTTGGTCCACCTCACGAAAAACTTCGGCGATGCCCTTGATCACCGGCAAGACCTGGTTCCAGCGCACGAAGACGTTCAACCGTGTGGCCAGATGCGGCTCCGTCGACAGCCCTCCGCCAACTCGCAGAGAAAAACCGGTCTCAGTGGTCCCGCCTAGCGTGCGATTGACTGCGGTGAGGCCGATATCGTTAATCTCAGGATAGGCGCACCAGACGCGGCATCCGGTAATCGAAATCTTGAATTTACGCGGCAGATTGTAGAAATCAGAATTGCCCACCAGCATGCTTGACGCTTCCAGCGCCAGCGGTGAGGCATCGCAGATTTCGTCGGCGTCTGCGCCTGCCAGGGGGCAACCGGTGATATTGCGCGTCACATCCCCGCAGGCGCCCATGCTGTTCAAGCCGCAGCCCCACAACGCTTCGAGAACCTCGGGCAGGGCTTCAATACTGATCCAGTGGAGTTGGATGTTCTGCCGCACGGTGATATCGGCAATCCCACGCGCGTACTTTTCGGTCAGGTTGGCGATGGTCCTCAGTTGATGGGAAGACAGCAGGCCACCGGCGATCCGGATGCGTAGCATGAAATAGGGCAGCGCCCTGCCTTCTCCGCCCTGGCCACCGACCACCCCGGCGCCGTCGCCCTGGGTATAAACGCCCCACCAGCGAAAGTAGGTGCCGAGCCATTCCGGAGGGATAGCGCCGAAGCCTTCGCGCGCAAAGCGCCGAATCTCGGCCAGCCCCTCCCACGGATTCTTCTCGCGCTTCAGGCGCTCAACTCGCTGTGCTTTCGTCTCTTTGACCGTTTCTGCCATAAAAAGAAAAACCCACCGCCAGCTTTCTCTGGCGATGGGTGATGTGTGCTGATACTTAGAAAATAACTAGGTCAGCAACCTCCTCGCGCCAGAAGACACGTTCGCGCGACAACAACAAGCGGAAACCTGGCTTCCTGGGCGATTCTGACTGTTCGACATTATGCTGTGCATTCTACGGTCGAGCCGACCGTGCCGTCAACAAGCTTTGATGTATGACGATACCAATAGTCACAAATAATTTCGGGTCGTCGGGGGTTCACAATAACGTGTCCGGACGGAATGTTACCGGCTTCTGGCGGGCCCGGCGGCCCTGCCCGGTGAGACGGGCGAGACGCCCATCCTCTATCGGTTACTTGACATCATTGACCAGATACAAATCGGAGAGGGTGCGGCCGTATTCGTAGACGTAGTTATTGCCATCAGGAGTGATCAGAATGGCGCTGATATCAGTGACCCCGGAAACATCGGGTGGCACGAGTTGCTTCCAGGGTTGCTTGCGTCCCGTGGTCAGGTCCAACTTGTAGACCTGGGCCGGCACTTCGCCCAGTCGATACACGAACAAAGAGTGGCCGTCGCTGGTCCAACCGATGGGAGCGTCTCCGACATCAAGACCGGGAATTGGCCGAACTTCACCGCCATCGACCGGCAACAACGCCGGTTTCTGATCCGAACCGACCATGGCTACCTGCTTGCCATCGGGAGAGATCGCAAACAGGCTTGCGTTCATACCCTCGCCGGTGATGGCCTTGGGCGGGCTACCCTCAATATCCTGGACGTACAGACGAACGCCTTTGCCGGGCTCATCACCGGAGAATAGCAGTCGCTTGCCGTCGGGAAACCAGCGAGTCCACACGTGATTGATATTGTCATGCGTAAGTGGCTTGGCTTCTCCCGCCCCAGTCGGAAGCAGGAAAAACTGCACCGGGGGCTTGGGCAGGCCACCTACCACCCATTTTTTGTCCGGGGAGAGGGCAAAGGCGTCACCGTCGCCCAGCCGGACCGCTGGAGAACCATCCGTCTGACGAAGATAAGCCGCATAATTTTCACCGCCCGCCTCACCGGATTCGGTAAACAAGAGAGTCTTCCCGTCGGCGGATAAATCTTTCGGTGCCGACCAATCCATCCAGGAAAGGTCGCTCTCCTTGCTATTGGCCGCCGTCATTCCTACCATTCCCACACGGGGCACGTCGCGTGTGAGCAGCACCCGGCCGTCCCGAGCCACATCCTGTAGAGTCAAGGTTCCAGGTTCACGCGCCAACAGCCGCTCCTTCCCTGACAAGTTCACAGCGGAAAGATAACGGCCATATCCAATCCTGGTGCTGGAAAACCAGATTTCCGTTCCTTTGGGTGCCCAGCCCAAACCCCAGACCGTTTCCCAGCCGGTGGAGAGAGTCTTCTTCTTTCCAGCCAGATCGACCACCCCGATGGAGCCGGCATCGTCTCTGCGAATCGGATGCTCAATGAAAGCCACCATGTCGTTGTTGGGCGAGACTCGCGGGTGGCTGATCCAGCCTCCGGTCTCGTACAGAACCTTTCCGATGGGGTATTCCAGCCGGCTTCGGCCGGCGAACTCGCGCACCACGGCAAAGTTGGTGCCATCCGGCGACCAGTCTGCCCACTGCACATTCTCGAGAACTTCGCGAGGGGCACCACCGCCCAGCGGCACTCTGCCCAAAGTGCCGGCGTTGATGTAAGGATCCACGTTGTGACTGTGGAGCAGTACCGCCATCTCTCCTTCTCCCGAGATGGATAGGACCTCTGCCTTGGACAGACCGATGGGACGCGATTCGGGACTCTCAGGGCGGGTGGTATAGAGTTCGGTCGGATTGCCCTCCCATGCTGCGCTGTACACAATGGTCTTCCCATCCGGCGCGAAACGTGCCATGCGGATGGTTCCACCACGAAAGGTCAGCTGGCGATACGTGGGCGGCGTGATACCGGAGGCCAGCCCTTCGCGTTTTCCTTCCCAATATGCCCCCGCCACGAGAGCGAGGACGATCGCGAGACCCAGAGCAGCAAAACCCCAGCTCTTGCTCCTTTGTGGGGCAGGCACGGAGCCAACTGCAACGGCGGGTCCAGACACATCCGGCACAATTTCCGCCTGACCCTCGGCACTTCGTGCGGACGCATGGGAATCTGATTCCCGCTTGAGCCGCTGCAGATCAACCCGGAAGTCGGAAGCATTCTGATAACGAAGCTTGGGATCCTTCTCCAGGGCCTTGTCGAGAATCTCTGTCAGCCGCGCAGGTAGCTGGGGGTTGACTTTCACGGGCGCGATTGGTTGGCGGTGCAGAATCGCGTCAAACACAGCGGCTGTCGTTGGCCCCGAGAACGCCTGCCGCCCGGTCGCCATTTCATAAAGCACGATGCCCAGAGAAAACAGATCGGTGCGCCCGTCCAGCTCCTCGCCCATCGCCTGTTCGGGTGACATATAAGCCACCGTCCCGACGGCGGTGCCGGGGCTAGTCAGTTGCAAAGGGTTGCCCGCAGTCGGCAAAGAACCAGTTGCAGAAGTCTCCCGCGCGAGTTGCTGCTCGGCCGTGTATTTCGCGAGACCGAAATCCAGCACCTTGGTTTGCCCGCTGCGACTGATAAAGATATTCGCCGGCTTGATATCGCGATGCACGATGCCGCGGGCATGGGCTGCGGCGAGGGCGTCGGCAATCGCGATGGCCACATCCAGCAGCTCGGCCAGCTTCATCGTCTTGCCTTCAATCCGGTGCTTCAGCGTCTGCCCATCGATGAACTCCATCGCGATGTAGGCAGATCCGGCTTCTTCGCCAACGTCATAGATGGTGCAAATGTTGGGATGGTTCAGCCCAGAGGCAGTCTGGGCTTCCCGTCGGAAGCGCTCCAGAGCGGCGGGATCTTTCGCGGTATCTTCGGAGAGGAACTTCAGCGCAACCGTACGCTGAAGGCGAGTGTCCTCAGCATTGTAAACCACGCCCATACCACCGCCGCCAAGCTTTTCCAGAATTCGGTAGTGGGAAACAATCTCGCGGTTCATCGGTGGCGCAGGTGTTGCAAGCATCGACATGGTAGGCGGGCCAGCGCCGCAAAGTCAATGAGGATGGTTAGCGGTGCAGTTCGAGCCTGCGTGAGGAAAACCTGTCTTCTCGTCACAACACAGTCATCGTTTTTTCACATGCTGTTTATCTGGCATTCATCGCCCTGTCGCCTGGTTCTGATTAAGTTGATGTTCTTCGCGTTGGAATTCTCTGAGGAGGAACAAGGACCATGATAGTGATGGCAAGAAGAAACAAGACTGGCGTTCTCGCAATTACCCTCGGGTTGGCGTTGGTAGCCACTGCCTATCCGGCAGGAGCCCAGTCGCGACGCCAAACCACCAGCCAATACCAACACGTCCTTTTGATTAGCATTGACGGCATGCACTCCGTCGATTTCGCAAACTGCGCCAAAGGCGTGTCCAACTCGGGCAATCAGCCATATTGCCCCAATCTGGCCGCGCTCGCCAGCACTGGCGTGAGCTATCTGCAGGCGTTCACGCCCAGGCCATCCGACTCCTTCCCTGGCCTGACGGCACAAATTACCGGCGGCACACCGCGCTCTGCCGGCATGTTCTATGACGTCAGTTATGATCGGGCGCTCTCACCGCCCTACGCAACCACGCCGTACGGTATCGTCGGTGGCCCAACACTTTGTCCATCAGTGATCGGGACGCAGGTCGGCTTCGACGAAGAGATCGACTACAACTATCAGAACATCAATGCCGGCGCGCCAAATGGCGCCGCGGGAAGAACCGGCATCAACCCGAAGTACTTACCTCGCGATCCGCAGAACGGCTGCGCTCCCGTTTATCCACACAGCTTCATCCGCGTTAACACGATTTTCAACGTAGTCCACAACTCCGGCGGTTACACTGCCTGGTCCGACAAGCATCCCTCCTACGATTTCACCAATGGTCCAACCGGAGACGGCGTCGCTGACTTGTGGTCGCCAGAAATCAACTCGATTCCGGTTGCTCAGCCAATTCCGGGCTGCCATCCGTTGCCTGATACGGCCGACGCTACCTCCAGCAACGCCTGGACTGACAGCTTTCAGAACATTCAGTGTTACGACACACTAAAGGTCCAAGCTATCCTCAATGAGATCGATGGCAAGACCCACGACGGAACGAGTGCCGCGCCTGTACCCGCTCTGTTCGGCATGAATTTCCAGGCGGTCAGCGTAGGGCAAAAGCTGGTCGAGAAAAATCCTCCCACCAATCCGCTTTTTAGCCAGACCGGGGGATATCTCGATCCCGTGGGCACTCCCAGCGCCTCTCTGCAGCAAGAAATTGAATACGTCGACAACGCCATTGGAAAGATGATCAGCGAACTCAGCAAGCAAAGTCTGTTGAGCTCAACCTTGATTATTGTTTCTGCCAAGCATGGACAGTCGGCTATCGACCCGAATCGCGTTCTGCGCATCCCCGCAGACGATCCTACCGACGAGCCGCCGTCCCAGATACTGTCCCCCAGTGGTGTTGGGCCTGGTTTCCCAGTCGTACAGGCTGACGAGGATGATGTCTCGTTGCTGTGGCTAGCCGATCAAACTCAAACCACCGCCGACGTCGCCACCCTTGCCGCCAATGAAAGCCTGTACGGACAGGGTGAAATCTTCGCGGGACCCGCGCTTGACCTCATCTTCAACAATCCGCTAGTCGATTCCCGAACGCCCGACATCGTCGTGGCGCCTAACGTTGGAGTCGTTTACACCGGTGGTAAGAAGAAGGTCTCCGAGCACGGCGGCTTCGCCAATGATGATCGCAATGTCTTGCTGCTGGTCTCAAATCCAGCGTTGAAGCCTTCGACTTTCAACGGGCAAGTCGAAACCCGTCAGATCGCACCGACTATCTTGAACGCTCTCGGACTCAATCCCAACCAACTGGAAGCCGTCCAACAGGAAGGTACGACCGAGTTGCCTGGACTTCCCTTCTAACCAGCCACTCGGCCGTCGATACCAGCCGCGAAGCGGGGAGCACACGCTCTCCGCTTTTTAAGTTTGACGGGCGCGGACAAGGGGATAGTCGAACTTCGTTCTACGCAAGACGATGATTTGCAGGGATTGATTTCGCCGAGGGTGACTGAATCGTTGGGGTGGGAGACGGGAATCGAAAACACCCTGAAACAACAACGAAAGAACTTACTAGCGCACAGATGACGATCTTACGCACTGTAAGTATATGAAAAACCAACTGGCAGGTTTCAGCGGGTTTCAGGCCGGAGTGTGATGGGAATGGGGCCCACCCCAAGTTTGTTACAGCTCGACATCGAGTCAAATCAGGATCTGACCTCTCCCGTGTCAATTCTGAGGTCAACAACCTAAAACCCTTTGCTTGTCTTGCTTTTCCGCAAACCTCGTACCCTGAAACCCTCCAGAAACAGCCTGTTTTTGGTGACGAGTTGGTGACGAGTTTTCACCACGGCAGTGAGTACATTTAGTCACCACGGAGTTTTGGCACATCCCACTCTAGTGAAGGGTATCAGTTACGCTCGCGCGCATCGGTGGTTCGCGAAACGAAAGGATTCTGGTGGCTAACATCGGCCTTGCAGGATGATGGGGGCATCTGCTATCCATGTCCGGTCTATGGTCGAACTCACGGAAGCTGACATCCGGAACATTGAGCAGATCCATTCAAACTGGATCGAGTTCGAAGTCACGGGGGAGGATCAAAAGATTGAACTGGCCCTAAACGTAACGTTTTCGGCTCAGTTACCGCGTGGCCGACGACTCGGGAGTTGGCACTGTCCTTCGGCTGCCGCTCCGAGGGCGAGTCGCGAAGATCCTGATCTCGTCGTAATCGACCCGACCAAAACACTGTGGTGTTCCATGACACCGCTACGGCAGCGGCGTTAGAAAACATGCTCAGAATCCCTCCCTAAGAAACCCCGTAAAGATTGGACTTCTTGCATTCCACTCACGGCGTTAGGAATGGGTAGTTTTCTAACCCTAGGTGCAGGGTTTCCTCCCTTTCGGTCAAATCTCCTGCCCTTGCCTTGCCGAAAGCTGGCGTACTCGCCGCCGAGGAGTTCACGAAGTGGGCGAAGAGATGCAAGGCGGTCGCGAGCAAAATAAAGCCTGAACATGCCGTGCGTGTCATGGAAGATTACTTCGGGGGCGCTGTGCCGTTCACCTGAGCAAAAAACCGCGATGACATACCGGACAGCTTCATCTGGCAAGCCGTTCGCGATCTCGCAAACAACCAGAAACGCGTTTACTTCATCGCAAATGACGTGGAACTCTTCAAAGCGGCGAAATCATTGACAAGACGGGATCAACCTCACTTCAGTCACTTCTGGCGGTCCAGCCGATCAGACGTCGGAGATGTTCGTAGGTTGTGGATTGGTCCTCAAGACTAGTTCGCATCGGACGGTCGACAAGCCCCTACGTGCCGGGATATTTACCCAAGAAGATCAGCACAAAGTCAATCGAGTCGGAAACCCCGTGTGCAATGATCGGCACGGCCAAGTTGCGCCCCGTGCGCAGATAGATCACTCCCAGCAAAAGTCCCATCAGCCCTTCGTCGATTATGCCGGTCCAGCCTTGATACGCGTGGGCCAGCCCAAATGCGACGTGCACAACAATCAGGCTGATGATCCATGCGCGCCGCGTGCGATTTAGGAGGTCGGCAACTCGGTTCATCAAGTAACCGCGGTAGACCATCTCTTCACCGAAGGCCGCAAAAGTCCAGGCAAAGACGAGCGAGATCAGGGTCAGCTTCAGGTTCCCGATTAAGGGGCGGAAATCCTCTAAGTTCGGCTGCTTCCCCAGCAATCTCACCAATATCGGTTGGCTGACGAACAATTCGAATCCCTCCAGCAGCAGCCCCGCCACAATGCCCAATCCAAGCGTAGTCTTCCAGTTGCGAAACCGACTCAGCCCCACGTCGCGCCAGCGCAATTTTCGCACCCAAAGCGAAATCCACCCGAACAGCAGCAGGTACGCAGTCTTACTGAAGAAGATGAGATGCTTGAAATCCGCCACAAAGATGAGGGCAACGACAGCCAACTCTCCGACCGCCAGCCATTTGCTTTGTCGCCAGTTCGCTGCGCCGTTTCCCGGTTCCGAACGAGCACTTTCCTGAACTGCTGTTCCTGCGTCCCCGTCGTTGGTAGATCCACTCATGACCATCTCCCCTTCGTCTGCTTTGTTCCGAATAGATCAGCTTCGAGGCAACACGTGCGATCTGCGATATTGCCGCGCACACCAGAGCGCAAAGAATGTAGTCAACATCACGTGGCCGCAGCCCACCAGCAGCCCGATCGGCACGATCCACGAACCAAGGACTTCCCTGGCGGCCGCGTGCGCACCAAGGAATCCAAGTCGGAGAGAAATCGTAAAGTCGTTCGGGCCATCTGGAATAACCCACAATCCTGCGGTCTGGGGATGAAATGGTTTC
>Ga0187817_10000619_pt1 | contig 15710 bp, 14 predicted proteins | sample NC_wetland_sal_i_17_FD_132431 | JGI IMG/M metagenome (GOLD analysis project Ga0187817, IMG submission 132431) | Wetland sediment microbial communities from Neuse River Estuary, North Carolina, USA - SO4_2 | ecosystem: Environmental > Aquatic > Freshwater > Wetlands > Sediment | place: USA...
TCCTCAATCAAGACCCAGCGTAGCCCACCCGATCCAAGCCTTCGGTAATCCTTTGCCATGGCCAAATCCCTACATCGCCCAACGGGCCCCAAACACTTTGATCGACGCGGCCGGGGACGCGATCAGGTATTCTGGGAAACAGAGCATGATCCGCTTCAACCGTGAATTCGACGCCAGCGCCCTCAAGTTGCTGATCTTCGACCTGGACGGCACGCTGATCGATTCGCGCCTCGACCTGATCCATACCGTCAATGCCATGCTCCGCCACTTCAAACGTGCGGAACTGCCCGGCGACGTGATCGCTTCCTACGTGGGCGACGGGGCTCCCATGCTGGTTCGGCGCGCTCTGGGAGATCCGAAACATGAAGCAGACGTGAAAGAAGCCCTGGAATACTTCCTGACCTACTATCGAGCGCATAAGCTCGACCATACGCATTTGTATGAAGGCATCCGAGAAATGCTCATGGCCGGGGGCAATTCCAATGGGGTGCGCCGTCAGATGGCGGTGCTTTCCAACAAGCCCGTAGTACCTTCTCGCGCCATTGTCGATGCCCTCGGCGTGGCTGAATTTTTCATTCACGTGTATGGCGGAAACAGTTTCCCCACGAAAAAGCCGGATCCCCACGGGGTGAACAGCATCTTGCGCGAGACTAAGACGCGCCCCAAAGACGCTCTCATGATCGGGGATTCCTCGATCGATGTGATCACCGGCCGCAACGCCGGCCTCTGGACCTGCGGCGTGACCTACGGCTTTGCCCCGCACACGCTCTGCGAAGCTCCACCCGACGTAGTGGTAGACAGCCCGCGCGAGTTGGCGCAGTTGTTCGGATAGTCTCAACGTTGCGTTGACATTCACGGCAGCATCGCCCTAGTATCGGCTCGCAGGGGCGTTCACATTCCTTCGCCAAGCAATCCAAATTGGAAGAGGTAACGCATGAAGCGGCTATCAACGCTGACCGTGTTCGTGATGGTGCTATTTGCCTTAGCGCTCCACGCGCAGGCGCAAATGGAAATGCCCAAGCCTGGGCCGGAACTGAAGAAGCTCGACATGTTTGCGGGTTCGTGGATCATGGATGGCGACATCAAGCCGGGGCCGATGGGCCCGGGTGGAAAGATGACCGAAAACGAGCGTTGCAAGTGGATGGACGGCGGTTTTTTCCTGGTGTGCCACTGGGATTTCAAGAGTTCGATGGGAAACGGCACCGAGACCTCCTACATGGGCTATGACGTCGATGACAAGGTTTATACGTTCGACGCGTTCAACAGCATGGGCGAAGCAGTACACGCCAAAGGAAAAGTGAACGGTGATACCTGGACATGGACCAGCGACTCGAAAATGGCTGGCCAACCCGTGAAGACTCACTTCATCATGAGGGTGTCGACGCCCACCTCCTACTCGGTCAAGTACGACATGTCGCAGGACGGAACCACCTGGACGACACTCATGGACGGCAAAGCTACCAAGCAGAAGTGAGATAAGTGAATGGAATGATGGAGGGTGGGGCGTCCCCCCGAGTCCACATTAGACCGTTGTGTCACGTCGCTACGAGCCTCTCACCATTTATAATCTCCGCTTCGACCTTTAGCAGGATTCCTGATTGGAAGGCGCAACTGTGCTCGATTTCCTTGGCGATCTTCGACGGACTCATATGTGCGGCGCTCTGCGCCTCTCCGACGCCGGCAAGAAAGCCGTGCTCATGGGGTGGGTTAACCGCCGCCGGGACTTTGGCAATCTCCTGTTCATTGATGTCCGTGACCGCACTGGCGTCACCCAGATCGTCTTCGACAACGACAGCAACCCCGCGCTGCACGATAAGGCCGGCGAGTTGCGCAGCGAATTCGTCATCGCTGTTATTGGCACGGTCACGAAGCGTGACCCCAATACGATTAACAAGAACATCGCGACTGGCGAAGTGGAATTGGTGGCCGAAGAGTTGCGCATCCTGAACGAGTCGAAGCAGCCTCCATTTCTTCCCGGAGAGACGGTTCTGCCGAATGAGGAAATGCGCCTCAAGTACCGCTACATCGACCTGCGGCGCGACGCGATGCAGTTCAATATCGAGCTGCGGCACAAGATCGCGATGGCCATTCGCGACTATCTTTCTTGGCTCGGCTTCTTCGAGATCGAAACCCCCTTTATGACGCGATCCACGCCGGAGGGCGCACGCGACTATCTGGTACCGAGCCGTGTGCAGCCTGGATGCTTCTATGCGCTGCCGCAATCGCCGCAATTGTTCAAGCAGATCCTGATGATTTCGGGCTTTGACAAGTATTTCCAGATCGTGCGCTGCTTCCGCGACGAAGACTTGCGCGCCGACCGTCAGCCCGAGTTCACGCAGATCGACCTGGAGATGTCCTATCCGCAGTCGGAGCGAGTGTGGGAGGTGGTCGAGGGCTTTCTGACAGCTGCGTTCAAAGCAGCCGGCCACGAGATCAAGACGCCATTTCCGCGTATGAGCTATGACGAGGCGATCCGCCTCTACGGCAGCGACAAACCCGACATGCGGTTGCCTGCGATGACCGACGTGCGTCGAGCCTTCGAGCCCGCAGAGCTCGAAGAGTTCGCCTCGAAGTTCAAAATCAGGAAAGAGCTTCCCATACAGCTCATTCGCATACCCAAGGCAGGTGACATCTCAGGCACCGAGCGACGCACCCTCGGAACCTATGGTGCATTCCAGCATGTTCATGGGCCTTCGTTTGTTCAGTTGATGTCCGATCCTAAACGGTTCGCCAAAGACTACCCGGCCCTTGCAGAACGCGTTATCCAGTTCGCGAGAGTTGAGCCAGACGATTTGTGGCTGCTCGCCGGGGCACTCAGCAGGTCCGAAACGGCAGCGGTCATGGAGCAGAGTCTTCAGACCTTTTGCGAGAGATGCGGCTTCTTGCGGATCGATCTCGCGCAAAAATACGCTGCTAAGCACGGAGCGTTCGTCAAGACTGGCGATCCAGGGAAAGATTACAAGTTTCTGTGGGTTACAGACTTTCCCATGTTTGAGTGGGACAAGGACGGAAACCGCTGGAACCCTGCGCACCATCCTTTCACTTCGCTGCACGAAGAAGATATGGCGAAGCTTGAAGCCAATATCGACTCTGTGCACGACCGCAAGTCGCCGCTGGGTGAGATCCGGGCGCTCGCCTATGACGTAGTGCTCAATGGCACGGAATTGGGCTCAGGGTCGATCCGTATTCATCGGCAGGACATCCAAAGAAAAATCTTCCAAGCTCTCGGCATGAGCGATGAAGAAGCCCGTTCTCGCTTCGGTTTTTTCCTGGAGGCACTGGAGTACGGCACGCCTCCGCACGGTGGTATCGCCCTGGGGTTGGATCGGATTGCGATGATCCTGGCCGGCGCTGATAGCCTGCGCGAGGTGATCCCGTTCCCGAAGACCGCTCGAGCCGTGGATCTGATGGTGGACGCACCGACGCCAGTGAGCGATGCCCAGTTGAGGGAACTGGGGATTGGCGTGAAGAAGGAGTAGGTGATGCGCAGGCGGGCCAGCTCCTTTGGGTGACGCAGCGGTTTACCGCTGCGATTCAGCTTTCAAGGTGACCGGCTTTAGCCGCTGAGGGTTCTGGATTTAAGCACCTCAGCGCCTGAAGGCGGCCTCATTAGTAGTCTCCAATCGCAGACCTGAAGGTCTGCGCCACCCATAAGCAGGACTGCACTCAATCCGCCTGCCCCGTACCCGGAAGCCCCGCCGGAACCGCAGTTCCCGACAAAGTTGCCCACCCCCGGCGAGACAGATCCCAGAAGATCAGATAACCGGCCAAGCCTGCGGCTGCCAGCAGCAAAATGCCCCAGGTCCAGCGCTGGAAAACCAGGTGGCCGATGCCGAATAAACATCCATATACCAGGATGACTCCCATGACCCAGTCAAAGGCGTTGCCGGCGACATCGCGAACCTCGGGCAACTCCGGAACCAGCTTCGCAACTTGTTTCCAGCCGTACACCGTCGGGTGGACGCGCCGGTAGAACGCTATGAGGGTTTGTTCGGATTCCGGCTTGGTCACAAAGGTCGTAATCACCCAAGCCACGGTGGCGATTCCGCCGGTGATCAGGGCGCTCTTGGCATACACCAAAGCCATGTTTCCCGTGAACAGCACTCCGTGCAGCGCGAAGGTCACGGCCGCAGCCGCGATCATGGCCGAAATCTCACTCCAAGCGTTGATACGCCACCAATACCAGCGCAGGATGTAAACCGCGCCGGTGCCAAAACCGATGTTCAGCACCAGATCCCATCCCTGCTTGATCGAAGTCAACTGCATGGCGGTGTAGCCGCTCACCAGGACCAGGAGAACCGTGAAAATCTTGCTCATGAGAACGTAGTGCTTCTCGGTCGAATTTCGCACCAGGAAGCGTTTGTAAAGATCGTTGAGCAGGTATGAGCATCCCCAGTTCAGTTGGGTTCCGACCGTGGACATGAAAGCCGCAAGAAATGCCGCGACCATGAGCCCGCGCAACGCCGGCGGCAGGTAGTCGCGCAGCACCATCACGTAGCCCTGCTCGGGGTTTTGGACGAAGTCAGCGCTGGGATGAATGCCTCCGTTCGGCGAATACACGGCCATCGCCACAAGGCCGGTGATGATCCAGGGCCAGGGCCGTAGCGCGTAATGCGCGATGTTGAACCAGAGAGTCGCACCCAGCGAGTTCTTTTCGTCTCTGGCGCTGAACATGCGCTGCGCTACGTAGCCTCCGCCACCGGGTTCGGCACCCGGATACCAGGCGAGCCACCACTGCATGCACAAATAGACGAAAAACGTCAGCAACGGCAGTGTCCAGAGAGCATCAGTCGTGAAACCGAGATGAGAAGCTGGCAGAAAGGCAGTAGGGTCGGCGGTCTGCACACCCGTTTTCCGCACGCCGTTCTCAATCGTCTGAAGTCGGACTTGCAATGCTTCCATGCCGCCGATCTTGGCCACAGCAACCCAGGCGAGCACGATGATCATGGTCATCTTCAACACAAACTGGAACAAATCGGTAACCAGAACACCCCAGAGTCCGCCAATAAATGTGTAAAGGCCGGTGAAGGGAATGATGATGAAGATACAGATCAGCAAAGACGTCGTATGGGGATTTCCGAGGGTGTATTGAAAGGCATGCCCGCCCACCGAGACCTGCACCAAACGTCCTTCGGCGATTGCAGGACCCAGCAGTACCGTGATGATGTTGATCATCGCCTGAGTGACCCAACCCAGGATGAAGCAGTTCATGAACAGCCCAAGATAGACGGCCTTGAACCCACGCAGGAAAGCGGCCGGCTTGCCACCGTAGCGAATTTCGACGAACTGAACGTCAGTCAATATCTCCGCACGGCGCCAATAGCGAGCGAAAAAGAACACCGTCAACATGCCGCCGACGCACAAGCCCCACCAGATCCAATTTCCTGCGATGCCCGACTTGGCAACGAGACCACAGACGAGAAGCGGCGTGTCCGCAGCGAAGGTGGTCGCGACCATGGAGGTGCCGGCCAGCCACCAGGAAACATCGCGCCCGGAAATGAAAAACTCTTCCGTGTTGCCGCTAGCGCGGCGCCGGTAGTAGATGCTGATCAGCAGGTTGATCAGCAAGTAGCCAACGATGACAACCCAATCGGTCGCAGTAAGAGTCAAGCGTCCTCCGTTTCCCGGAGTATGAAAGTTGCGAGTTCTAACGGAACCTTCGGATCAAAAGATTGTGCCGGTCTGACCGGTACAGACCCAGCACGTAAATGACTGCTTTTGCTTTGGTCGAATAGATAATCTGGCGAATCCTGAGCAGAGACTGGCCTCGCGCAACTTGCAACAGGTGAGCCGTGTCGGGATCCGCTGAAGTGGCATCGACCTCTTCATCGGCATAAGAAAACTGGATCCCATAATTGCGCTCCAGAATGGAAAACAACGAGCCATTTGCGACCGAGCTGCGAGTCAGACCAGGGAAATCTTCGGCCGATAAGTAGCAGGTTTCCAGGGCGAACGGTTCGTCACCTCCCAGGCGAAGCCGTTCCAGCTTGATCAAGCGAGCGCCCGGCGCCAGGGCAAGGCGCGCGGCGATGTCGGGTTCGTTATCCAGAACCGTGAACGACAGGACTTTCGAATAAGCGGTCAGACTCCTCCCGCCCATTTGTTCAGTGAAGCTCATCAGCTTATTGAAGTGGATCTTGGGTGGGGCCACAAAGGTTCCGGCGCCGCGGCGGCGTTGGACCATGCCTTCGCGCTCGAGCACGGTCAAGGCATGGCGGGCTGTCATCAAACTTACCTTGTGGATCTTGGCCAGTTCTCGTTCGGAATCGACAGCTTCACCAGGCTTCAGCTGACCGGTTTCAATCTGCTTCAGGATAGAGGCTTGAATTCGCTGGTAGGCCGGTATGCCATTGCGACGGCTCGGTCCCGTAGAAGCTCTGGGCATCGGGTGACAGTATAAACGCTAACCTGCTATATAGCATACAAATCTTCAACACGAGGGTTTTTCTTCTCCGAGGATGCACCGAAGGTGGCACGAGTCAGTGTCGGCGTTCGGTTTCGCGGAGGATGGTGGCGAAGTTGCGCCCGGCGAGGGAGAACCCCTGTTCGACTCGCCCGGTCACGGCTACTTTGGCGCCGGCGGCAGGAATCCCATATTGACCAGCCAAAACCCACATCGTGCCGGTGCCATCATCCACTTCGAACACACCCCGGCCCAGGGCCCCGAAGGAATCGGCCACTCGCCCGGCAATGGCGATTTCTTTGCCGGCGTATCGGCCCGGATCCTGGTTGAGTCTGGCGATGCTCACATGAGGTGGGCAGGCCGCCAGGAGCAGGCTCCCCGCCACGACTAGTAACAGCGAGACAACTCGGTTGCGTAATGTCGGCACCTGTTTCTCCGAAAAACTAAAATTGGCAGCAGAGAGATAAACCCGGCTGGGCTGACCGAGTTGCGAATAACAACTCGTTGGCCAGACCGTAAGCACGGCTTTAGAGTGTTCGTTAGACAGTGTACCCAAGGAGGTCGGTTATGAGCATGATGGGGCATCTTCAACGGCTTTTTGCGTATGACGAGTGGGCGAACCGCGAAGTCCTGGCTTTGCTGCAAGGCGTGGATGTTCCACCTCCTCGCTCGGTGAAACTGCTGGCGCACATTGTCTCCGCTGAAAGATTGTGGTTAGAGCGTCTTCGCTTGCAGAAGCAAATCTATCCGGTGTGGCCAGACTTCACAGTGGCACAGTGCAAGCTGGAAGTCGAGGAATTGCCCCAACTGTGGAAGACCTATTGGTCGTCGCTGAAAAAGGACAGTCTCATCCGCTCGCTCACTTACAAGAACAGCAAGGGTGAGAGTTGGACGAGCCAAAAGTCAGATATTTTGATGCATGTGGTTATGCACTCGGCTTACCATCGTGGGCAGATTGCCGCGGACATGCGGGCCGCTGGGCTGACTCCGGCTTACACCGATTTCATTCACGCGGTGCGCCAGGGGTTCGTGGATTAGGCGCCACGAATCGGCAAAATGTCATCATGTCGGTTACTTCGCAGTGAAAAAGTGCTGCTGATGAGCCCCAAAAGCGTGATAAGCCACGAGGCGAGGAAGGCGTAGTCAGGAGCATGGATTCCCCGAATCGGCACCGCCGGTGGCAGAATGGACCATATTGAGAGCAACGTGGCTGCAATCCATTGCCAGAGTTGGCAGGCGAAGGTCGCCTTGATCATGGCGCGCGCAAACAGCCGATGTTCCTGTGTCCGGCTGTATCGGGCCAGTAGAACCAGTAGTGCAGGCACCAGCAAAAGCGCATTGTATGCAGCCAGTTTTGGGAGGACGACGAGCGTGACCGCCGCTGCCCAGGCCAGCGCCCACACGAAATAGTCTGAATCAGCCGGTGCTTTGCTCCATCGCCAGCAGACCAGAATCAAAAGAAAAACAAGCGAAATAGCGGCCAGCTTTGCGAGCAGCGCCGGAAGCAGCACATCAAGTATCGTGGGATCGGTGCCGTAAGTGGGATACTCTCGAATGGCTGCGAGAAACCGCCCGATCCAGCCCGGCGACAATCCCTCAGCACCGAGCACCAACGCCGTTAGGGTACTCGAAAACGCCCAGACAAGCCGCTGGCGTTCTCTCCATTGGGCTATCGCCCAGAACAGACAACACAGGACCATGAGGCCTGACGTATCCGGCTTCATGGTGGATAGAGCGAGGAGTATCCCCGCCAGCGTCAATCGCCGCGCGACGGTTGCCGCCGCCGCTGCTGCGAGAAAAAAGATAACCAGTGCAGACAGGTTCTGCTGGAAAAACTCCTGAGCCGCTGGAGAGCTGCTTGTCGCGAGCAACATGCCAGAAACCACAAGTGGCCAACTGGCACTGAACCTCAATGCACGCATCCAAAGCGGAACACTAAGCGCAATGGATCCCAGAAGAAGCCAGCGGAAGATTTCATCCACCATGCGAAATTGCATGTGTACAGTGGGTGCAAGCAGGAACACGACGTACAGTGGGTACACAAATGATTCTTTGGCGGCTGGGTCCGAAGGATGATCCTGTGGGTTGAGGGGACGCCCATAGAAGCCTATTTGCATCTCGCGTGTGAGTTCCGGGCTGTATGGGTCCCGACCACGCAACAGTAGTTCACGGGCCCCCAACCAGCGGGGATACAGATCGGAGTTGTTTCCGATCGGTCTCCCGGTGGCCAAAACCACCGCTCGGTTCGCGGGCGCAAGAATGTACCGAACCCAGTGCCAATACCCAAACGAAAACAGCACCGAAGTGGCTAGGATGCACCACGCCAATGAGGGCGGATTCCGAACAAGCTTCACGCCCGCATTCTAACTTGAGAGCGAAGCGGGAAACCCGGCAGTTTGGTTCGCTGGAACGGTGAAGCGCAGAAAGCCGCGATAGCGGGAGTTCTGAAGGCCCAAGGCAGGATTCGTGAGCGCGTGGTATTTTGAATAAAGGTGCCCTGCAATCGAATGAAGTCTCGTTTCCATCTGGTCCCGCTAATTGTCCTCACTGCGCTGACCTTCGCCGCCGAGTCGGGGGTCGAGCCGTTACCTGATCCCTTGTCGAACAATGCAGTTGCCATTCTTAAGATCAAAGGCCAGTTCGAGATCTTCTCGTTGATGGGGATCGGCGCCAAGAAGACATGGGATGCAATTACCAACGAGGCCTTCGAAGTTGATGCGGGAACAGGCAAGGCTTACACGATCCATTCCGTGCCCGGGACTGTTGGCCGCATCGGAGCGATGGCGGTGGGTGCGGGTGGGAACATTTTCTTGTTCGGTGGTTACGTGGTTTATCAGAATGGTGGCATGGCGGTCCCCGACATGAACATTTACGATCCGCCCCACGACCGCTGGCTCCGAGGGACAGACATTCCTGTCGCAGTGGGCGATGCCGTCATCGGAGTCTATCGCGACCGATACATCTACCTGCTGGGTGGCCGGACCAACGGTAGTCTGATCTCCGATGTTCAGGTGTACGACGTGGAGAAGAGCAAATGGTCCAAGGCCACCGCCATTCCAGGCCCGGCTGTCTTTGGCCATGCTGGTGCCATCGTCGGCGAAACCATCGTGTACGTGGATGGAGCCCGGAAGAATGATTCAGCAACCGGGCCGAGGTTTGTGGCCTCCGACGAGTGCTGGAAGGGCAGAATTGACCACCACGATCCTCGCCAGATTGAATGGACGAAGCTACCGAACCATCCCGGCAGCGCGCGTTTCCGGATCGCAGCGGGCGGCACCGAGAAAGACGAAATGATCTATTTTTCCGGAGGCTCGGCGAATCCACACGATTACAACGGAGTCGGCTATGATGGCCAGCCCTCTGAACCGTCCGCCGTAACCTTCGCTTTCAACATGCGCACCGGCAAATGGGAGACGCTCAACGAGAACACACCAGACCCGACCATGGACCATCGAGGCTTGCTGGTCACGCCTGAGGGGTTGGTAATCGTCGGCGGCATGGAAAAAGGACAAAGGGTGACAGGCCGCATCGCAGTCTTGCCGAAGCAAGCAAAGCCCCACGAGACACCAGCTTCGCACTAAGTGGAATACTATCTTGCCCGCGCCAGCACCAGGGTCACATCATCCGGTTGCTCGTTGGCGCCGATCCAATCATCCACGGCAGCGGTTATAATCTCGCTGATGCGCACCAGCGGAAGGCCACGGTTTTCTCGCACCAGTTCGATCAATCGTTGCTCGCCAAACTCGCCAAAATCATTTTCTGGCTCAGTAACGCCATCGCTGTAGGCCAGGAAAATCTCGCCACCACGAAGCTCGACCGAGCCTTCCTCGTAGGCCATTTTGTCGAACAGGCCGACTACAGTCCCGCCAACCTCCAGCCGCCGAACGCTGCCATTCTGGCCCATGATGATGGGCGGCAGGTGGCCTCCGTTGCTGTAGGTGAGCGTGTGGTCGCCGCCATTGTAGATTCCGAGGAATAAGGTCGCATATTTTTCCGCCGGGGTGCTCTCGTAGAGCTGGTGATTGAGCAGCGCCAGCAAGGCTCCCGGCGCCACGTCCAGATTGCGCAGTGACGACGCCAGCGCAAGGTCGGAACCTGAAGCCGCACCTACGGCAACCGGCTCGCGCAGTGCGGGAATATCCTGGAGACTGTAGGCGCGCACCGCGGAGTGGATGGTTGCCATCAGCAGCGCCGCTGAAATCCCTTTGCCACTAATATCGCCGACGGCGAGCACCAGCCGTTCTGAATCCAGTGTCAAGAAGTCGTAGTAGTCGCCGCTGACGGTTCGCGCCGGCCGGCAGAAGCCGTGGACTTCAAGCGATGCCAGTTGTGAAACTTCGCGTGGGAAAAGTTGGGCCTGCACCTCCTGAGCGATCACCAATTCATTTTCCAGCCGCTGCTTCTCTTTCTGTTCCTCGATCAATTTTTCCAGCGAAGTCGTCATCGAATTGAAGGAGTTCGCCAGGGCGGCGATCTGATCATTCGACTTGACCGAAATGCGATGGCTGAAGTCTCCCCGGTTGATGTGCTTGGTGGCGTCATATAGCTCGGCGACGGCCCCGGTCACGCTGCGAGTCAGCCGTGTGCCGATGAAGAGCGCGATCAGTTCGATGACGCCGAAGACGATCGCCACAAATAGCAGGCCGAACTCGACGGCAGGAGCGAAGTCCCCGAGGGCGGCAAACAACCTTTCATAGAGCTTGGAAATACGGGTTTGAACACTGACACCGGCGGGATTGGAGGTGTCCCCGGTATCCCAATTGACCACAAAAATGGTCGTGACAAACATCACCTGGCGATCCATCCCGCGGGTCGGTGGAGGCAGGGTACCAGCCACGAACGTCGGCTTCGGCGGTTCCTCTCCGGTGTCAAGCACGAACTGGCCTTCGGGCTTCCGCACCGTAATCATGTTCAAAGAACTTTCGCTGGTGCTCCGTACACTCGGGTTGCCGGTTTCCGGCTGCTCCACCTTCTTCAGGCTGAGGCCGGTGGCGTACAGCGTGATTTCACCCAAATCTGCGGCCAGGTCCTGCAGCAGATGCTGATCAAACGGCTCGCTGGACAGGACGGTGAGTGTTCCACCGCTTACCGGAATCCTGTTTACCGCGCGGAGGTACAGAGTGTCGTGATCGCGCACGACATCCTGAAAAGAATCTTTCAAATATGTGGGAAGCGTCGGAGCAGCTGCATTCTTGCCCTCGGGAACACTGTTCAGGGTGAGCTTCTTGTCCAGCCAGACACAGACCTGGCGATCCGTCCAACTTTTCTCTGCCCGGCGCAAACTTGCCAGCGCGGTTGGGCCGCTGTTGCCTCCGCGCTGAATGTCAGCCGCAAGATGATGGGTGATGGCGGAGTTACCAGCTTCCAGGCTCTGCAACTCAGAGTGCAAACCCGTGGTCACGATGAAGGTGGCGAACTGGCCGGCAAACAGGTAGAACGAGCCCAGCGCCAGCGCTACCAGCATTACCACCGGGATCACGCCGATGAACACATAGGTGACAATCAGACGGTTTCGAAGTCGCCAGAGCAATCTTGCTTTCAGCCACCGGAACGCCAGAATCGAGAAAAACACAATCGCAAGGAAACTCAGGAAACTGATCCAGCCGCCCAGACCCTGCTCCCAGGAGGACTTCAAAAGCGCGAACAGTCTCTGTAGTACGAAAAGCAGCAGGTCTAGGCCGAGCAGGTACCAGGCGATGAGCGCCACCTTGCTGGTGGGCATCAGGCCCGTTTCGACGAGTCTCGCGCGGAGGTAGCGATAGGACAGCGGCATGACTGTAAGTCGAATTATAGATGTAGAGCGAAGGCGGTTGTCATGTCGCCGTCAATCAGTATGCCGGAGGCCGTTTCGGAAGTAGAATTTCTCCATGGCAAACCTGATGTTGGTTTATGGACTGCGCTTGCTGCCGTCCGAGGAAGTTGCGGAAGTGGGCGATGCGACCCTTAAACTGAAGAATGGCCGGGAAGCCCACGTGACCATGCATCTTCTTGAGGGAAGCAAAGAGGAGATCGAAAAGCAGCTGAAGAACAGCCTGGATGCATTCTTTGACTTCTATCCAGAGATTTGAGCTCAGCAGCCGGGACCGAAGACCTGAGACCCGGTACCTCCTGCTAAAATGCACTGTGCTCCGAAATAGCTTCTTGATCCTGATGACGTTTGGACTCTCCCTGCTAACGGCCGCTCAGCAGCCGCCAGTCAAGGTGAATGTCCTTAATGTCTGCTCCCCTTCGCCGGAGGAGCAGCGGGAGATTTCATCAGCTCTGGCCCGCATTCCCCAGAAGGCATCCTTCAGCCAGGATTTTGAGATTGACCGGGGACGTTCGACCCTCGATCAGAGCGCCGAGCTTGTGCAGGCGGGGCCAAGCGCTCAGATGTCGGGCGAACCCGGAACCGCGGACTGGGTACGGATCCGCCGTGAATTTCCGGGGCCGTCACCCTTTGCCAGGGTCCAATACTCTTTTAGCCGCGATCCAAGAAGCATGGTCGAGACGCTGGTGTTTTTGGTGCGCGATCCCACGGACCTGATGCAGATCGCGATCGAGGATAGCGTGCCTGCCGAGACTACGCCAGCCAACATGCTGGCCGCGGATACGCCCGCCAGCCGGGTGAAGCTGGAGCGTTTTGGCAAGTCATCGATCGTTCTAGCCCGCTGCGCAGCGACGGAAAGCGGTCCGGCGCCTGACCAGAGCAAGTATGAGCCGCTGTTTCAGAGCGCGTCGGCTATCGCGGCCAAGTATCGCAGCCTTCTCGGTGTGCGGCGGATGGTTCCTGCAGAGTTGACCCGAGTCGCTGCAGTGGTAACGGCAACCACGGTAACCCGCGGGAAGTCTGGCCCGAAGAAGACTGCTCCGCAGAACAAGTCCCAGTAGCGGTCGTCGTTGAACCCAAACCGTGAACTCGACAATCTAATCTAATTTCTATGGAAAACATACGCAATGTCGTCATCATTGGATCCGGCTGCGCCGGTCACACTGCCGCGCTCTACACGGCGCGCGCGAATCTGAAACCACTCGTGGTAGAGGGCCACGAGCCTGGAGGACAGCTCTCGCTGACAACCCTGGTCGAGAATTTTCCCGGTTTCCCGGAAGGCATTCAGGGTCCGGAACTCATCGAGAACATGCGCAAGCAGGCTGAACGTTTTGGCGCGGAATACAAGCTCGGCCACATCACCAGTGTGGATCTGAGTGTGCGGCCTTTTCGACTTCACATCAGCCATGAAGTGATCGGAGCCCGCTCGCTGATCATCGCCAGCGGCGCTTCGGCGCGGTGGCTTGGATTGCCGCACGAGCAGCAACTCATCGGGCACGGCGTTTCCTCCTGCGCGACCTGTGACGGATTCTTTTTTTCAGGCAAGGAAATCGCGGTAATCGGCGGTGGTGACTCGGCGATGGAAGAAGCGATCTTTCTCACCCGCTTTGCGACCAAGGTTACGCTGATTCATCGCCGCGACGCATTTCGCGCGTCGAAGATCATGCTGGAGCGGGCGCAGCGCAACGAAAAGATCCACTTCCTGACCAATACCGTGGTCGAAGATGTTCACGACGCGGGCAAGAAAGAGGTTACCGCTCTCAAACTGCGGAACGTCAAGACTGGAGACGTCTGGGATTTTCCGGTCAGCGCGATGTTTCTCGGAATCGGCCACACCCCGAACGCCAAGATGTTTGAAGGCCAGCTCGACACCGATGAGGACGGATATCTAAAGACGACAAAATACGTCTTCACTCGTGTGCACGGCGTCTATGCCTGCGGGGACGTGCAGGACCGGCGCTACCGGCAGGCAATTACGGCAGCGGGCACGGGCTGCATGGCTGCCCTGGAAGTGGAGAGGTTTCTGGAAGAGCAGGGAAGTTGATCTCCGTTCGTCACGTTATCGTCCTTCTTGGATTTAGGAGAGGTTATGGCACACGCACAAACCACGTGTTCTCACGTAAAAGAGATTCGTCCGGTGACCCCAAGCGGGAAAGGCTGCAAAGAGTGTTTGGAGATGGGAGACACCTGGGTGCATTTGAGGGAATGCCTGATCTGTGGTCACGTCGGGTGTTGCGATTCGTCAAAGAACAAGCACGCCACCAAGCATTTTCACCAGACCAAGCATCCCATCATGCAGTCCTTTGAGCCGGGAGAAACCTGGAAGTGGTGCTACGTTGACGAAATCTTTTTGTAGTGAGCCGAACCGCCATCGCGGCACATTCGAGAGATCACCGATGAAGCGGCACAAGTGGCTCTGCCGCAGCGGGGTATCGGCCACCAAGCCATATTGCGACGGCAGCCGCCTGCGGATTGGGTTGAAGTCTGACCCGGTGTGACTTTCAGTCACTCAAAAGTTCAATACTGCCAAGTGACCATCGTCATCTTCCGTCGGTCACCCTTCCCCACTAAGCTGCACTTGTCATGCGACGCCACCTCCTAGCCGTCGTATTAACCCTCTGCGGTATCGCCACTGTTCCTGCGAATTCCACCTTTGCCCAGGAGGACCAGAGCGAATCCGCCCGCAAGGTCGTGAAGACGGTAACGCCGAGGTACCCGTCGCTGGCAACTACCATGCACCTAAGCGGAGTAGTCAGGGTCGAGGCTGTGGTCACCGAAAATGGGACGGTGAAGACGGTTGAGATCAAGGGCGGTCATCCCGTATTGGCCCAGGCTGCGGCGAGTGCTGTGAGCCAGTGGAAATGGGCACCGGCCAGCCATGAGAGCCGGGAATCAGTCCAGGTGAAATTCATTCCTCAACAGTAAGTCTGCCATGCGACCGGCTTCACTTAACAGTGTGATTCCGGTCATACATCGAACCATCGCTACTTGTGGTACAAATTCCTGTGGAAGTCATACACGTGCAAGGCATTCTTAAGTTCCTCTCTTCGGCTCCTGCGGGCAGACCATGCTGAGGGAGTTCTTTATTTCTCTTGCCGAGAGCCGAAAGCTCCGTGGCATTGCGGAAAGCTCATCCTTCGGCCAAAGGTTCTCCAGCCGTTTTGTGGCGGGTACGCGAGTCGAAGATGCGCTGCAAGCCACCCGCAAAGTCAATCTGTCCGGCCTGAGCGTTTCCATCGACAATCTGGGCGAAAACATCACCAACGCTGATGAGGCGCGCGCCAGTGGAGGCCTTTATCACCAGTTACTGGACGAGATTGCCGCGCAAGGACTGAACGCCAACATCAGCCTGAAGCTCACCCACATGGGTCTCGACGTGGACGAGAAGCTTGCTCGCGATCAGGTATCGAGCCTGGTTGCCAAGGCTGCCAGCATGGCTCCACGCAACTTTGTGCGAGTGGATATGGAAGGTTCTGCTTATATCCAGCGCACGCTCGA
>Ga0187817_10000620_pt1 | contig 15702 bp, 13 predicted proteins | sample NC_wetland_sal_i_17_FD_132431 | JGI IMG/M metagenome (GOLD analysis project Ga0187817, IMG submission 132431) | Wetland sediment microbial communities from Neuse River Estuary, North Carolina, USA - SO4_2 | ecosystem: Environmental > Aquatic > Freshwater > Wetlands > Sediment | place: USA...
ACAACGCAGCCAGTGCGGGGCAGACGCTGACGGTGACCTGGGTGATGGCCAGCGGCACGGGCAACGTGACGTTGAACGGGGCGGGGCTTCAATGACCCTACCAAAAGCGCGCCAGAGTTCATAATCCGGGTAACGCGCGCGCGGGATACTTGACCTAATCGTCGCCTTTACTGCAAACAACAAAGTATCCAAAGTGGCCTAGCGCGGGGCTTGTTCCGGGGCTTGACCGGTTTAATTTTTGTGTTTTGACCCTTGTAAGCGGAGTGCTGTTGAAGATCAAGAAAACACGCCCGCCAAGACAGGCGCATATGCGGGATGACCGGCCGCCACTTCGCGGGAGTGAAAACGATCAACTGCTGAACGTTCGGGGCGTTTTTGCGCGTACGCGTGTCACCGGCCCTTGCGCCGAGTGGGCGAAATCGGGTCAAATCACAAGGAAAGGAGCCCACGACTTCTGGCGGAACGCATCCACGCGGGGAAAGAAACACGCGACAGCGATTCCGTGGCTTCCGAACCTCTCGACACACCGCAACGACTCTCCGTACTGGTCCCCCTTTACAACGAGGAAGAATATGTCGGCACTTCGATTGAACGCGTACTGAACGCCCCATTACCAGAAGGGCTTTCGCTTGAGATCGTGGTTGTCGACGATGGCTCGACGGACGGCTCCGCAGAAGTCGTCGAGAACCTGGCGCAGCGATATTCTCAGGTCCGTCTGGTGCGCCATCCCATGAATCGCGGAAAGGGAAGCGCCATTCGGACGGCACTGCAGCAGGCACGCGGCGAGTTTGCGATCATCCACGACGCTGATCTGGAATATGACCCGAAGGACTTCGTCAAACTGTTGCATCCGCTGGTGGAAGGCGAGGCCGACGCGGTGTACGGTTCGCGCTTTCAGGTTGCGGGCGAACGGCGGGTCCTGTATTTCTGGCACGCGCTGGCCAACCGTGTGCTGACGACCATGTGCAACATGGCTTCCAATCTGAACCTGACCGATGTGGAGACGTGTTACAAGGCCTTCCGCACCGGACTGGTCCGGAGCATCCCTCTTCGCAGTGAACGCTTCGGAATCGAGCCAGAGATAACGATCAAGCTGGCGCAACGGCAGGCACGGATCTACGAGGTGCCCATCAACTATCACGGACGCACGTACGAAGAGGGGAAGAAGATCGGTCTGTGGGACGCCGTAAAGGCGTTGCTGGTCATATTGCGTTACGGCGTCACGCGCGATATTTATCTGGATGCCGGAGCTCGAATTCTCGATACCCTGGCACAGACACCCCGGTTCAACGAATGGATGGCGGATACCATTCGTCCATTTGCCGGTTCCCGCATCCTGGAACTGGGGGCTGGGATCGGCAATCTCACACGGAAACTGTCGCCGCGCCGGAAGATGTATGTCGCTTCGGACATTGATGCGGAGCACCTGGCACGATTGCACACCCGGTTCCAGAACCGGCCGAATCTCGAGGTCCGCCGCTGCGACCTAACCAACCCGGACGATTTTGCACCGCTTGCCGGCCAGTTCGACACGGTAATCTGCCTCAATGTGGTGGAGCATGTCGAAGACGACCTGATGGCTCTTCGAAACATCGCGTCCGCGCTTCAGGCGGGTGGGCGGGCGATTGTGCTCGTGCCGCAGGGGCAATCGATCTATGGAAGCCTGGATGAGGTGCTCGGCCATTTCCGCCGCTACTCGGAGGAGGAATTGCAGAAGAAGATGGAGGCCGTTGGTCTACAGGTGGAAAAAATCGTGCGGTTCAATCGGGTAACGAGGCCGGGCTGGTATGTCAATGGCAAGATGCTCAAGAAGCGAACCTTCGGACGCTTCCAGTTATGGGCCTTTGACCGGCTTGTGTGGCTATGGCGTTTGATTGATTCCATCCTCCCCTGGAAACCTGTTTCCATAATCGCCATTGGTCTCAAGCCATGACTGCGGGCTTCCGTGACTTCCTCGTTGGAGTGTTCTGCTAAAACGCCATCGGCAGTAAACTGAAGAAGGGATCGGTGTGCATTCACACGCTCATGGCGGGGGGACAGGTCGCGTCCTGTGGTGGTCTGTGTTGGCCACTGCCGCGTTCGTGGTAGTTGAGATCGTTGCGGGTATCCAGGCTCACAGTCTGGCGCTGCTCTCGGATGCCGGCCACAATTTCACGGATGCGTTAGCCCTGCTGCTGGCTTGGTTTGGTTTTTACTTTCAGGCGAAACCTGCCGATGAGGTCAAGACGTTCGGGTACCATCGCGCTGGTGTCTTGACGGCATTCATCAACGCGCTGACGCTGGTGGCGATAGCGGGTTGGATCTTCTACGAAAGCTATGCGCGGCTGATGAATCCGCAGGCGGTGCATGAGACCGTGATGATGGCGGTGGCGGGCGCGGGCCTGGTGCTGAACGGGGGCATCATGTGGGGCCTGCGGCTTGCCCGCCGGCATGATCTCAATATTCGCAGCGCTTTTGTCCACATGCTGGGAGATTTGCTGGGCTCGATCGGCATCCTGATTGGAGCCGTAGCGATTCGCTATACCGGCTGGGCGCAGATTGACCCCGTCCTCTCGATTTTGATCGGCATTCTCATCGTCTGGACGGCCTGGGACATTATCAAAGAATCCTTGAACATACTGCTCGAGGGGCTGCCGAGCGGGTTGGAATTGCAGGCGGTCATCACGGCCATGCGCGAGGTGGAGGGTGTCATGGATGTGCATGATCTGCACATCTGGAGCCTGGGATCGAACACCCGGGCGCTGAGCTGCCATGTGCTGATCGAAGACCTTCCGCCTTCCACGAGCGAACGGACCCTGAAGCGTCTGAACGACCTGTTGTCCGAGCGCTTCCACATCCGCCACACCACGGTGCAGTTCGAGCACGTGAACTGTGCGGTTTCCGAAAATGGGTGCGTGATTCCCGTGGACGTGGAAGAGAGCCACGGGCACGATCACGAGCACCATCACGAGCACTAAGCCGACGCGGCTAGCGGGCGCCGGCTTGAATCAACTTTTCGAGTTTCTCCATGGCGGGTTCGAGACGTTGCAGATTCTTCAGTACCGGCTCGAATAGATCTCCAACGCGCGCGAAGCGGTCGAGCGCGTTGCGGATATGGAAATGGGAGGGCATCAAGTCCGCGGTAACTTCGCGCCAGGCCAGCGGGGTCGCCACCGGCGCTCCCGGATAGGCGCGCACCACGTAGGGCGCGGCGATGGTCTTCGACGCTCCGATCTGCAGATAGTCGAAATACACTTTGCCCTGCTCGCGGCGCGCCACGGGGCGCGGCGTGGTGAACAGGTCGGGGCGCTCGGTGGCAGCGACGCGCGCGATGATTTCTGCAAACGACCGAACCTGATCATAGGAGTACACGGGCTCGAGCGGCACGTAGATGTGCATGCCGTCACCGCCGGTGGTTTTCGGGTAGCCGTCCAGGCCCAGGAGGTCCAGCTTCTTGCGGACAAGCTGAGCGGCTTCGATGATGCGGTCGAATTCACATCCTTGCGGATCGAGATCGATCAGCATGAAATCGGGACAGTCGAGCGAGCTGACGCGGCTCATCCACGGATTCTGGTCGATGCAACCGAGGTTGGTGAGGTAGAGCAGCGCAGCGCGATCATCGGCCAGCACCCAGCGGGTCGGCGCTTTCTTGTGGTCGGAGTAGATCGGCTCAACGTGCATCCAGGGCGGAAACCGGTCGTGGGTGTCCTTCTGAAAAAAGAACTCGGCTGAAATGCCGTCGGGATACCGCTTGAGAGAAAGCGGGCGGTCCTTCAGATAAGGGAGCAGCAGGTCCGCGACCGCGTCATAGAAATTCAGCAGGTCGCGCTTGGTGTAGCCCTCGGCGGGAAAGTAGACTTTGTTCAGGTGCGTGAACTTCAGGCGGCGGCCGTCGATGGTCAGCGCGGCTTCCTCGGCTTTGCCTTCGAGCAGCGGAGACCGTGCGGCGGGAGTGGCTGTGTCTTCGGCGAGCGCGTCTGATTCGCGCACGCACTCTTTCGGATCGATGTCCGTGCGCAACCCCAGGAATACCGGAGCGCGCAAGCGTCCCTCTTCGGTCCAGTTTGCGAACTTCACAGCGCAGACCATTTCGGGCCGCACCCAGGTGATCTCGCGGCCGATTTGCGGCATCTCTTCGAATGGAGATTGTGACGTGACCAGCGGCTCGATGCGCCGGAAGATTTGCTCCATCATGCGCTGGTCAAAACCGGTTCCGACGTTGCCCACGTAGACCAGCTTGCCGTTTTCATAGAGACCCAGCACCAGCGATCCGAAAAAATCGCGCTCGCCGGCGGTGTAGCCGCAGATGATGAATTCCTGTTGCGCGACGATTTTGATCTTGATCCAGTCACGGCTGCGCGTGGATTGGTAGATGCTGGTAGCGCGCTTGGCGATGATGCCCTCAAGGCCGGTGGCGCGAGCCGCCTGCAACATCTCTTCGCCGTTGTTGACGAAATGCTGGGAGAATCGCATCACGTTGGACGGCTGCAGGATCGACTGCAACACGCGCTTGCGCTCGAGGAGCGGCACGCCGCGCAGATCGTATCCGTCGAGGTACAGCAGATCGAAGACGAACAAGGTGACGGGCGTGCGGCGGGCGAGATGTGCCACGCTGTTGGGATCGGCCACGGCGATGCGGTGCTGGATCAGGCCGAATCGCGACACGCCGTTCTGATCGAGCACGGCGATTTCGCCGTCGAGGATGGCCTGCTTCGCCGAGATCTGGTGGCCGATCACGCTCAGCTCCGGATATTGCCGCTCGCAGGAATTTCCAGTACGCGAGGTCATCCGCACCTGCTTGTCGTCAATAAAGCAGATGGCGCGCACACCATCCCACTTGATCTCGAACAGCCACTCATCGCCCTTGGGGGGATTCTCAGACAACGTGGATTTCATGGGCAGGATGGCGGCGGGCATGGGCGCGCGAACTGCGCCCGGAAGCGATGCTGGGTTGACGGAAGAGTCAGCGCCTAACGGGCGCCCGGTTGCGACTTTTTTTTTAGGAGGAGCTTCTACCGTTTTTCTCGGCGGGAGATCTTTGGCAATCTCCTCCTGGGTCCGGCCCGTGAGGGCGCTATAGGCGTATTGCTCGACGTCCCAGCCGGGGCGCGCTTCCGCGTCTTTTTTCTTGAGTAACAGCCATTCGTTGCCTTTGCCGCGGCCCTTCATCAGGACGATGGCGAATTCGCCTTTGAGCTTCTCTCCGTGTAACCGGAATTTGAGGTCTCCACGGGCGAGTTGGTCGCGCGCGGACTTATCGCCCAGGAGTTCGTAGGTTCCCCGGTCCCAGAGCATTACGCTGCCCGCGCCATAATTGCCTTTCGGTATGTTGCCTTCGAAACTACCGTATTCCAGAGGGTGGTCCTCTACCATCGCCGCCAAGCGTTTCGGCGTGGGATCAAGGGTCGGGCCTTTTGGTACGGCCCAGGACTTCAGCGTGCCGTCGATCTCCAGCCGGAAGTCGTAATGCAGCCGCGTGGCATCGTGCCGTTGCACACAGAAGGAGTTGCCGCCGGTTCCAGTACTCTCGTCGGGTCCAGGCTCGGGAGTATCCTTGAACGATCTTTTACGGGCGTATTCGTTCAACGACATGCCAAAAAAGTTGAAAACCTCCCCCTCTCATGATATCGGTGTTAGAAGGCATTTAGACGGTTTGCTGCGCAAGTGAGGTTGCATACATGGCAAGCAGTGTTTGGAAGGGACATCTTACTTTCGGCCTCGTTTCTTTTCCCGTGCGGTTATTCAGCGCCGCGCGCGGCGAGACCATCAGCTTCAATCTGCTTCACAAGCCGGATCACTCTCGCATCAAGCAAGTGATCTACTGCCAGGCGGAGGAGAAGCCTGTGCCACGCAGCGAACTGGTTAAAGGTTACGAGTACGAGAAAGACCACTACGTAGAAGTGGATGACGAAGAGATCAAGAAGGTAGCGCCGAAGACCGCAAAGGTCATGGAGCTGCTCGAGTTCGTCCAGGCCGACCAGGTAGATCCCATCTATCTCGAAAGCTCTTACTACATGGCTCCCGACGAGGGCGGCGAGAAACCGTACGCGCTGCTGTTTCAGGCTCTGCGCGAGACTAAGTATTACGGGATCGCGAAAGTAGCCATGCACAATCGCGAACACATCGTGATTCTACGGCCAAATGGAAAAGGTGTCGTGCTCCACACCATGTTTTACGCGGACGAAGTCCGGCAGGTGGACGAGTTCCGCACCGATACCAGCCAGGTGAAGGATAAAGAACTGGCTCTGGCCAAGATGCTGATCGAATCCTTGACTGCCGAATTCGAGCCCCAGAAGTACCAGGATACGTATCGCGCGAACCTGCAGAAAATGATTCAGGCCAAGTTGGAAGGCCAGCAAGTGGTGGCGACTCCGGCGCCGCACATCGCGCCGGTGATCGACATCATGGAAGCTCTCAAGAAGAGCCTGGCCGAACAGAAAAAGCCGGTGGCTTCTGCCACTGCTGCGGTGGCTGAGGCCGAGACGGCGGAGGCTCCCGAAGAGCCGGCCGCCAAGAAGCGCCGGCGTTCACAGGCGGGCCGCTAACTCCTCCGCGTAGAGCGCTCCTTCGGGCGTTTCTTCGTGTTTGAAATATAGGTATAGATCCTTCGCTTGCGCGAGTAACTCGCCGGCGCGTTCCGCAATTGCCTTCCGTTCTTCCTCCGAGTACTCGGATTTGCGCAAACGGTAATAAACAAAGTCCGCGGTAATCACTTCCGGAATTTCCAGCCTTTCGGATTCCACCACGCACAGCGAAATGTTCTGCTTCTTGAGCGCGTCGTAGACTGAGTCCACCAGCCAGGAAGGGTGGCGAAACTCGATGGTGAATCTCAAATCGGCGGGCAACAACTTCAGAAAATCACCGAGCAGCGCCATGTCGAATTTCAAATTGGGTGGGAGTTGAAACAAAATCGGACCGAGCCTCCGAGCCGAGCGCAGCGGATCGATGGATCGCAGGAACAACTCGACGGCACTGGAGACGTCCTTCAGGCGCTGGATGTGGGTAATTCTCTGATTGGCTTTGCAGGCAAAGCGGAAACCCGCGGGTGTCGCCTTCACCCAGTTCTCGAGCGTGCCGGCGGCCGGCAGCCGGCGGAAGGTGTAATTAATCTCGACCGAGCGAAGCCGGCTGGCGTAATGCTCCAGGAATTTCTTTTCCGGCAGATCGGCTGGATAAAACCGCGGCTTCCAGTTTGGGTACGCGAATCCGGAGGTGCCTGTGTAGAGTTGCGCCATGGCGTTTCGTTTGCGGCCTGCTACAATCGGAAACCATGCGGCACCTGCTCGTCAACTGGCTGCTCAGTGCGGTGAGTTTGGTGATTGTTGCAGCGATCGTGCCAGGGATTGAAATCGAGGGGTTCGGCACCGCGATGATTGCCGCCGTCGTGATCGGCCTGGTGAATGTCACGCTCGGGCTGCTGCTGAAGATCATGACGTTTCCCTTGACCATCGTCACCTTCGGACTTTTTCTCATCGTCATCAACGCGCTGATGTTGAAGGTGGCGGCCGCGATGATGCCGGGCTTCCGCGTCCGCGGCTGTCTGCCTGCAATACTCGGTGCGGTTTTGCTGGGTCTGGTGAATTCGCTGTTGCGCTGGCTGCTTTGAGAAGTCTGGTGTCCTGAATCAGCCAGCCGCGTACCGTTCAACCCTCGCGTGTCACGGGCGCTGTTTCAGCATGCGCCGTATATTGCGCTTTCCGTGCAGAACGGCGGCAACTTCAAGCGGGGCTGTGTCTGGCCGGTAAACAACGGTGTAGTTGGGATAGCGCGTTAACGTCCAGAAACGCAGTAAACGAACTGTGAGGTCGGCCGGGAATATCCGCGCATCGGAGCCTCGGCAACGAAGGCGCAAGCGTCGCAAATCGCCTGTTCTACGCGGTTGGCGGCATCTTCGCTGTCCTCGGCGATGTACGACCAGATGTCAAAAATATCGGCTTTGGCGAGTGGCGTGAGGGCATAGGCGCTCATCGTTTGGACGAACGCTCGTGACGCCTGGTCTCCTTCAAAGCCTCAATTTCGCGGCGGGCCTGTGCGCCGTCGATGAGTTCACCGCGCTCTGCCTGCAAATAGCCTTCCTCGATGTGGGCCGACAGCGCCCGGCGCTCCTCGTCAGTCCAGCTTTCTGCGGCGTCCTGTGCCTCGAGAGCGCGACGCAACACGTCTTCGACGCTTGTATAGCCGCCGCTGGAGAGGCGCTTGTTGATCAGCGTCTCCAGGTCGGGGGGACGTTAAATTGCATGGCCGGTGTCTCCGTTCAGTTCCATCGTAGCCTTTACTCACGGATGGATGTTCGTCGGGCGGGCTTTGGATTCGCCGCGCAGCCAGACATAGAGCTGCGCGTGACGGGTCGGCGGCGGCCCAATGTGTATCTGTAGCGCCTGTTTTTGTCCTTGGCCGGGCAAAGGCAAGGGAAGGTCGGCGACGGTCTCTCCCTGATCCGTGCTCCAGCCGGTCTTCTCGATGGTTTCCAGGTTCTGGCCGATGAGACTGGCGTTGAACTCGCCGCCGCGGGCAGTGTCGGCCGTGGTCTCGAACTTTTCGATCTCCGGGACGCGCACAATCCGCCCCAGTCCGTACGACTCGGAGTCGCCCTCGCTGCCGTTGGCCACAGTCGCTTCAAGCTGGCAGCCATTCAGCCACACGCTGGTATCGAAGGACAGAAACACCTGGTCGGGAGCCAGTTGCTGCAAACTCAACGGCCCGTTGCGCTCGCCCAGGTGCAGCGTGATCACGCCGCCGGCCGGTTCCCGGCAGCCCAGCCGGACCTCGCTATTCGATTGCAGGTGCTCCACGCGCAGCATCGCACTCAGATACATGCCGCCCGGCAACTCACCGCTGTCGAGCAGCACATCCTGCTGCGGCGGCTGGTAAACCCGCAGCTCCGTGATGCGCGGACGCGGGCCCACAATGCGAACCGCGTCGGCAAGCGTCAGGGGCTGGCTGCGATCCTGAATGTAGGCTTTGATGGCCAGGCCCGTTCCGGCAGCGATCTTGGGCGACATGTGCAAGGTTAGTTTGCGCTCGGTGTGCTCGGGAGACACCGCTCCCAGTTCCGCCGTTCCCCTCGCCACTTCCAGCTTGTTCAGCAGGTCCAGGCGTTCGCCCTTCAGAGAGAATTCCACCTGGGAGTCGCCCTGATTCAGCACCACGGGCAGATTGTCGATGTGCGGGGGCGCGGGCAAGACTTTCAGATTTACGGTATGATCCTTGCCATCGAGTTGCGAGATGGACAACTTGTATTGGCCAGGATCGAGATCGATGGTATTTACCTGAATGTCCATCCGCTCCTGTGGACCCTGGCGCAACCCTTGCGGCAGCACAAAAGGAACGGGCGCCGGCGAAGAGAACTTGTCATTCACCTTCTCGATTTCGACTTTGGTGACAAATTCGAAATCGCTGCCCTCCATGATGAGCGGAACCTTACCGGTATTCGAAACCAAAAGGTCCTGCGACGGCGCCGCCAGCCGGGCTGAAGCAAAATCGCTCAACGGCTTCACGTCGACATGGCCGTTGACGCGGAAATGATCCCAATCCCAGGTGGCGACGAGTGTATACTTGCCCAGCTTCACGGCCAGGCCGGGGTCGAGGTCGAGCACTTTCTCGCCGGCCTTCTGAACCTTAATCGGAACCGGCTTGCCGTTTTCCGGCTGCAAGGCCCAATTGCGCGCGCGATCGATGTACTTCCAATCCGCGTCGGCGGCATCCAATCGCAGCGGCGATTTGATGCCCGCGGGCAGCGTGTGTATTTTTCCGACGGAGAGCGCCGGCGGCGGCACATTGGGCACACGCGATGCCCAGATGTAAGCCACGCGCGTGTGCCGCGGGGCGGCATCGCGCCGTCCGCATAGTCCGAGCCCGTCGTCCGGGAGCGGCTGCGAGAAAGAAGAGCGGAACTCCGCGCCCGGAAAGGCCAGCGCGCGAAGTTCCAGCAGCATGGCCGTGCCGCCGGCGGCCAGGCCCACCGGACTTCCGAAGAACAACGTCGCCACCGTGGTCGCCAGGGCCGCCGTTTGTCCCAGCGGCTGGGCGCCCTGCGGCGCCAGCGGATCGTAACCGGCGATAGTGGGATTAAGCGCCTTGAACAGAGACAGTGCTTGCTGGTTTGTGGGCGCGGTCCTGTCGATTTGAGCGTTCACGCCGTACTGCGCGGAGAAACCCTGCAAGGCCGACTGAACACTGACGGCAGAACTGTTGGGAGACGAAAGAGCCGCAATCAACGCCTCGGTCTGCGCGGTTTTCTCCGCATAGTCGGCAAGCTGCGCCACCAGTTCATCGTCGCGAGATAAAAAGTCCTTGACCTTTTTGGCATTCAACCCCGCGGGCCCGTAGACGTATGCCACCACCGAAACCCGCATCGGCGTCTTCCACTGCTGCGGCCTGTCAGCGGGCTTAGGATCGAGGACTACCACCTTTTCCCCCGCCGCAGTTTTATTAGCGGGAACCAGCACCACGGCCACCTCACCCTTGCGCACTTCGCTCGCGTGAAGGATTGGCCGGTAAAGGATGATGTCGCCTTCTTCCAGGCGGTTGATGGTGCGCAGAGGCAGGGTCTCGCCACCGCCTCGCGGCGCGCCCACCCGCAGGTCAACGCTGCCAATCGGCCCGCCGGCAGGACAAACCACCGGAGGGATGGGAGCAGCGAAGACGCGCTGCATGAGGAGCAGGAGGGTGACGCCCGTCAAACGTGTGGTCAAACTCTATTCTAGCGGTCCCGAAGTTCATGCACCAAGTGGAGCCAGACTTTCAGCCTGCCGCCGCCTTTCCAGGCGGCGTTTGCCCCTAGCCGAGGTTTCACCTCAGACCCAACCCGGTTCACCGCGAAGACGCCTAGGCGCAGGGAATCCGGTTTGTTACGTAACGACTCGGCGATCTCTTTCTCGAGCGTCTCGGCGGTGAACTGGAAAGATCAGATTGCCCGGCTCACTTCCCCGCCGGCACAACCATGGGCTCGGCAGTCTTGCTCCAGCCCTTCATGATGATCTGGCCATCCGCACGGACCGTTCCGGTCATCATGCCCGTGGTGTTGAAGGTCGTGGCGACGTGGCCCTGCCTGTCGAGCGCGATCACGCCGCCTTCGCCGCGCTGCTCCACCAGTTCTTTCAGTACCACGTCACTGGCTGCCTGCTCCAGCGGAACGTGCAGGTACCGCACGCGCTCGCAGATATCCGCCGCTACGATGTTGCGCATGAAGAATTCGCCCACTCCAGTCCCGGATACCGCGCAACTCTCATTGTTGGCGTAAGTCCCCGCGCCGATGATGGGCGAATCTCCTACGCGCCCCGGCATTTTCAAAGTGGTGCCGCCCGTCGAAGTTCCGGCAGCCAGATTTCCCGCCTGGTCGAGCGCCACCACGCCCACCGTGCCGTGCTCGTCTTCGTGACCCAGCGCGGAAGTCTTCTTCTTCTCCTCCGCCGCCTTCTTGTAATGATCCCATTCGCGTTCGTTGAAGAAGTAATAGGGTGAAACCAGCTCAATGCCCTGCGATTTCGCGAACTCCTCCGCGCCCGGGCCGACCAGCAGCACATGCGGCGTCTTTTCCATTACCAGCCGAGCCAGATGAATGGGATTCGCGATGTGCTTGACGGAGGCAACCGACCCGGCGGCGAGCGTGTGCCCGTCCATGATCGCCGCGTCTAGCTCGGGCACACCCTCCCGCGTGTAATACGCGCCGCGCCCCGCATCAAACAGCCCGGAGTCTTCCATCACACGAATCGCCGCCTCCACGGCATCCAGGCTCGGGCCGCCGCGCGAGAGAATCTCGTAGCCGGCCCGCACTGCCTTGATCATCACCGCGCGGCGTGCGTCGATCTGTTCGGGCGTCATGGCGCCGTAATTCCCTGCCCCTCCGTGCGCCACAAGCACGAAATCCGCCGGTGCAGCCGTCGCAGACATAACTATGAGCGCCAGGATGGCGACAACCGTCTTCATGCGAGTCATGTGCAAGATTGTATTCTGGTTCGCGTGCGGCTGCACGCGCAGGCTGAGGCGGCTCAGGCGGCCGGAACGAACTCGAACTGTTTGGCGAGTTCCGGGATGGCCGCGGTTAAGACGTCCTTGACTCGCTCCACAAACACGAATTCCATCTGCGAGCGAACTTCATCCGGAATCTCGCGCAAGTCCTTCTCGTTCTGTTTGGGCAGGATGATGCGGCGCAGGCCGGCGCGGCGGGCCGCGAGCACCTTCTCTTTAACGCCGCCGATGGGCAGCACCAGGCCGGTCAGCGTAATCTCGCCGGTCATGGCTGTATCGCGGCGCACCGCGTGTGCCGTGTACAGCGAAGTCAGCGCCGAGGCCATGGTGACGCCGGCGGAAGGGCCGTCCTTGGGAATCGCACCCGCCGGCACATGAATGTGAACCCCGAATTTGCGAAATTGCGCACGGCTGATTCCGAGTTCGTCGCAATGCGACCAGATATAGCTGTGGGCCGCCCGCGCCGATTCCTGCATCACTTCGCCCAGATGCCCGGTCAGGGTCAAGCCCCGGCTTTCAGGCAGCAGGGCGGCTTCCACATAAAGCACATCGCCGCCCGTCTCGGTCCACGCCAGGCCCGTCGCAACGCCCGGCGTTAGCTCGTTCCGCGCCTGCTCCAGGAAAAATCGTTCCGGCCCGAGCATCTCGGCGAGATCGTCCGCTCCCACCGCCACCGGCTCGGTCTTGCCTTCCGCAAAATGCAGCGCGGCTTTGTGGGCCAGCCGGCCGATCGCGCGCTCCAACTGCCGCAGCCCGGCTTCGCGCGTATAACGCTCGATCACCCGCCGGAGTGCGTCGGGCGCGATCACGAATTGGGCTGACGTCAGTCCGGATTCGCTCATTTGCCGCGGAATGAGGTAACGCCGGGCGATTTCGGTCTTCTCCTCTTCGCTGTAGCCGGATAGCGTCAGCACTTCCATTCGATCCAGCAACGGCCGGGGAATCGTGTCGAAATTGTTGGCGGTTGTGATGAAGAAGACTCTGGACAAATCGAACGGCAGATCCAGGTAATTGTCGTGAAAATTCTTGTTCTGTTCCGGGTCCAGAACCTCCAGCAATGCCGAAGCCGGATCGCCACGAAAATCCTGCCCCAGTTTATCCACTTCATCCAACATCAGCAGCGGATTGTTGACCCCTGATTTGCGGATCGCCTCGATGATGCGGCCCGGCATGGCCCCGATGTAAGTCCGGCGGTGACCGCGCAGTTCCGCTTCATCGTGCAGGCCTCCCAGGCTCATGCGCTCGAATTTCCGCCCCATGGCGCGTGCAATCGACTGGCCCAGCGAGGTCTTGCCCGTTCCCGGCGGACCGACGAAGCACAGGATCGGCGCTTTGGCCTGGGGATTCATTTTCAGAACGCCCAATTGCTCGAGGATCCGCTCCTTGACCTCCTTGAGGTCATAGTGATCGTCATCCAGCACCTGCCGCGCACGGGCGATCTCGATCGTTTCCTCCGAACGCTTCCGCCACGGCAGGTCCAGCACCAGTTCCAGATACGACCGGATGACATGGTAATCCGGCGCCGCCGGCGGCAATTTTTGCAGCCGTTTCAGCTCGCGGTCGGCTTCCTTGCGCACTTCATCGGGGAGGTTGGCTTGCGCCAGCCGGTCGCGCAAGAGCCCGGATTCCGCCTGTTCGGGGCCCTCCTCGCCCAGTTCCTGCTGGATGGCCCGCATCTGCTGCCGCAGCAGATACTCCCGCTGCTCTTTGCTGATTTCGGTCTCCGCCTCGCTGGCGATCTTGTTGCGCAGCGCCAGCACCTGCACCTCGTGCGACAGATAGGTATGCATCAGCCGCAGGGCTTCCAGGCGCGTAGGAGCTTCCAACAGGGACTGCTCTTTCTCTACCTCCAGATTGAGCACTGAACCCAGAAGGTAGACGAGCTTGATGGGATCATCGTGGCCCAGCATCAATCGAGCCATTTCCGCGGTCGCCTGCGGCTGCGCCAGGGCGATGGCTTGCTGCGCCAGATCGAGCACCGCGCGGAGCAGCGCTTCCACTTCTGCGCCGCCATCGTCTGTCAGAGGTACCTTTCGGACCTTCGCCTGAAGCGCTCCGGTCCTCTCCTCGACCTTGACAATGGCCACGCGCTCGATCCCGTGCACCACCATCTCGATGACTCCGTCCGGCCGCCGCCCCATCTTCTTAATCACGGCAACCGTGCCGATCGGGAAGAGATCTTTCTGGCCAGGATCATCCACCGACACGTCGCGCTGCGCCACAATCACGATTTGTTTTTCTTCTCCCGCCATAGCTTGCGCCACCGCAGCCGTGGAACTGGGCCGGCCGATCGAGAGCGGCAATAACAAATGCGGGAAAAGAACCGTGTTTTTGATGGGCAGCAGCGGAATCGTCCGCATTTCGTCTTGATCACTCATCGGATGGCCTCGCGCACTCGAACCAGCAACATGCCGTCGCGGTAGTGGGCGCTGATGCGTGCTTCTTCCAGCCCTTCCGGAAGAGCGATGGAGCGCTCAAACCTGCCGTACGGGATCTCCATCGAATGGTGTTCCCAGCCCTCTTCCACCATCGGATCGCGGCGGATCCCGCAAATCGACAAGTTGGAACCCTGGAGAGAAATTGCGACGTCCTCGGGCCGGATTCCAGCCAGGTCGCATTTAACTAACCAGCCGGTCGGACGGCGGTAAACGTCCACCTCCGGCATCCACACTGCCTCGCGGAAGTCGCTGGCCCGGCTTAAGAAGAAAATTGATGTCCGCTGGACTTTATCGCGCATCACATCTCCGCAAAGATGCGATTGTGAGCATCATGCCCTGTCGTCTACGTCGTTCTCGGCGTTTTCCTCATCGGACCGCGGCACGAACAAATGGCCGCGCGTGGGCGCGCCATACTCGCGCGAGGCCGGCACGAACCCTTGTTTTACAGTGACTCCGCCATACTTGATGGCGTAGTGAAAACCAGCCCCATCGTCTGCAAGGCGAATGTAGATGTTTCTCGCAAATACGTCAGAAGTGCCCATCGCCGGCCTCCCGAGTCTTAGACTCAGCACTCCTGAAGCAACCGGCACACCAGCCTTACGTAGAGCTTGAGGAATAGGGGGAAGGTCTTCTTCAAGCTTGAGAAATCAGGACTTGTGTTCGGATTGGTGCACAGGTTCCGGCCTGGGACTTTTCGCGAAACTGGGTGAGGCCACCCAACACCGAACCGGATGGTATTAGAAACGCACTACGCGTTCATCACGCGGTTCATGCGGTCGATGGCCTCGTCGATCTCCGCCGTATTCTTGAACCCGACCGTGACCGAGTCCACGCATCCCAGATTCATGGCGAACTTCATCGAGGCGTCACGTTCCTCCGGGCGGGTGAACCGGCCCTCGCCGCAGAGCTTCATGCTGATCACGCCCATGCCCTCGGCGTGCACCTTCCGTGTGTGTGCAACCACCTCGTCCACGTTGCCGATCGCCTCGATATCCCGCATGGCTTCGGTGTCCATTTTTGTTCCGTTGTGATTCATGCGGATCATGGCGATTTGCAGCCACTGGTTTCCCGGAATGGTTCGAAGCGCCGGGAGGCCGTGAACAGAGGCGCCGTGGGCCAGGATCACCTTTTTCTGCTGAGCTTCGGAGAATCCGTCCTGCAGGCTTGCGTAATCCGAGGCCCAGGTCGGCGGCCTCAGGCAATGGAGCAGGAGAATGTCGATGTACTCGGTGCCCAGTTGCTTCCTGAACTGGTCGATCTTGGGAGCAGGGTCGCCGCCCGCCGGCGTACTGTACTTCGTCATCAATTTGTAGCT
>Ga0187817_10000621_pt1 | contig 15679 bp, 12 predicted proteins | sample NC_wetland_sal_i_17_FD_132431 | JGI IMG/M metagenome (GOLD analysis project Ga0187817, IMG submission 132431) | Wetland sediment microbial communities from Neuse River Estuary, North Carolina, USA - SO4_2 | ecosystem: Environmental > Aquatic > Freshwater > Wetlands > Sediment | place: USA...
CTCGCTACGGTAAAGCCCAGGCGCCACGAACATGTAAATCTGCGAGGCGATCACCGGGAAGGCGATGAAGATGGCGCCGAATAGAGCGAGCTTCATCTCGGTGAAGAAGAACTCCTGCGGCGCGGTATAGATCATCTCGATCGGCGTATCGACGCCAGCCGCGAGCCGGTAGGGCCAGAGCAGCAGATTGTAGAGCTCCCGCGCGAAATAGAAGCAGACGGCGAAGGCGACCAGGATCGCGGCCATCGACCAGATCAACCGACGCCGGAGCTCGATAAGATGCTCCATCAGCGGCGCTTTGGTCGCTTCGATGTCCTCCTGCGTCACGGCGCGCCCTCCTCGCGCTTCCGCGCGCGTGGCTTCGGCGCCCCGCCCTTTGGCTTCGCCTGGTCAGTCTTGGCCACCGTGGCCTTGGTTGTGGCGGTTCGAGCACCAGCCGTTTTGGCGGTTTTGGGCTTCTTCGCGCGCGGCTTCGGCTTAAGCTTGGAAGCTGGTACTGCCGCCTCAGTCGGCGCTGGCGTCTCCGGAGGAGCCGGCGTCGGCTTCGGTACCATCAGCGGCTTGTCGATGGGCGCGCGCAAGTCCATGGCAGACGCCTGCCCGTGAAACTCCTGCATGGCTTTGCGCACCTCGTCGATCTCGCTATCACGCACCGCCTCCTCGAATTGGCGCTGAAAATCACTCGCCATGTGTCGGAGCTTGCCGACGTAATGGCCGAAGGTGCGCATCAACCGCGGCAAATCCTTGGGGCCGACCACGATGATCGCCACGACGGCAATGACCAGGAGTTCAGACCAACCAATATCGAACATGGGCGCTAATCTCAGCGGACGTGTCGCATAGGAGCTGATTGCCCGCAGGCCGCCAGCGCAAGGGCGAAACGGCCTAGCTGGCCTTTGGCGTCCGCGGCGTCTTGGCGCGCGAAGCGGTCTTCGCCTTCGCGGCGGGCTTCGCGGCTTTGTGCTCGATCACCTTGGGCCCGGGCGCGGGCTCCGGCGTGGGCGCGGCTTCGCTTTCGCCCTCGGTCATCTCCTTCTTGAAGCTCTTGATGCCCTTGGCGAGGTCGCCCATCAGGCCCGAAATCTTTCCGGTCCCGAACAACAGCACAAAGACGAGGAGAACCAGGAGGATGTGCCACCAGCTCAGTCCCATCAACGGTCTCCATCTCGCTTGAGGCGCACGCCCCAGCCGCGGCCACTATGGCAGCAAAGCGCGGGCGCTCGCAAGACATGAGGGCGCCGTTCGGCGGTCACGCGGCGCTCGCCGCATTGCCGTTCTCGGGCTCGAAGACGAGCACGGCGCCAGCATCGATGCTGATGCCGATCTCGCTGCCGATCGCTGGTGCGTTGCCGCAACCTGAGGCCCGAGCAGGCACAGCACCTCTCCAGGCGGCACGTCGAGGGACGTGTGATCCAACGCGAGGTTCGCGCCGTAACGCTTGGCACGCGACGAAGGTGACTCCCGCCCTGCCCCGCTCGCTCGGCGCGCGCTTCAACACACGCACAGCCTCGCCCGCTTTCAAGAACTCAAGCACGAGGCCGATCTACGATCTTGGCTCTGGAAGTGCAACCGCAAGCGGTCAGCGCGGCGGCTCGCCCTCGTCGCTTTCGGGGGCATCGCCTTCCTCGCCAAGCTCGTCTTCGAGCGGATCCTCGTCCTCGCGCAGGTCAGGCGCGTCGTCGGGATTGGGCATGGCGAAGCCTGGAGGCAAGGTCGAATCGAGAAGTCCCGCCCCTTTCAGCTCATTCAGGCCGGGAAGGTCCTGGATCGAGTCAAAACCGAAATGGCCGAGAAAATGCTCGGTGGTGCCGTAGGTCACCGGGCGTCCCGGCGCGCGCCGCCTGCCCCTGAGCTTGATCCAGCCGGTTTCGAGCAGAACGTCGAGCGTACCCTTGGAGGTGCTCACGCCTCTGATCTCCTCGATCTCGGCACGGGTGACCGGCTGGTGATAGGCGATGATTGCCAACGTTTCGAGCGCGGCGCGCGACAGGCGCCGCTGCTCGACCGCCTCGCGCTCGAGCAGAAAGGCGAGGTCCTCGGCGGTGCGGAACGCCCATTTGCCGGCGACGCGCACGAGATTGACACCGCGGGCGGCATAAAGGCTCTGCAACTCCGCAAGCAAGACGGCGACGTCCTCCCCTTCCGCGAAATGCTCGGCAAGCTCGGCCTGGTCGAGAGGCTCCGGCGCCGCGAACAGCAAAGCCTCGAGGATGCGCAGCTTCTCCTGGCGGTCGGCAGACGGGCGCGCCATCATATTCTTGGAGGGAAACGGCAAGAGCAAAGAGCCCCGGCGCCCCTCCCGCTTGTCCTCCACGGCCTCAGGCGGCATCGCCCTATCGAGATTGTCCGCGGTCATTCATGCCCTCGTTGTTGTTATCAGCGTTTTCAAGCGGCCTCGGCGCTGCGGCGACGAACGAAAAGCGGCGCGAACATTCTCGCCTGCCTGATCTCGAGCGCGCCTTCGCGGGTCATCTCCAGCGTCGCGGTGAAGCCGCTCGCCAAGGCGGTCCGGCGCAACTCCGGCCCGAGCAGAAACTCGGCGAGAAGTTGATCGAGCGGCGCCCAGTCGCAAGACATGCCGAGCAGACGCTCGAGCTCATCCCGAGCCTCTTTCAGAGACCACACGGTGCGCTGGTGTATCTGCCAGCTGCGAACCGCCGTGCGCTGCCGCTGCTGGGCGTAAGCCTTGAGTAGATCGTAGAGATTGGCGCCATAGGTGCTCTTGCGCGTGATGCGGAGCGGCTCCGGCATCCCGCGGGCAAAAACATCGCGGCCAAGCCGCTTGCGCGTCATGAGCTGCGCTGCCGACTCGCGCATGGCGTCAAGACGCTTGAGCCTGAAGGCAAGCAACTGAGCAAGCTCCTCGCCGCTCGGCTCGCCTTCGGTGTCCTGCTCGACCGGCAGGAGCAGCTTCGATTTGAGAAAAACGAGCCACGCCGCCATGACAAGATAATCCGCGGCGATTTCAAGCCGCAACCGACGCGCCTCGGCGATGAAGTCGAGATATTGCTGGGCGAGCGCAAGCACCGAGATCCTGGCGAGGTCGACCTTTTGCGTGCGCGCGAGCGCGAGCAACAGATCGAGCGGCCCCTCGAAGCCCTCGACATCGACGACGAGCGTCTCGACCGTGGACGGCCAATGGCCGTCACCCTCCGCCTGCTCCCAGTCAGAGGGGCCATCGCGCTCTTCCGGCGCGTCGCTCATGGACTCTTCTCTCATCGTCACCCCCAGCTTTGCTCAATTCACGCGACGCCTCCGCTCCCGCCGGCAGCCTCAGTCACGAGAACGAGCGCCTGATCGGCATCGAAGCACTGCGGCTCGCCGAGCTCGGCGATTGCGCTCACAAATCGCTCGGCGCTCTCCCCGTCAAGGGGTGGAACCGCTTTGGCGACCTCGCGCATCTCGTCAAGCTCGCCGCTACACTGCAGCGCGACATCGCAACCAGCATCAATCACGGCGGCAGCGCGGCTTGCAAACGGGCCGCCAAGTGCCGCCATGCCGATATCGTCGCTCATCACCAAGCCAGTGAGTCCGATCAGCTCACGAATCACTTCGCCCATTATAACGGGCGAGACGCTTGCTGGTCGCTCATCATCGAAGGCCGGCAGGAGAACATGGGCAGTCATGGCGAGCGGCGCATGGCAAATCGCCATAAAGGGCCGGAAATCGACCGCAACCAGCTCCTCAGGCGAGGCATCGATCCGGGGCAGCGCCAAATGACTGTCGGCCCTGGCACGACCATGGCCGGGAACGTGCTTGATCACCGGCAGAACGCCGCCGGCGAGCGTTCCCTCCACCACGGCGCAGCCGAGGTCGCTCACGATGTCGGGGTCGAAGCTGAAGGCGCGGTCACCGATGATGTCGTGGGCACCCCCTTCCGGCACATCGAGCACCGGCGTGCAATTGACGGTAATGCCGGCCTCACGCAGCTCCGCGGCTATGAGTCTCGCACCAGCAAAGGCCGCGGCGCGCGCGCCTTCGGGGTCACACAGGTACAGGTCACCATACACGCGCGCTGGCGGCATCTGGCGCCATTGCGGCGGGTGCAGGCGCTGCACTCGGCCACCCTCCTGGTCGATGAGAACGAGCGCCTCATCGCTTTCCACCGCATCCCGGAAATCGGCGGTGAGAGCGCGCACCTGGGCAACCGATTCGCAATTGCGGGCAAAAAGGATCAGCCCGCAGGGCCGCTCTTCCGCAAAAAAAGCGCGCTCGTCATCGCTGAGAGACGTGCCGGCGCAGCCGGAGATGAAGGCCTTGAAATCCACCACGCCGGGCTAGCGGCCGATCGGCCCGCGGTCAAGCCGCGTTTCGCGTCTACTGTGCCGCCGTCACTAGACAGTCTGGGTGGCCTTGCGACTTCAGCTGGCTGCACAGCTTTGCGGCGGCCGTCTTGTCGACGATCGGCCCGATGCGTAAGCGATACCAGACACCCTTCGCGCCAAGGTCAGCCTTCTGCACCATGGGCCGGTAGTTGGCGAGCAACGTCGGATATTTCTGCTGCATGTCGGCGAAGGTGGCGAGTGCCTCGGTCTGATTCTGCTTCGATCCCACCTGCACGACATATTGGCTCGGCTTTGCTGGTGCCGGCGCCGCGTCGGCGGCGGCCACTTTCGGCTTCGCCGGGGGAATGGCGGCGACCGGCTGCGGGTCCGCGGCGACGGGTGCTGGAGTGGCTGCGGGAACTGCTGCGGCTTGAGCAACCGCGCCTGGTGCGGCTGGCGCTGCCTGCGGCTGAGGCATAGGCGGTGCCGGCATGGCGGGATCGGCAAAGGCCACCTGCTGTGGAGCGGATGCCGGAGCGGCTTGCGCCGGTGCGGCCTGCTGCGGCTGTGCGGCCGGCGGCATCACGGAGCCGTCAGGACGTACCACGAGGGTCTTTACGCGGCGGGGGCCACCATCCGCCGCGTTCGGATCGTCGACCGTCGCCACCTGGGGCGGGGCACCCGGTGCAGCTTGCGGCGCGGCCATTGGGGCGGCGCCGGGCATCGCGGGAATGGCAACGTCCTCTTGCCTCGGCACAATATGCTCGGCTTCTGGCTGATCTCCGTTCTGAAGCCGTTCGTATATCAACTTGTTCTTGTGTGGAGAATCCTTACCACTTGTTTGCTGCGGCGGCTCCTTGACAGGGCGGCTGTCGGCCTGGACCACCGGAGGCTGCGCGCCTCCACCCATTGGGCCGCCACTCTGCTTGTAGGCATAGGCGAGAGCACCGCCGAGGGCAACGGCACCAAGCAAGGCACTGCCGACCATGAAGATGCTGCGGCTCGTGAGCCCCATCTTGCGCGCGGGCTTAAGCCCGGCATCCTCGGCGCCCGAGTTAAACTGGCTTTCGTCGAGGAAGTCCGCATCGACCTGCTCGCCTTCATATAACCCCTGCGCCGCACTTTGCTGCGGATATTTGATGCCCCCAAGGGCGATTTGTGGAGGTTGATCGTAGACGGCGTCGAAAGTTTGCAGCGCTTGGTGTGACGGGAGGGGACGCGGTCCCGCGCCCATGCTGCCGTGCTGAGCATGCGACGCATAATCGTGCCCCGTCCGATCGGCGAGCGGATCGTGCTCGGACTCGGTGCCGTAAGGCGCGGCTGCGTCGTCGAGATGTAGAGACTCATGATCGCTGTACGCGTCGCCATGAGAGGGAGCGCCGGCAAAGCCAGTCTCGGTTTTCTCCTCCGGGAAGCTCGCATCCTCAAATGAAGCATCAGCGAAGCCCGCATCTGGGAAGGATGCGTCGCCGAAATTTGCGTCTGGATAATTCGCGTCGGCGAAGCTTTGCCCGGCGTAGCTCGTGCTTGGCGCAACGTCCGCCGGGAAAATTCGGTCGGGGAAACCGGTGTCTTGGAAGGAGCGAGCGGGGCTCGGTTCGGGCTGCTGATAGCTATCAGCCGGTTGGATTGGGCTCGGCTGGCTCGGTGCCGGACGGCTGGATCTTTGCGGCGGCTGAGGGTGGTAGCTCTGTGGCGGAAACGGGTTTGGGAAGTCTGGGGTTGTATAGGTTCGCGCAGGAGCGCTTGGCCCTTGGTAGGACGGGGCTGCGCCATTCGCGCTCGCATAGCCGGATACGCTTGGCGTATGCATGGGCTGCGGGTCCATGCCCCCCTGCCGCGCGTAGGCTCCATAATCCGGTTTAGGTGGCTCCGGCAGATGCTGCGGCTGTGGCTCAGACCCTCGTGTGACCGGCGTATAGGCTGGAACTTGCGCAAAAACCGGCCCGCGGCCGCTTCCGAAAATCGAGCGCTGTCCCATCGAAGGTTGGCCCGGTCTAGCTGCACTCGAAGTCATAGAGGGTTCCTCGCTCCTATGAGCAGTGTGTGCGGGCGCACCCCAGGACTGATCGCCCTCGGCACCGACGCTCCTGAAACGGTTGGCGAAATCCGACTCAAACTCAAGGGTTGGACGGGCATTGTCCCCGTACCCCTCATCGTGCACGGACATGGTACTTCCCTCGAACCATCCCCCCGGCCCCGTTCACTCTTAATGCATCTCTTGCATCGCCTTGACGCCGAGAATGCCCAAACCCGACGCAAGAACTTGCTTGGTGGCAGAAACGAGAGCCATGCGAGCGCGCGTCAACTCTCGATCCGTTTCGTAAATAAATCGTAATTGTGGCGAGTCTTTGCCTCTATTCCAAAGACCGTGAAACTCTCCGGCAATATCATACAGATAAAAGGCGATGCGGTGCGGCTCATGTGCTTCCGCCGATGCTTCGACTATACCTGGAAATTGGGCGATCTTGCGGATTAGCGCCAATTCAGCCGCATCGCTGAGCCGATCCAAATCGCTGCGCGCCAAGGCCCCACCCCCAAGATCTAGATCGGGGAAAACGTCCCGCACGTTACGCAACACGGAACTCGCCCGGGCATGGGCGTACTGAACGTAGAAGACCGGGTTGTCGCGCGACTGCTCGGTGACCTTGACGAAATCGAAATCAAGCGGCGCGTCGTTCTTCCGGTAAAGCATCATGAACCGAACGGGGCCTGGCCCCACTTCATCCACGACGTCCAGGAGCGTGACGAACGTTCCGGCACGTTTGGACATCTTGACAGGCTCTCCGCCGCGAAACAAGCGCACAAGCTGACAAAGCTTGATATCGAGTTCGGCCTTGCCGCCGGTGAGCGCGGCGAGCGCGGCCTGCATGCGCTTCACGTGACCGCTGTGGTCGGCGCCCCAGACATCGATCATGGTGTTAAAGCCGCGTCTGAACTTGTCGCGGTGATAGGCCATATCGCTTGCAAAATACGTGTAGCCGCCGTCCGATTTGACCAGTGGCCGGTCCATGTCGTCGCCAAATGTGGTGGAGCGGAACAGGAGCTGCTCCCTGTCCTCCCAATCTTCGTCGACCTTGCCTTTGGGGGGCGGCAGCCTGCCTATAAAGATGAGCCCCTTTGATTTGAGATCGGCGATCGTCTCGGCAACCTGGTCGCGCGGGCCATCGATCAGCGACCGCTCGGAGAAGAACACGTCATGGTGAATGCCGAGCTCGCCGAGATCGCCTTCGATCATGGCGAGCATGGCGCGCAACGCGGCGTCGCGCACGATGGGCAGCCATTCGCTCTCGGGCATCGACAGCAGCTCGCGGCCATGTTGCTCCACAAGCAGAGTTCCGACGGGCTTTAAATAATCGCCAGGATAGAGCCCCTCGGGGATGTCGCCTATATCCTGCCCGAGTGCCTCCCGGTAACGGAGATAGGCGGAGCGCGCGAGCGCATCGACCTGGGCGCCTGCATCATTCACATAATATTCGCGGGTGACGTCGAAACCGGTGAAGGCGAGAAGATTTGCGAGCGCATCGCCGAACACGGCACCGCGGCAATGGCCGACATGCATCGGCCCGGTCGGATTGGCCGAGACATATTCGACGTTGACGACCTTGCCTTTGCCAATGGCGCTCCGGCCATAGCCATCGCACTGCTCGAGCACCATGCGGAGAACACTTGGCCAGAAGCTCGGGGCAAGCGCGAGATTGATGAAGCCGGGGCCCGCGATCTCGACGCTCTCGATGTGGGGGTCTGAGGCAAGCAGCGGCACGATGCGCTCGGCAAGCGCCCGTGGCGCAAGGCCAGAGGGCTTCGCCAGCACCATGGCGGCATTGGTGGCGAGGTCGCCGTGGGAAGCATCCTTCGGCGGCTCGAGCGTGATGCCCTCGATGCTCGCCTCGGCCGGCACCACGCCGTCATGCTTGAGCTGCTGGACTGCAGCCAAGATGCGACCGTGGAACCCTGCAAAGATGTCCATGATTGCTCCAGGCAATAACTCCGGGGCGACTAACGTAATTCCGGAGTCGCGTCAAACAGGCGCCGGTGCTCGGCCAGGGCATAGCGGTCCGTCATGCCGGCGATGAAATCGCAAACATAGCGACCATAGGCCTGGGCGGCCGCTTGCTCCCGCCACTCCGCCGGCAGGGCGTCGGCGTGAGTGCGATAAAGGCCGAAGAGATCGGTGACCACGCTTTCGGCGTCGTTCATGATGCGCACGATGCGGTGATGACGATAGACGCGCGCGGCGAGAAACTGCCGCAGTGTGTCCAGGTCTCGGTTCATGGTCTCGGAGAAAGCGACGACGGTATGGCCAGCGTGCCGCACGTCGTCTGCGCTTATTGGAGCAAGGCGTTCCAACCGCCGGCGCGTCTCGGCAACGGCATCATCGACCAACGCGGTAATGAGGCGGCGGGTCGTCTCGTAGAGTGCACGCGTGCCCTCGAGGCCTGGATAGGCTGACTTCACATCGGCGAGCACCCGGCTCACAAGCGGCACCTCGGCAAGCTCGGCGAGGGTGAAAAGGCCCGCGCGGTAGCCGTCATCAATGTCGTGATTGTTGTAGGCGATGTCGTCGGCGAGCGCGGCGAGCTGCGCTTCGACCGATGCATAGGTGGCAAGCGCGAGATCCTGCTTGGCGCAATAGGCGGCGATCCCCTCGGGGACAGGTTTCGGTGCACCGCCGCCAAGGAGCGGGCCGTTGTGCTTCACGAGGCCTTCCAGAGTCTCCCAGGTGAGGTTGAGGCCGTCAAAGCGCGCATATTTCCGTTCGAGCTCGGTGACCACGCGCAAGGACTGAGCGTTGTGGTCGAAGCTGCCTTCCACCGCCATGGCCCGATCCAATGCCCGTTCCCCGGCATGACCGAAGGGCGGATGGCCGAGGTCATGAGCAAGGGCCAAAGCCTCGGTCAGATCCTCATCGACGCGGAGCGTGCGCGCCATGGAGCGCGCGACCTGCGCCACTTCGAGGCTATGGGTGAGCCTTGTGCGGTAGTGATCGCCCTCGTGATAGATGAAGACCTGGGTCTTGTGGGTGAGCCTCCGGAAAGCGGTCGAATGCAGGATGCGGTCGCGGTCGCGGCTGTAGAACGAGCGCGTGGGGCTCGGCGTCTCAGGCACAAGGCGCCCCCGGCTTTGGCGCTCATCCACGGCATAAGGCGCCAAAGCCCTGTCGGCTTTGCGGCTACGGTCGATTGACAAGCCCTGCCGCCACCCTATCTTTCCGCTATACCGTGCTCGAAGGCTGGCTCATGGCGAGCCGGCCGGCACGGGGCTAGCTATACTGAAGATGAGCGAACCGTCCATCACCTTGAGCGAGCGCGCCGCCCGGCGCATCGTTGAGATTCTGCGGGCCGAGGACGCCGCGCTGATGCGCGTCAGCGTCGAGGGGGGTGGCTGCTCCGGCTTCCAATACCGCTTCGACCTCGTGCAGGACCGAGCGCCCGACGACCTCATGATCGAACGCGACGGGGCGCGCGTGGTGGTCGATCCTATCTCGCTCGGCTTCGTTCGCGGTGCCGAGATCGACTTCGTCGACGAGCTGATCGGCGCCTCGTTCAAGATCAACAATCCGAACGTCACCGCCTCTTGCGGCTGCGGCACGAGTTTTTCGATCTAGCGTCCTCAGAGTCTTCTCGCGGGAGTATTTTCACCTCATGGCCGGGACTTCGCCCGGCCATGACAAAGTGTGATTGCGCATGAGCTTCATGAAAATCGCCACCTGGAACGTCAACGGCATCAAGGCGCGCATCGACGCGGCGCTAACCTGGTTCAAATCCGCATTGCCCGACATCGCGCTCCTGCAAGAGACCAAGTGCGTCGACGAGGCCTTCCCGCGGCTCGAATTCGAGGAGCTTGGTTACAACATCGCCGTGCATGGGCAGAAGGGCTTCAATGGCGTGGCGCTGCTCTCGAAGCTCCCCTTCGATGAAGTGGCGCCGAGGCTTGCCGGCGATCCTGACGACGTGCAGGCCCGGTATCTGGAGGCCGTTGTCTCTATTCCTTCGGGCGTGCTGCGACTCGTCAACATCTACCTGCCGAACGGCAATCCGTTCGGAACCGAAAAATTCGTCTACAAGCTTGCCTGGATGAGCAGGCTCCGGGAGCGCGTAAAGGGCCTGCTGCAGCTCGAAGAGCCGATGATCATCGCCGGCGACTTCAACGTCATCCCCACGCCTGAAGATGTCTACGCCCCCGCCGCCTGGGTCGATGACGCGCTGTTCCGGCCCGAGACGCGGGCGCATTTCCAGGCGCTCCTCAATCTCGGCCTGACCGACGCCTACCGCGCCTGTCACGACGAGCCCAACCGCTACACCTTCTGGGACTATCAGGCCGGCGCCTGGCAGAAGAACCACGGCTTGCGCATCGACCATATGTTGCTGTCGCCGCAGGCCGCTGACCGGCTGATCAAGTGCGAGATCGATCCCACGCCTCGCTCCTGGGAGAAGCCGTCAGATCACGTGCCGGTGTGGCTCGAGCTGAACGCTTAGGGTTTGAGCCCAGCGGGACCTGGGCCCAAATCGCCGAAGCCAACGGGAACGCCGATCTTTTCCGGGGCCGGTGCGCTCGGCGGGCCGCTGCCCGAGACCATGGCGCCAGCCGAAGGCATTGGGTCCGGAACGCTGGCGGGCGAAGCTCCACCAGAGGCAGGAAGGAGCAGTTCGTCGGCGGGGTTGCCGTTGGCAGTGGCCGTATCTTCGTCCGGGGGCCGGCCACCGAACTCTGGCATCAGGCTCTGAGCTTCCTTGCGCATGGCGACATTCGCTTCGCCCAGCACCTCGCGGTACAGCTCCGCGATCCATTTTGGCTCACCGCCGCTCGCCTTGGCATTGGCGTGGGCAAGCATGATCAGCGCTAACCCACGCGCCGGTCTCTGCCGGACTTCGTCGCCTCCGCGCCACAGGAGCTCTCCGAGCGTGGCCTGTGCCGCGGCGTGCTGCTTTTTGGCGGCGGTCGCCAGCCAATTGATGGCAAGCCCCTCATTCTTCTCGACGCCATCGCCATCAAGATAGAGACGGGCAAGCGCATATTGCGCATCGGCATCGCCGAAATAGCTTGCCGCATGGCGGAAGAGATTTGCCGCCTGGATCGGATCCCGCGGCACGCCTGCGGATGGGATGCCTTCGAGGTTAAATTGAGCAAGCGCGACGAACGACTCAGCGACATATTTCGACACCGGGCTTGAAGGTGAGATGTCGGCGTGCTGGTCCGCGATCTGCCGATAGAAGTAGAAGGCCTTGGCATCGTCCTTGGCCACGCCATTGCCAGCCGCATAAAGGCGGGCAAGCTTGAGCTGGGCACCGAGCACGCCGTGCTCGGCAGCGTAGTCGAGCGCTGGCAATGCGCTCTCGGTCTGTCCGGATTTCAGGTCCACGATGCCGGCGTGATAGGCGTCGGTGGCCGAGACGAAAGATGGCGCGTTGTCGGCACCACCCACCGCGAAGGGGATCGATAACAACACCGCCGCCAAGGCGGCGACAACGCCTTGCTTAAACATCCGCATAGCACGCCACTTCTACGCCAGCGCCGGGGTGCGTGACGGCGCCCGTCCGCGCCGGACCAACCTCGCTTGCGTATTTCCACAAGGCGCCGCTCCGAAACGGAGCCGGGGGCGCCTTCCACTCCTTTGCCCGCCTGTCTAGCTCGCTTTGATTCACCTCGACATCGAGCGTGCCCTTCTCGGCATCGAGCACAATCATGTCGCCATCGCGGATAAGCGCGATCGGACCGCCAACGGCAGCCTCGGGCCCCACATGGCCGACGCAGAATCCGCGCGTGGCGCCGGAGAAGCGTCCATCGGTAATCAGCGCAAGCTTGTCGCCCATGCCCTGGCCGTAAAGCGCCGCCGTGGTGGACAGCATCTCGCGCATGCCGGGGCCGCCTTTCGGGCCCTCATAACGGATGACGAGCACGTCGCCTTCCTTGTAGCGGCGCGCGCTCACCGCGGCGAAAGCATCCTCCTCGCAGTCGAAGCAGTGCGCGGGGCCACGGAATTTGAGCCCCTTCATTCCGGCGACCTTGACGATTGCGCCGTCTGGCGCGAGCGAGCCACGCAAGCCCACGACGCCACCCGTGGGCGAAATCGGATTGTCGGCGGGGCGCACCACGTCCTGCTCAGGGTTCCAAGCTACCTTGGCGAGATTGTCGGCCATGGTGCGCCCGGTCACGGTCAGGCACTCGCCGTGCAGATAGCCGTGATCGAGCAGGGTCTTCATCAGGAGCGGCATGCCGCCAGCCTCGAACATGTCCTTGGCGACATAGCGACCCGATGGCTTCAAGTCGGCGATGTAAGGCGTGCGCTTCATCACCTCGGCCACCGCGAATAGGTCAAAGTCGATACCGCATTCATGGGCGATGGCCGGCAGATGCAACGCCGCATTAGTGGAGCCGCCGGTCGCCGCCACCACGGCCGCGGCATTCTCCAGCGCCTTGCGGGTGACGATGTCGCGCGGGCGGATATTCAGCGCGATCAGGTCCATGACCTTCTCGCCGGCGGCCATGCAGAAGCGGTCGCGGATCTCGTATGGCGCGGGCGCGCCAGCGGAATAAGGCAGCGCAAGGCCGATGGCCTCCGACACGGTGGCCATGGTGTTGGCGGTGAATTGCGCGCCGCAAGCGCCGGCCGAAGGGCAAGCCACCTGCTCAAGCTCATCGAGATCTTCGGCGGACATCTTACCGACCGAAAACTGGCCGACCGCCTCGAACAGATCCTGCACAGTCACGGGACGGCCACGGTACGAGCCGGGAAGGATCGAGCCGCCATAGATGAAGATCGATGGCACGTTCAGCCGGCACATGGCCATCATCATGCCGGGAAGCGACTTGTCGCAGCCGGCCATGCCGATCAGCGCATCGTAGCAATGGCCGCGCATGGTTAGTTCGACGGAGTCGGCGATCACCTCGCGCGAGGGCAGCGAGGACTTCATGCCCTGGTGCCCCATGGCAATGCCGTCGGTAACGGTGATGGTGCAGAATTCGCGTGGCGTGCCGCCGGCGGCCCAGACGCCCTGCTTCACTGCTTGCGCCTGGCGCATCAGCGAGATGTTGCAAGGGGCGGCCTCGTTCCAGCAGGTGGCGACGCCGACAAAGGGCTGGCGGATCTGCTCACGCGAGAGACCCATTGCGTAATAATAGGAACGATGGGGAGCCCGGGCGGGACCCTCGGTGACATGCCGACTGGGCAAACGCGACTTATCGAACGTCTTGGCGTCCATTCTCAACTGCCCGGATGAGGCGCAAGAGAAGCCGGTGGTCCCCGCCACTGCTACTCACTAAAATCAGCCACCGTTTCCGGCTCTCGCCCCCGCGCAAGCCTAGAAACGTCACTCTGGCCGACGCTCCTCGTACAAGGCCTGATCTCTCAAAGTTTTATGGCGCAAACGAGGCGAAAATGCCGCAGTATGTGGTATTTGAGACACAGGGGTGAAGATTTCGTATAAAAGTCGAAAGCGGGGATTAAAGTGTTGTCTCAAGGCGTTTCAAGGCCTGCTCCAGCCGCGCCGCGGTGGCTTCGGCGTCGGCCTTCCGTTCCCGTTGCTCTTCGACCACATGCTCAGGCGCGCGGGCCACGAACTTTTCGTTAGCGAGTTTGGCATCAAGCTGGCGGATTTCAGACCCAACCTTATCGATTTCGCGCTTGAGCCGCTTTGACTCAACGGCCATGTCGATGATGCCGGAGAGCTGCAACGCAAGCGTCGCCTCGTCGAGCACGATCTGAACGGCCCCCGCCGGCGCCTTGCCGAAGCTCATGGTCTCGATGCGGGCAAGCCGCAGGATCGTCTCCTCGTGACGTTTCGCCCGCGCCGTCGTCGTGTCATTCGCATCGGAGATCACGAGCGGCACGCGCGCGCCGGTAGGCACGTTCATCTCGGAGCGGACCGAACGCACCTCGGAGATGAGCCGGATCAGCCAGCCGATCTCGGCGTCGGCCGCAGCATTCTCTAATCCGAGATGCTTCGGCCAAGCCGCGAGGACGAGGAGGCTCTGCCTCCCCTCGCCTTCGGCAGCGAGCTTCGCCCACAGCTCCTCGGTGACGAAGGGCATGAAGGGATGGAGGAGCTGAAGCGCGCGGTCGAGCACCCAGGCGGTCATGGCGCGCGTCTCGGCGGCAGCACTCACATCGCTGCCGGCGAGGATCAGCTTGATCAGTTCGAGATACCAGTCGCAGAACACGTGCCAGATGAAGGAATAGATGGCGCCGGCAGCTTCGTTGAATCGATAGGCCTCGAGCGCCTCGGTGACGGTAGCGAGCGCCCGCTCGCTTTCGCCGGCGATCCAGCGGTTGATGGTTTGCGTGGCTGAAGCTGGATCGAAGCCCTTTACCGGCACGCAGGCGTTCATCTCCGCGAAACGCGCCGCGTTCCATAGCTTGGTCGCAAAATTGCGGTAGCCTTCCACACGCGCTCCCGCCAGCTTGATGTCGCGTCCTTGCGCCGCCATGGCCGTGAGAGTGAAGCGGAGCGCATCGGCGCCGTAGGTGTCGATCAGCTCGAGGGGGTCAATGACATTGCCCTTCGACTTCGACATCTTCTGGCCCTTCTCGTCGCGGACCAACGCATGGATGTAGACGTCGCGGAACGGCACCTCCTCCATCACATGCAGTCCCATCATCATCATTCGGGCGACCCAGAAGAAGATGATGTCGAAGCCAGTGACGAGAACGTCGGTTGGATAGTAGCGCTTGAGCTGCGGCGTCTGGTCGGGCCAGCCGAGGGTTGAGAAGGGCCAGAGCGCAGAGGAGAACCAGGTGTCGAGCACGTCCTCGTCACGCCAGATAGGCATCCTACCTAATGGCGTAGCCGGATAGGCGGCACCTTGGTTCCAACTTGCCATGGCCCCCGCCTCACCGGAGACGATTTCCACGTCGCGCCCATAAAACTTACGTGCCTCCGCGATAGCATGGGTATCCTCCAAAGCGACAAACACTTTCCAAGGTGGTTCAAACGCAAAATTTCCATCTCGGAGATCAGGCCCGTACCAGGCCGGAATCTGATGGCCCCACCAGAGCTGGCGCGAGATACACCAGGGCTGGATGGTTTCCATCCAATGGAAATAGGTGTTTTCCCAAATCTTCGGCACGAACACGGTGCGACCACGCTTCACCGCATCGATGGCCGGCTTTGCCAAGGCTTTGGCGTCCACGTACCATTGATCGGTGAGGAAGGGCTCGATGACGACGTTAGAGCGGTCGCCATGGGGCACAGTGTGGACGTAGGGCTCGATCTTCTCGATGAGGCCTTGCTCCTCCAATCGCGCCACGATGGTCCTGCGGGCGGCGAAGCGGTCGGCGCTGTGCAATTCCTGAATCGTCCGGTCGAGTTCCGGACTCGGGCGCACACCTTGTGTGAAGTCAGCGTTGGCATCGAGTGCGAGCTTCCCCTCCGGATAGAAGATGTTGATCATCGGGAGCGCGTGGCGCTTGCCAA
>Ga0187817_10000622_pt1 | contig 15652 bp, 14 predicted proteins | sample NC_wetland_sal_i_17_FD_132431 | JGI IMG/M metagenome (GOLD analysis project Ga0187817, IMG submission 132431) | Wetland sediment microbial communities from Neuse River Estuary, North Carolina, USA - SO4_2 | ecosystem: Environmental > Aquatic > Freshwater > Wetlands > Sediment | place: USA...
CAGGCGTTCTCACTAGCTTGCGCCGTTTGTTCGCCTTTCAGCCGTTTACGCTCAAAACCCCTGCTACGGCCTGACGGTAGCGACCCCGTCCGACAGCGCGGTGTGCCAGGTCAAGTTGTGGCTATTACACTTAAGACCAGATGAATGGCTCGCGGACGACGCAGAGTGAACTGAACGGCTAATAGCCGACGCCTGCCCCTATTTCCGCGCCAGTTTCTTGGCAATCTCTTCCACGATCTTCGGGCGAAGATCGGCGAGCACGCTGTCCACGATGTTGGCAATCGCGCTGGCGTCCGGCGCCGAACCCTCTGCGGCCGCGGCCGCTTTGACTCTCGGACCCTCCCCGGCCGCGGACTCCGCCTGTTTCGCCGCTTCCACCACGTCACCATTCGCGGCAGCGCTGGCCGCTGTCGCGTGAATCTGATGCCATTTTGCTTTCCCAGATTTCGCTTTCCCGTCCGTGCTCATGGATTCCTGACCTCCAGCTTCTGAACTCGAATCTTGATTCTCTTGCGAAACCGCAGCCGTGGCCTCGGCGGGCTCTCCATTCGGTTGCGCTGCAGCCTCGATCTCTTCCCGATCCACCGCATTGGCGAAGGTTGCTGCCGCCGGCTCCTCCTCCGCAACATTCTCGGAGGAACTTTTCCGCTCGGCCTCGACCTTCTCTGCTTTGCGCTCTTTATTGATCTCCACCTTCCCCGAGGGAATCGCCGGAGCTTCCTCGACTGATGTTTCCGCGGCTGCGGTCTCCGATTGATGCTCAACTGAAGCGTTCTTGGCCTCTGGTTCTGACACTGCTGACGCGGCGGTCGCCAGGCCTGCTTCTGCCAGCCGGTTTTCAACCGCGGCGGCAATCGCTGCCACTCCGGTGACCCGTGCGGGTTCAATTTCTTCGCCGGGCATCGCCGTCGGTTGTGCCGCAAACGTGCGGAACATTTCCGCTTCCAGCGAAATCGCGGCTTCCTCGGGACTCAATGTCACGGGCTGCGCGACCCACCGCGCACCAGCTGCCGTGGCACGCGCAGCTTCTTCCCGCGGCAGTTGGCCCGCCGCCACCTGGGTTCCGGGCGACGGCGTGGTCGCGACCTCCGCGTGTCCGGTGGCGGGCGTCAGCAAGCGCAAAGCTTCAGCCAGCTCGACGTCACTCGGAACCGACTCTTCTGCCGGCGGCTCTGGCACCTTCGCCGCTGCCGGGACGAGTGGGGCGGGCTTCTCCGCTTTCAACTCTTCGGCTGGCTTCTCTTCAATCTTTTGTTCGGCCTTGTCTGCCGTCGCCGGCTCAACCGCGGTCGCCGCGGAAGCGAACATCGGCTCATCGGCCCTGTCCACGGGCGCAGGCTCCTGCGCGAGAGAGGCGACATTCACCTCGGCTGGGACAGCTACTGCAACAACTTCGCTCGGCGAGTCCACGGGCTCGACCGGAATCTCAACTTCCTTCTTGGCGTCGACCGCTAATGCCGGGGCTTCGACGGCTGCCGCTGCGGGCTCGGCGACTTCAACGGCGGGCGCAGGAGTTCCAACCTCTTCCTTCTCTTCCGCTTTCTTCACCTCCACCACAGTAGGAGGAACTTCCACTTCGGTCTTTGCCGCCGCCAACTCGGTCGCCGGAGTCTCAACCGCCGCAGTATTCTCAGTCGAAACCGGTCCATCGAGTTTCGCGACCAACGCGCTGAGGGCATCAAGCTCTTCCGGCGTGATGTCGCGCGGGATATCTGGAACCAGTGCAGGCTCCGGTTCCGGCGGCGCCGCCTTCACCACGAAGGCTTCCCGAGCCTCAGTCTGGTCTTTCCCCCTCCGCCTGTCACGGGCTGCTGGCGCGGGCGCAAAGTCTTCCCGTTCTGGTTCCGGCTCTTCTTTCTTCCTTTTCGACGGAAAACGCAGGCGGCTCTTCCACCCGGTATCGAGGTCCCCGTTACTTTCCGCTTGCGGTACCACGCTGTCTTCGAGTCGCGTGACCGCAGTCAGTAACTCGCTGGCTTCAAAGGGCTTTACGATGTGAGCGTCGGCCCGGGCCCGGCGCGCTTCTTCCGGCTTGAAAGGTTCCAGCTTGCCCACCGTCAGCAACACGGGAATGTGCGAGGTCTCGGCCGACTCCTTCAGACGCTGGCAAACTTCCAGCCCGCTGTAGCCCGGCATGTACACGTCCAGCACGATCAGATCCGGCTTGATTTCGCTGATTCGCTTCAAGGCGGCAGATCCGTTGTTGACGGTGACCACGTCATACCCGGCATCGGCCAGGATCTTTCGCCCCATGTTCTGGGCTGTCACACTGTCATCGGCCAGCAGTATTTTCCGCGCCAAGCGTCATCCTTACGCCTAAAAAGGAGAGATAACGCGAAGCTACCTTGTCCATCAACCTAAGTCAACGATTCCCGCACAGGTAACCGGTTACGACCGTTCCTAGTCTGTTGGGGAATGGGCACATTTCGGGGTCGGCGTGCCTTTGGTAACCTCGAATTAGCCGCCAGACTATTCGGCGCTGGGGTGCCGGGCAGCACCCGCAGCTCTGTCATGAATTGGGTAGTGACTCGGTAGAGCGAGTTCCTTAGAACGGGTTCAGCTTGCCCAAACCCTTCTTCTTTTTCTTCTTGCTCGAAGAAATGTCCGCCAGTTCCTCAGATTTCGCTGGCGCAGCGGACGAGACAGAACCCGTCGCCCCGCCCCCGTTGTCCAGTTGATTGCTCTGCTGCAGCGGAGGAAGCGCGTTCGGATCGGACTCCACGTTCGGCTTCAATTCATTCGGATCGGCCACATTCGGCTTTAACTCGGCCGCGGCGGCGGCCGGCTCCTGTGCCGCGGGCTGGTCCGCAGCGGGCGCCGCCGACGCGTCTGCCGTTGCCGCGGGAGCATCCGAACGCGGCGCTTGCTGGTTCGGCGCTACCGTCCCGCCGGTTGTTTCCACGCTGACTTTATTCTCACCGCCCATCGCCGAGGCGGTCACTCTCCTCACCACGTCGGTCGCCGTCACCGGCTCGGAATCGACCATCGTCGGCTCACCTACGTGCGTGGCCTTAGCCACGTCGGGATGCTTCTCAAAACTCCCCAGCATGTTCGACACCGTGCCTGCCTCATGGCGGCTCGCCACTTCCTTCTTGTTCTGTTCGAGCATGGCGCGCGTCGGTCGCGGCACCGTCTGATGCAGCGCCTCCAGCCGCGCCTTCGCATCCAGCGCCCGGTCCATCGCCGGATACCGCCGGATGATCCTTCCGTATTGCTCTGCCGCGTCCTTCGTCAGGCCCGCGATCATGTTGCCCTTGACCACTTCATTGATGCGCCCGTTCTTGCGGATTGCCTCGATCTCGGCTTCGTATGATTGTCCTAACAGATATAGCGCCTCGTCAGCGCCGCTGTATAAGGGATAGCGGTCCACCAGGGTTTTCAGGCGCGCAATCGCCGCCGGATACGCCGACCGCAGATAATAAAACTTGCCAATGCCAAACTCCCGATCCGCCAGCACTTCCTGCACTTCCCGCAACCGCTGCTTCGCCTGCGGCACCAGCTTGCTGTCCGGATACTCCATGATCAGCGACCGGTATTCCTCCTCCGCCCGCATGGCGTGGGTGTAGTCACGATCCGCTTTTTCCATTTCCTGATAGTGGATGTTCGCCACCTTCAGCTGCGCCTCGGCCGCCTCTGGCATGTTGGGAAAGAACGTGCGGAAATCCTTGTATTCGATCTCGGCCTGCTGCATCGCGGTCGTGCCGCCCTCGGCGTACCACGAATCCGCCACCGCGAGCTTCGCCCGCGCAATAAACTCCGAATCCGGATAGGTGTTGATCAGCGTCTGCAGCGTCATGCGCGCCACGTCGAAGCGGTTGTGCTTCATGGCGTCCATGGCCCGGTCAAACAGCACCTTGTCGGGCTGTTTCGACCCGACGTTGGCCAGCGGATTCACCGCTTTCTTGTTGGTGCACGCGACTGTCAATGTCAGCAGCAGTGCGAGAAGTACGAAAATAGAATTCCGACGCATAAAAAACCTCAACTCCTTAGAAAATCACATCGGGACAGCCGCCCTCGGCTGTCCACCGGGCGAAGCCCGGCAGCGCTCTCCTCTACACTCTTTGCAAACTTGCACTCCGCGCCGCTTCCAGCAGCGCCTGCGCATTCAGCTTGGGATCGCCCTTACCGAACACCGCATTTCCCGCGACCAGAATCTCCGCCCCGGCGCGGACCACCTCCGCTACTGTGTCCATTCCTACGCCGCCATCTACTTCGATGCGGTAGGAGTATCCCCGTGCGGCGCGAATTTCCGCCAGCTTCGTCATTTTATGCAGCGTCGCTGGGATAAACTTCTGCGCCCCAAACCCCGGATTCACGCTCATCACCAGCACATAATCCACAATATCGAGGACTTCGCCGAGGGTCTCGACCGGAGTCGCCGGATTGATCACCACGCCCGCCTGGCACTCATGCTGCTTGATCAGGTTCAGCGTCCGGTTCAAATGCCGGCACGCCTCCTGATGCACCGAAATCCAGTCCGCTCCCGCGTCCGCAAACTCAGGAATATATAGGTCCGGATTCTCAATCATCAGATGGCAGTCCAGCGGAAGCCGGGTTGCCCGGCGCAAAGATTTCACCACCGGAGGCCCGATCGTGATATTGGGCACAAAATGCCCATCCATGATGTCGACATGGATCACGCTAGCGCCACCTGCGGTAGCCCGTTCCACCTGGTCCGCCAAGTGAGCGAAATCCGCCGAGAGTATCGAGGGTGCAAGTTCGATCAAGATAGGGTCCAGACTATAGGGTCAGAGGCTGTGGAAATTCTAGCACGGAGGAGCGGCAGAGGAGGGCGGCGGTACAATTGAAGTCTGGTTAGAGAGCGGTTCTGAGTGAAGTCGCGAGATTTCGACAGCTACACGATCGAGTTTGGCTGGACTGCTCTAAACTCGGAGGTCGGAGGCTGCGGTGGCAGGTACGGCTTTTCTACCTTGGGAGGAGTGGCTTGCGCGACTTCTCAACCCCATTATTGTCGCGATAAGGCGATGGTCGTACGAACGCCGCCACGCTCGCGATTTGGCTCGAACAACGAGTTGGGCCAAGACGGAAGGCACTGTTCACGGAGTGACATCGGATTTTTCTAATCCACGGGAACAGGTCGATTATTTCTACTCAACAGAGCGGGGTTACTACTCAGGATCGTTCTGGCATTGGTTTGATCGGGCTAATCCGCGACAAATACGGATAGACGATCGAATTGTGCTGCGCTACGACCCAGCAGACCACGAAAACTCCATCTTCCTCCAGTTACCCTAAGATTGACGTAACATCCCGTTACACCAACAACACATTCATAGCGCCGCTGGCCAATCTAAGCGCCGGAGCGAGACATCTTCATTTCTCCTACTTACGCCTCGGCCAGCGTCTTCCTCACCTTCTCCACTCCCTCCGCCATCGCGTACTTGAGCTTCTCAATCCCCTCGCCCGTGACCGCCGAAATCGGATAAAGCTTCAGCTTCTTGCACGTCGCCCACTGCTTTAGCTTTTTGAGCTTCTCCGGGTTCGCCACATCGATCTTGGACGCGACCATCAAAGTCGGCTTCTTCTCTAATCCCGCTCCGAAACTTTTCAGTTCGCCGACGATTACTTCAACATCTTTCACCACGTCGGCCCGGCCGCTACTGTCGGAGACATCCACCAGATGCACCAGCAAACGCGTGCGCTCGATGTGTCGCAGGAATTGCGTGCCGAGGCCCGATCCGGTATGCGCGCCTTCGATCAAGCCCGGAATGTCGGCGACCACGAAACTCTCTTCTTTGCCCTTGTCCCCCGCCAGCACCACGCCCAGATTCGGCTCGAGCGTGGTGAACGGATAATCCGCAACTTTCGGCCGCGCCGCCGAGATAACCGAAATGAGCGTCGACTTGCCCACATTCGGATATCCCACCAGGCCGACATCGGCGAGCAGCTTCAGTTCCAGGCGGAAATGCCGTTCTTCACCCGGACGTCCTTCTTCGTGCTCGCGCGGGGCCTGGTGGGTGGAAGTGGCAAACTGCGCGTTGCCGCGTCCGCCGCGTCCGCCGCGTGCGATCACGACGCGTTCATCGGGACGCGAAAAATCGTGGACTTTTTCTCCTGTATCCTCGTCGAAAACGATCGTTCCGACGGGCACCTTCAGCACAATCCCTTCCCCGTCGCGGCCCGTCTTCTTTGCACCCTCGCCGTGCCGCCCGCGCTCCGCCTTGTATTCAGGATTGAAACGGAAATGGACGAGCGTGTTGTGGCGTTCGCTCGATTCCATCCAGATGTCGCCGCCCCTGCCGCCATCGCCGCCCGAAGGCCCGCCGCGAGGAACGAATTTCTCCCGCCGGAACGCCATGCAGCCGTTCCCGCCGTCCCCGGCCTTCACTCGAATTTTGGCTTCATCAATAAACATGGATGCGTGGACCAGCAATGCTCACGTGGGGACGGGCGCCCTCGCCCGTCCAGCGGAGCGAAGCTCCGCAATTCCGACGAAACGAAAAAGCCTCGACGCGAAGCCGAGGCTCGTGCTCTGCCGGGTGTGGTGCCGGGGCTTCGCCCCAGCCCGTCCAATTTCCTAAAATCTAATTCGCTTCGATCGCCTCGGGCTCGATCATCACAAACTTCCCCAGCGACCCCTTGTCGACAAATTTGATGCGTCCCGTGATCTTGGCGAAGAGCGTGTCGTCTTTGCCGCGGCCAACGTTCAGCCCAGGCTTCACCCGCGTTCCGCGTTGCCGCACGATGATCGTGCCGCCCGGCACCAGTTGTCCGCCAAAAGCCTTAAACCCAAGCCGCTGCGCGTTCGAATCGCGCCCGTTTCGTGAAGTGCCCTGTCCTTTTTTATGCGCCATAAAATCAGTTCCCAGTTCTCAGTGGCCAGTTGCCAGTAATTTCCAAAACAAACCCTAATTTGTCATCCTGAGCGGAGTCGAAGGCCCCCTACTCAACCCGCTACTTCTTCTTCGACTTCGCCGCCGCTTTCTTCGCCGCCGGCTTCTTCGCGGCCGCCTTCTTCGCCGTTTTACCCGGCTGCGCCGAAGCCTTCACTTCGCCGTCCTCGTGCGCGGGCTTCACCTTCTTCTCTTTCTTCGGAATCTCGGGCGCCTTGAACGACTGCCCATCAAAAGCAATCTCGGTGATGCGGACCGCGGTGTAATCCTGCCGGTGTCCTCGCAGCTTCTTGTACTGCTTCTTGCGCTTATAGTGGAAGACCAGAATCTTGTCGCCGCGCCCCTGCTCGACGACCTCGCCGGTTACGCTCGCTCCCGATCCCGCCGGCACCACGGAGCCCGCCTCGGCCGAAACCGCCAGCACGTCGCCGAACTCCACCCGTCCGTCCTTGTCTTCCTGCGTTTCCATCCGGACGACGTCTCCTGGAGATACCCGATACTGCTTTCCACCTGCGCGGATCACCGCGTACATAAACTCTCCTTATGTTCGTGTGGGGACGGGCGACTCGCCCGTCCGCGTAGGGACAGCCGCCCTCGGCCGTCCAAGCCGAGCACAGCTCGGCAGATACCTAATATGCTTGCTGTTTTCCCGCTGCGGCTTCTGACCGGAAACGCGGCGCGGTCCCAGAACGGGTCCGCAAGTACAGGCAAACTCAACTAGTCTATCGTGCGCTGTGGAAATCGGTCAAACGAAACCTGCGGCCGGATGCCCTCAGCCGGTAGGCGGCGGTTTCTGCGAGTCTTCGGTAAGTTCCAGGATTCGCGCCATAAAGTGCACCAGCCGCAGTTGATCGGCGAGAGTCGGTTCCCCTCCCAGGGCAACGTGGCTGATGGCCGGACTGATGAGCGCGGACTTCAGAGCCGCGGGCGGAACGTCGCGCTGCAACCATAACAATTCCGACGATGGGATTATGTTGTCCCCTGTGCCGTGCAGAAGCAGCACGGGAACCTGCAGGGCTCCAAGATTTCCGTGAGGAGATACCGGAGCCATCTCCGCCCGGTGGCGTGCGATGGACTCGCGAATCTCACCTGCCAGCGTTTCCACACGATGGCTATACAGCAATTCCATCTTCTGACGAGAGGCTGGGCTGAGCAACTCAGCGCGTTTTCGCGATTCGTCCACCTTCTCCCACAAAAGCAAACGGAGAGCCTCGTGGGCCGCGGAAACTTCCGCAGGCGGAAAGAAATCGCCGACGTGCGAGTAGATCAGGATCAAGGCTCCATACTCGTGGGCAGTTATGCGAAAGATGGAGCCGTTAGGCCGCTCGATGGTGTTGGTGAGAAAGAATTGAGACACACGTTCCAGGTCGTCATGCGCTCCGACCGAAACCACAAAACGAATGTACGGCCGGAAACGAGGGTCGGCCGCCGCCAACAGAGACAATCCTCCAGAGAAACTCAGGCCGAGCACTCCGACCTTCTGCCCAACCGACGCGGACAGCATGCAGGCCGAATATCCAATGAGTTCAATCGAACTCTGGTCCACCCGGTAATCAGCGAGAGACGATAACTCAGGCGTCAGCACGCGGAGGCCGCTTGACGACAAGGCGCGAGCGAATGCAACCAGTCGCGGATCCTCGATGCCCAGATGATGCACTCCATGCACCAGGACGATGCCAGGGGCATCGCGCCCATCCCCTGGGATGTAAAGTCGCGCGCGGATGGGCCCCGAAGGAGTCGGAACCTCCGTCAGCACTTCCTTGACGGGATGGGATGTGAGGTTGGCCAGCGCTCCGGGATGTTGCGGGGCTTGTACTTGTAACAGGATCCCAGCGGCGCGAACATGGGTCCAGGCGGGACGAGCGACCGCTCCACCCACCACAACGCCGAGGAGAACCACGAAGATTCTTAAGGCCCGGCGGCGCTGCCGTTGGGGAGCGATGAACATCGATCTGGAAGTCCGGTGGAGAGTATATCGTCAAGCAGCGCAAGGAAACGGTGGGAAGTTCCGCGCTTGCGCTTCCGAGGGGATTCAACGATTGGCTCCGTGCTGGCCGCTTCTGCTACCCTCCCCCCATGGACCATCTCTGGACCCCGTGGCGTTACGCTTATGTCACTGGCGCCGACCGGCATTCAGAATGCATTTTTTGCCAGGCTCCCAAAGAAAGCGATGAGCAGGCCCGCATCGTTCATCGTGGGGCGCATTGCTACATCATTCTCAATACCTTCCCCTACACCAACGGGCACGTCATGGTCGTGCCCTACGCCCATTTGGACGAACTGCAGAAGCTCCCCGCCGATGCCACCCAGGAGATGATGGTTCTCACGCAGCGGATGGAGACGGTACTGCGCTCGCTCTATCGGCCCGACGGCATTAATCTCGGCATGAATATAGGACAAGCCGCCGGCGCCGGCGTGGCGGGACACATCCACATGCACGTTCTGCCGCGTTGGGTCGCGGATGCGAATTTCGTCAGCGTCATCGGCGAAACCCGGGTGATGCCGGAGGCGCTGGAGGTGACGTGGGAGAGGATGCGGAAGGCTTTTGCAATCGGTTAATTTCTAATTGGCAATTCGAAACGCCAGGTGTTTCCGCTCTCAAATTACAAATTACCAATCACAAATTGCTCACTTCAGCTCCCTCCCAAAGAACTCCTCCGTCGCGCCATAAGCCGGAATCCAGCGCTTCCATAGCAGGAACCCATGAATCTCATCGGGGAAGATCAGTTCCTCGACATGCACTTTCTGAGCGCGCAAGCGTTGCAGCAGATCGACCGTCTGCGAGAAATCGACATTGCGATCGTCGTCTCCCTGAATGAGCAGCACCGGCGACTTCCAGGTTGCAATCGCCGCATTCGGTGACGACTCAAACGCCAGCTTGACAGCGGCGTCATGATCGGGCGCATCCGCCGGGAATTCCTCCTTGAAGTCCGACCAGTCATGCACGCCGTGCAAATCGACGCCGGCGGCAAAAAGATCGGAGTCGTGCGCCAGCCCCATCGCGGTCAGGTACCCGCCATAGGACCCGCCCCACAGCCCGATCTTCTTCGCATCCACATTGGGCAAGCTTTGCAGATATTTCCCGGCCGCCACAATATCCTTGTACTCGGCGCCGCCCCGTGGACCGCCATCTTTCGGTTCGCGGAAGTGCCGGCCATACATAATGCCTGTGCGATAGTTCACTGACAGCACCACATACCCACGGCTCGCCAGATACTGATTCATCGCATAAGCGTTGTGGTAGTAGTCCATGTAATGGAAGCCGAGCATCATTTGCCGGATGGATCCGCCGTGAATAAAAATCAGAGCCGGCCGGGGGCCGCTTCGCTTCGGCTCGGTCTTGGGTTCGAACAATTGCCCGTGAATCTCCCAACCGTCGGCGGCTTTGAAGATGACCTGTTTCGGCGAAACTAGCTGTGCCGAGGGGAAGTCTGCCGGCAGCGCGCTTTTCGCGATCATCTCGCGTCCCTGTGCAGTCACGACGTAAGGCATCGCCGGAGTCGTGGCCGTCGACCCCAGGCACACTACCTTTCCTGCAACTTCCAGCGGCGTCCATTCCATGGTCTCGCCGCGGGTAAGCGCTTGGGGCGTTCCGCCTTCGACGTTGACGCGCCACAGATGACGGCGGTCGATGTCGAGAGAGTCACCGGCAACCTGGTTCGAGGAATAGACGACGGAGGTCTTGTCGGAGCCGAGCGCCACATCCTCCGTCTCAAATTTTCCCGGCGTCAGCAACGTGGCGGGCCCGCCGGATGCGGCGACCGAATAGAGGTGGTTCCATCCGTCCTGTTCGGAAGAAAAAACGATGCGATTCTTAGCAGCAAACAGAAACGATTTATCTTCGGTCAGCTCCGGCAGCGAATCATCCAGGCCCGGACCGCTCTTCCAGATTTCGCGCGCCGAATCTTTGGCAACGTCATACACCCAGATGGCCCAGGGCAGCGGCAGTTGCGGAATCAGAGGCTGCTTCATCTGCTTGCCCACCAGCCGCACGAAGGCCAGTTGGCTGCCATCCGGCGACCAGCGCGGCAACTGGTCGCGGTCGGCGCTGGGCGAGACGTAGCGCAGCGTGCTGCGGCCGAACTCATAAATGCCGATAAAGCTGTGATCGCCTCGATCGCTGACGAAGGCAATCTTCTTCCCGTCGGGCGACCACTTCGGCTGCAAGTTATTGCCGCGCGCGTAGGTCAACGCTTTGGCTTTGTCTTTCCCGGAAATGGGCGCGATCCAGATCTGCTTCTTCGCCGACCACACGGCGAACTCGCCATTCGGCGATATCTGGATGTCTTCGCAATCTTCCTCGCCGCATCCCATGTCCCCCAGCAGCCGCGGTTCGCCTTTCTCCACATCCGCCGCCCAAACCTGCTGCACGCGCTTTTCGACGCCGCTCGTCGGGTCGGCGATTTCTCCCGCAGAATTCGCCTCGCTGCCGCGCGCGTAGACGACAGTCTTTCCGTCAGGCGTCAGCTTCAATGCGGCAATCGGCATGCCGTCGTCGCCCGTGTAGTGTGTGACCTGCCGCGCCTCGAAATTGGGAGCGTCCGCGATCCAAACGTTGCGCTGGCCTTTGGCCGCAAAGACCCAGGCGATGCGCCCGGCGTTTTCGGCGGCGACAAGATTCGTTGGAAATGGCGAACTCAAGACCTGCTCCAAGGTAGAGCCGTGAGGCGCGGTCTGCGCAAACAAGAGCAGGGAAGAGAAGCTAAGCGACAGGAGGCAGATGCAGAGCAAGGCGGAAAAATTGCGGATTCCCATGGGCGGCAGACTACGTGAAACCGGGATGGATTGACAACTGGAGGAAAAGAGGCGATCTCTGTCTTTCAGTTACAAATTACAAATCGCCAGTTGCAAATTTTGCGTCCATCTCCACGCGCTCGACATAATCTCGGTAAGATCACGCGTGGCGGTCCATCCCAGCACTCGCTGAGCCTTCGCCGGATCGGCCACCAGAATCGGAGGATCGCCCGGCCGCCGCGGTCCGATCGTTCGCCGAACTGGCTGTCCCGTGGCCTTTTCCGCCGCACGGATGACTTCGAGAACGGAGTGCCCCTGGCCTGTTCCTAGATTCACGGCCAGCGAGTTGCCGCCTCCTTCAAGGTATTGCAACGCCCGAACGTGAGCGTCGGCGAGATCGCTGACATGAATGTAGTCGCGGACGCAGGTGCCATCCGCCGTCGGGTAGTCGGATCCGAAGATTTGCAGCTCGGCTCCGTTCTCAACGGAGGCGGCAAGCGCCAGTGGAATCAGGTGAGTTTCCGGGTCGTGCATCTCGCCGATCTCTCCGCTTTCCTCGGCTCCCGCGGCATTGAAATAGCGGAGGCTCACCGAGCGCACTCCGTAAGCGTGGCCATAAGCCTCGAGCGCGTTCTCGAAAAAAAGTTTGGATGCGCCATAAGGATTGACCGGCTCGCGCGGCGTCGACTCAGAAATCGGAATCTGCTCGGGGACACCGTACACGGCGCAACTGGAGGAAAACACGAAACGGCGGATACCAGCGACCAGAGCCGAATTGAGCAGGCTGAGCGCCCCGAGAACGTTGTTCCGGAAATACTTGCGCGGGTTCTCGACCGATTCTCCGACGTAGGCATGAGCGGCAAAGTGCATGACCGCCTCCACGCGCTCGAGCACCGGCCGGAGCCTGTCTGTATCGGCAATGTCGCTTTCCACCAGTTCGAAGCCTTGCGCCAGGCAGCGAAAGCCGGTGGAGAGATTGTCGTAAATCACGACCTCATAACCCGAGCGCCGCAGCGCGCGCGCCGCATGACTGCCGATGTAGCCTGCTCCTCCCACCACCAGGATCGCCACGCAATCATGTTGCCGCGAGAAGCGGTCGCTTTAAGGTGATACTCATCACTCCCCATTTGTGACAGAGGAGTCGCCGCCGCGTGCCCCACTCATCGCGCTCTTTGCGATGAGTGGGATTCACCGTCGCTGCCGACTGGTGTAGAATTTGAAAGTTAACCCCACGCTGCCATCGTCGTCCTGGGCAGCGGAATCCATCGGGACGTAGCGCAGCCTGGTAGCGCACTTGCTTGGGGTGCAAGGGGTCGCGAGTTCAAATCTCGCCGTCCCGACCATTTCTCGTATGTGTGCGTCTCTTGCTCTGTGACCCCTGCCCTTGCATTTTTCCCGCGTTTGGAGCAAGTTTTTAAAGGTAGCAAGGAGGCCTTCCGCCATCATGATTAACATCCTCATCCACCACGAAGTCGCCGACTATACGGCTTGGAAAGCGGCGTTCGATTCCGCCTTTGACTGGCGGCACCAACACGGCGAGCGCAGTTGCCGTATTTTCCGCGGCGCTGGAAAAGTCAACGACCTCACTCTTTTCTTCGAATGGGAGAGCCTGGAAACGGCGCGTGCCTTCGTAGCTTCCGAAGAACTCAAAGCCAAAATGGCGCATGCGGGAGTCAAAGGCACGCCTCATGTCGATTTTCTCAGTGAGGTCCACAGCGTGCACCGCAGCGCCGCCGACTGATGAGAGGTGGCGTAGCGGCTCTAGTGGCGCGCGGAGAGAATGTGTAGGATCTGCTGCAGCTCATTGCGCACGCGCGCCACACTCACGGAAGGATTCCCCGGAAACGGGAGCGCGTTTTGGTTCCGCTCGGCCTTACCTTCCTCGCGCAGCTGCACCCGCGCACCCGCGATCGTGAAACCGTCTTCATAGAGCAGTTTCTTGATCCGTACCACCGACTCCACATCGCGCTTGCGATACATGCGCTGCCCGGTGCTGCTCTTCACCGGCTTCAGCTGCGGAAATTCGGTTTCCCAGAAGCGAAGCACGTAAGCCGGCAGGCGACATAAGCCGGCGACTTCACCGATGCGGAAATAGAGCTTATCCGGAATAATGATTTCGGAGTTGCGGGCTGCTTTTTTCGAAGTTTTCTTTCGGACGGTCATCAAGAGGCCGCTTCCGTGTTCCTGTATAGGCGTTTCTAGCACGAGCCGCGCCGCGCGACAACCCCCAAAAGTGCCAAGAAGTACGGCGATGGTCGTTCGTCGATGGTCGCTAGCTGGTCCCGTGTCAGCCCCGGTTTGCCGACGACCAACGACGATCGACCAACGACCCCAAAGGAAAAGCCTCTCAAGAGGTGCTTCTCCGGAGAGGCTTTGGGGTAATTCTCGAAACGAGCATCGGTCCGCTTAGTGTTTCTTTTTCTTGGCGGCTTTCTTTTTGGTTGCCATGAAGTGTATCCTCCGTTTGAACGATTTGTTCTCCCAAGGTTCTCGACAGGGCACCTTGATGCCCGGCTACTCAATTTCTTGTATGAGTAGCTGTCCTACCCCCAGATATTGCCATTCGTATGTGAATTGTCAATAGAAAATTCAGTTGGTCGCGCGATTTTGGCGAAGCGCGTGCCTGGTTTGTACGCGCGACTCTCATGCCCACCTTCACCATGACGGCAGCGCCTTCCCGTCAGACGCCCGGGAATCCGACGATGCCTGTGCGATAATTTCATTAAAGAAATTTATGTCCGATCACAAAGTCTTCTGCGCGAAATTGAAACAGGAATTGCCCGGTCTCTCCGAACCTCCATTCGACGGTGAACTGGGGCAAAAAATCTACGAGCAGATCTCGCAACAGGCGTGGGGCCAGTGGATGGAACACTGCAAAATGCTGCTTAACGAATATCGCCTGAATCCGGCGCGCAAGCAGGATCAGGAAGTCATCGTGAAGCAGATGGAGCAGTTTTTCTTTGGCGAGGGATCGGCGCGCCCCGCCGAATACGTTCCCCCGGCGCACTGAACTCCGCCCACGAAAAACGGCGCGGGGCAAGCCATCCGCGGCTGTCCACCGGTGCTGACGCCAGTTTACTGACTGATTATCTCCTGCCATCCGCGCGTTCCCAATTCATCACCTCGTAACACTCGCAGGCCACAATGGAAGCGTGGCGTCACAGGTCACATTCGACTCGCTGATCCTTTCGGATCTGCACCTCGGCGCGGACATGAGCCGCGCCCGCGAGGCCTTGCGCGTTCTCCAGGAAAATCAATATCGCCGCCTCATCCTGTTGGGCGATATCTTTGCCGACCTCAATTTTGGACGTCTAAAAAAAGAGCACTGGAAATTTCTCGGCTTCATTCGCAAGCTCTCCAATCCCAAGCGGAACGTGGAAGTGGTCTGGGTCGAAGGCAATCACGATCACGGCCTGACCGATATCATGTCTCACTTGGTCGGGGTCCGCGTGTACCAGGAATATCAATGGGAACATCAGGGCCTGCGCCACATCGCGGTGCATGGGCACCAGTTTGACGGCTTCGTGGTGCGCAACGTCCACGTCAGCTATCTGATCGGGACGCTGCTTTATCTGCAAATGCAGAAGTGGGATTCGAAAAACAAAACCGTGACGCGTTTCCTCGATCGGCTGGGCACGCGCTGGCAGCGTTTGTCGGAGAAGGTCGCCCACGGCGCACTGGTCCATGCCCGCCACCGCCAGGCGGCGCGCATTTTCTGCGGCCACACTCATGCCGCCCTGCATCAGCGCGACCGCGAGCATGGAATCGATTATTACAATTGCGGAGCTTGGATCGACGAGCATCCTACCTATATCACCGTCGGCGAGGAGGAAGTCCAGATCCATGAATACGTTGAACGCCCGGAGGAGCCGCATCCCGCCGCCGCGCAAAGCCTCGCTGATCTCGAAGCTGCCGAACTTGGCGAGGAGGCGGAATTTGTTGAAGATGGCGAATACGAGGGTGTGGCTACCTGACCTTGGCTGCAGCGACCAGTGGCGCTTTGAGAATGTTCGTTGGCCACAAACGAGGCACGAGACATCTTGCGCAAACTGACCATCGTTTTC
>Ga0187817_10000623_pt1 | contig 15650 bp, 15 predicted proteins | sample NC_wetland_sal_i_17_FD_132431 | JGI IMG/M metagenome (GOLD analysis project Ga0187817, IMG submission 132431) | Wetland sediment microbial communities from Neuse River Estuary, North Carolina, USA - SO4_2 | ecosystem: Environmental > Aquatic > Freshwater > Wetlands > Sediment | place: USA...
CACCGCTAAGAGGGCCTCGCGCAACGCCTTCCCCCGCTTGGCGCGATGAAAGGCGATGACGGTCACCTTGCCCTGCATCTCGCCCTTCTCGGTCAATTGATGCCAACTTTAGCATCATACTACTACCTCTCCCCTGTGGGGAGAGGGGAGATCGCCGGACCGAACTCCAATCTGTCTGTTGCCCAAACCACACATCATCAGCGGAAGTCCCCACTGGGTAGGGAACGGCTTGGTTCTTCAACAGTTTCTCAATCCAGTGTGTAGAAGGATTCCCCCCCATGTCGCCTAATGACGTTCAAAAAGCAGTCCTTGACTGGGCAGAGGGCAAATTGCCCTCAGGCGACGACTCTCCATGGGCTAAGTTCGATTATTTGAAGCTTCGTGAGACGCTTGAAGCGATCGTTTTGTGTATGGAGGCGACGACGCAGCAAATGGATTCGCCTCCAGATTCGTCTCCAATGGAGTCGCGACCCGAAGCCACTCCTCGACTAGTGGTCTCAAACGATCAGCCAGGAAACGCTGAAGCACCTCTTTTGGAGGAGCCGCAAGAGCCGGCAGCGTGAGTCTTGAGAGTCCGCTCACCGATTGCGGAACACCGGCGGCCGCTTCTCGATGAAGGCCGCCATTCCCTCCTTCTGATCCTCCGTGGCGAAGAGCGAATAGAACTGCCCGCGCTCAAACCGTGTCCCTTCGGCGAGCGTGGTGGCGAAGCCGCGATTAATCGCTTCCTTGATCATCATCACCGCATGCTGGGACAGGTTGGCGATCTTGTCGGCGACCTTCATCGCCTCGTCGTGCAGCTCCGCCACCGGCACGATGCGGCTCACGAGCCCGGAGCGCTCGGCTTCCACCGCATCCATGCGCCGGCCCGTAAGGCAAAGCTCCATGGCCTTTGCCTTGCCGACAGCGCGGGTCAGCCGCTGTGTGCCGCCGGCGCCCGGCATGATGCCGAGATTGATCTCGGGCTGGCCGAACACCGCGTTATCGCCCGCCAAGATGATGTCGCAGCTCATGGCAAGCTCGCATCCCCCGCCAAGCGCATAACCCGCGACTGCTGCAATAATCGGCTTGCGGGTTTGGCTGATGCGGTCGAAAGGCGCGATGAAATCGCTGCCATAGGCCTCGACGAAGGTCTTCTTGTGCATCTCCTTGATGTCGACGCCGGCGGCGAACGCCTTCTCACTCCCGGTGATGACGATGCAGCCGATGTCTGGGTCCGCCTCGAAGGCGTCGAGCGCGCGGTTGAGCTCCTTGATCAGAAGCGCGTTCAGCGCGTTCAGCGCATGCGGCCGGTTGAGCGTAATGAGCCCGACCTTGCCTTCCGTGGTGACGATGATCGTCTCGTAAAGAGAGGCAGGCTTGATGTCGTGTTCCCTGGTGAGTTTGTTGGCAAACATGGCGCGTCGGGTTCCCTTATCGTTGACAGTTTGGACAGTAGAAAGTCGAGCGGCCGCTCTGGACGATGCGGCGGACGGTGCCGCGGCAGCTTTTCTTTCGACAGGGATTTCCCTCCCGGCCGTACACTTTGAAAGAATGCTGGAAGCGCCCGAGCCCGCCGTCGGGGTGGGCATAATCGCGCAACGACGAGCCGCCAGCCTTGATCGCCTCTCCGAGCACGGATTTGACGGCCTTGACCAGCGCCTCGGTCGCTTTCGTGGGTTTTCCCGTCTTGGTCGCTAGCGTGCAGGCGAGGCGGAGCGGAGAGATGCCGGCGCGGAAGAGCGCCTCGCAGGCATAGATATTGCCGAGCCCCGCGATCAGGCGCTGATCGACAAGCGCGGCCTTGATCGATGTGGCCTTGCCCTTGAGTCGGGAGGCAAGCCAGTCGGCGGTGAGGTCGGAGCCTAGCGGCTCGATGCCGAGCCCTTTGAACAGCGCATGGGCCGGAAGCGCTTCGCCGGCGATGAGGTCCATGAGCCCGAAGCGGCGGGTGTCGCTGTAGCGCACGGCGGTTCCGTCGACGAGGTGGAACACGATGTGCTCGTGCTTTGGCGTGTGCCTTTGAGGATGAGCGAACACGCCCGGCTCGTGGTTTTTCGGCGCTACTTGAGCGCTGGAATTATGATCGATGCTGAAGCGGCCCGTCATGCCCAGATGCATCACCAGCACCTCGCCGTCGTCGAGGCGTGCAAGCAAGTATTTCGCGCGCCGCTCAAGCGCATCGACCTTCCGCCCTTGAAGCCGTTGTGCGAAATGCCTGGGCAGCGGGAAGCGCAAATCGCCGCGCCGCTGCTCGACGCTCGCAAAGCTGTTCCCAACGAGAACCGGTGCAAGCCCCAGTCGGACCGTCTCCACCTCAGGCAATTCGGGCATAAAGTACTACCGCAATGCGAAACGAATTCCGTTGCAGCGCAACAATAGCTTGATTTCCGGCCTTGCGCTATTGTCCAGCGCATGAAGACCACGAAAGAGTCCGCAGCAAGTTTCGGCTTTGCGCCAGTGGCGGCGGAGGCGAAGCAGGGGCTCGTCAACGACGTCTTTGCTCGGGTGGCGCGCCGCTACGACCTCATGAACGATTTGATGTCGGGCGGTCTGCACCGGCTGTGGAAAGACGATTTGATCGGCTGGCTTGCGCCGTCCAAAGGTCCCGCACCTTTCGCCCTTCTCGACGTTGCCGGGGGCACCGGCGACATCGCCTCGCGCTTTCTGCAAGTGGCGGGGAGCGGGGGGCGCGCGGTGATCTGCGACATCAGCGCCGAGATGATGGAGGTGGGGCGCGCGCGAGCAGCCAAGGAAGAGCGCCTCGCCTTCGTGCAAGGTAATGCCGAAAACCTGCCCTTCCCCGCTAAGAGGTTCGACGCCTATACCATCGCCTTCGGCATGCGCAATTTGACCCATATCGAGGCGGCGCTTGCCGAGGCGTTTCGCGTGCTGAAGCCGGGTGGGCGCTTCCTTTGCCTTGAATTCTCAGCCGTGGAGACGCCGATCCTCGATACGCTTTACGACGTCTATTCCATGAACGCGATCCCGGTACTCGGCGCCCTTGTTGCCGGCGACAGTGCCTCCTATCGTTATCTCGTGGAGAGCATCCGCCGCTTCCCCGATCAGAAATCCTTCATGGGAATCATCGAGACTGCTGGCTTCGAGCGCGTGCGTTACCGCAACCTGGCCGGCGGCATCGCAGCGATCCACTCTGCCTGGCGGCTCTGAGACAATGAACGCAATCAGGAATATGGCGCGGTTGACGCGGGCAGGGGCCGTCATCGCCTGGTCCGGTGCGCGGGTGCTGCCTGACGAGATAAGGCTGCCCCCGCCGCTTGCCCTGTTCAGCCGCATGACCGCGCCGCTCCGCAAAGAGAAGGCGAACGGGGCGCGGCTTTCCACCGCGCTAACCTCGCTCGGACCCTCCTACATCAAGCTCGGTCAGTTTCTCGCCACCCGCGACGACATCATCGGCAGGGAACTCGCCGCCGACCTCTCCACGCTCCAGGATCGCCTGCCGCCCTTCTCGCAAACCGAAGCGCAACAGGCGGTCGAGGACGCGCTCGAAGCGCCGATCGGCAAACTGTTTGCCGAGTTCGGTCCCCCCGTGGCGGCCGCCTCGATCGCACAGGTGCACAAGGCTGTGGTGCGCGAACCTGACGGCGCGCTCAAGCCCGTCGCCGTCAAGGTTCTTCGCCCCGGCATCGAGCAGCGCTTCAACAAGGACCTCGATTCTTATTTTTTCGCGGCGCGGATGATCGAGCGGCTGCATCCGCCCTCGCGCCGGCTCCGCCCTCAGGCCGTGGTCGAAACGCTCGCGAAGTCCGTCGCCATCGAGATGGATTTGCGCATGGAAGCCGCCGCCATCTCCGAGATGGCTGAGAATTCGAAAAACGACGAGGGCTTCCGCGTGCCGCAGGTCGATTGGAGCCGGAGCGCGCGGCGCGTGCTGACGCTCGAATGGATCGACGGCATCCCGATCTCAGATCACGACGCTCTGCGCGCGAAGGAACACGACTTGAAGGCGCTCGGTGCGCGCCTGATGCAGACCTTCCTGCGCCACGCGATGCGCGACGGCTTCTTCCATGCCGACATGCATCCGGGGAATTTGTTCATCGACGATCATGGACGCATCGTCGCCGTCGATTTCGGCATCATGGGGCGGCTGGGATTGAAGGAGCGGCGCTTCCTCGCCGAGATCCTGCACGGCTTCATCACCCGGAGCTACCGGCGCGTGGCGGAAGTGCATTTCGAGGCGGGCTACGTTCCACGCCGGCATTCCGTCGAGCTGTTCGCCCAAGCCTTGCGCGCTATCGGCGAGCCGATCATGGATCGCCCGGCAAGCGAGATTTCCATGGCGCAGCTCTTGGGCCAACTCTTCCAATATACCGAAGTGTTCGACATGCAGACGCGGCCTGAGCTGCTGCTGCTGCAGAAGACCATGGTGGTCGTGGAGGGCGTAGGCCGGAGCCTCGACCCAGAGCTGAACATGTGGGTGGTGGCTGAGCCCGTGGTCAGAGACTGGATGCAGAGCCAGTTCGGCCCCGAGGCGCATTTCGAGGCCGCCGCCGAGGGCGCCGTTTCCGTCGGCAAATTCGTCACCGACATCCCGAAGCTGCTCGGCCAGGCCGAGCGGACTGCCGACGCCTTCTCCGCTTTTGTCGAGGAGGGGCTTCGGCTCGACGACCATACCGTGAAGCGACTCGCCGAGGCGCAAGGTAGGGGCAACCGGTCAACCCGTATCGGCATCTGGGTCGGCGCCATCGCCCTTGTTGCGATTGCGCTCGCGCTCTTGTTTTGATTGAGACGCGGTAACTAAGTTTATGTCATTGCCAGGCTTGACCCGGCAATTCAGGAACCGCAGAGGTAACCGGAGTTCTTTCTGGATGCCCGCCTGCGCGGGCATGACAGCGGAGTAAGTGGAGTGCAAGGCAAGCGCGTCCTGCTCATCGTCGGCGGCGGCATCTCCGCCTATAAGAACCTCGAACTCGTCCGCGGCTTGAAGGAGCGAGGCGTGAGCGTGCGCACCATTCTTACGAAGGGCGGCGCGGAGTTCGTCACGCCGCTGTCGCTCTCGGTGCTCTCAGAGGGAAAGGTCTTCACCGACCTCTTCGACCTCAAGGACGAGGCTGAGATCGGGCACATCCGCCTGTCGCGTGAGGCGGAGCTTATCGTGGTGGCGCCGACGACCGCTGACCTTCTCGCCAAGATGGCGCATGGGCTTGCTGACGATCTCGCCACCGCGGTGCTGCTCGCCACCGACAAGCGGGTGCTGGTTGCGCCCGCCATGAATGTGCGCATGTGGCAGCACGCGGCGACCAGGCGGAACGTGGCAAGGCTGCGCGAGGATGGCATCGCCTTTGTCGGGCCCAATGAGGGAGAGATGGCGTGCGGCGAGTATGGGCCTGGCCGCATGGCCGAGCCTGGCGAGATCATCGACGCGATCGCGACGCTGCTCGGGGCCAGGGCGGCTCCGCTCGCCGGGCGCCGCGTGCTCATCACCTCTGGCCCGACGCAGGAGCCGATCGATCCGGTACGCTTTATCGCCAATCGCTCGTCAGGCAAGCAGGGGCACGCGCTCGCCCGCGCAGCAGCAGCGCTCGGCGCCGAGGTGACTCTGGTAAGCGGCCCGGTGGCGCTTGCCGATCCGGAAGGCGTGCACGTGGTGAAAGTCGAGACGGCGCATGAGATGTTGGCGGCGGTGCTCGACGCGCTTCCCGCCGATATCGCGATCTGCGCCGCTGCGGTTGCGGACTGGCGCGCCGCCGACGAGGCGACCCACAAGCTGAAGAAGCAGAACCAGGGTGGCGAGACGATCCTGAAGCTCGCGCAGAACCCAGACATCCTTGCGACGGTCGCGGGGCTTGGCGCCAAGCGCCCGCGCCTTGTCATCGGCTTTGCCGCCGAGACGGAGAATTTAATCGCCAATGCCACCGCCAAGCACCGCGCCAAGGGCGCCGACTGGATCGTCGCCAATGATGTGTGGCCCGGGACCGGCGCCATGGGCGGCGACCATACCCAAGTTCATCTCGTCACCCCGGCCGGCGTCGAGGACTGGCCGCCCATGAGCAAGTATGAGATGGCGGCGAGGCTGCTCGCCCGCGCGAGCGAAGCCTTGCAGACGCTGCGCTCGGCTGCCGAATGACGGACGAGGCGCGCCGCGCGAGCGTGGCCGTCCGCGTGCTGCGCTTGCCCCATGGCGAGGGCCTGCCGCTTCCGACTTATCATTCCGAGCATGCCGCTGGCCTCGATGTGGTCGCGGGCGTCCTCGAGGACGCACCGGTCGAGCTTGCGCCAGGCACCCGCGCGCTCGTTTCCACCGGCTTTGCGCTCGAACTGCCACCAGGGTTCGAAGCGCAGCTTCGCCCGCGCTCCGGTTTGGCGCTGAAAACCGGCGTCACTCTATTGAACAGCCCCGGCACCATCGACGCGGATTATCGCGGCGAGGTCAAAGTCCTGCTCATCAATCTCGGGTCGGAACCATTCACCGTCCGCCGCGGCGATCGCATCGCCCAGCTGGTGGTGGCGCGCGTCGAGCATGTGCTGGTCGAGCTTGTGTCGCAGCTCGGCGGCACGTCGAGAGGGCAGGGCGGCTTCGGCTCCACGGGGTAGAGCCGCCGAGGGTGGCAGCGCCTGCGCAGATGGCTTAAGTATTGCCTCATGCTCACCCCTGACGAGATCGAACGCTACAAGCGCCAGCTGGTGCTCAAAGAGATCGGCGGCGAGGGGCAGCAGCGCCTGAAGGACGCCAAGGTGCTGGTGATTGGCGCCGGCGGCCTTGGCTCACCGCTCCTCATCTATCTCGCCGCAGCAGGCTTAGGCCAAATCGGCATCATCGATAACGACCGGGTGAGCCTCGACAATCTCCAGCGCCAAATCGTCCACGACGCGGCAAGCGTCGGCGCCTACAAGACGAGAAGCGCGGCGAAGAACATTGAGCGCTTGAACTCGCATGTGGAGACGCGCCTCTATACGACACGGCTTCGGCCCGAGAATGCCGTCGAGATCGTCTCGCAGTACGACATCGTGGCCGACGGCTCCGATAATTTCGCCACACGTTATCTCGTCAACGACGCCTGCTATTTCGCTAAGCGGCCACTGGTCTCGGCGGCGGTGGGGCCGTTCGACGGCTATATCACCACCATCCGCGGGTACGAGCGCGACACGGGCGGCGACCCGCGCCCGAACTATCGCTGCCTGTTTCCCGAAGCGCCGCCGCCCGGCACCGTCGCGCCTTGCTCGGAGGCCGGCACTCTCGGCGCGGTTGCTGGGGTGATGGGGACGTTGCAAGCCGTCGAAGTCGTGAAGGAGCTTCTCTCCATCGGCGAGAGCCTAGTCGGGCGGCTGCTTCTGTACGACGCTCTGCAAGCGCGCTTCGGCACGCTGACCTACGCCTGGGATCCGGAGAATCCGCTGAGTGGCCTTGAGCCCCGCTTCCATGATTTGTCACATCATCGCGAGGCCATGGCGGATGCGAGCAGTTGACGGAGACGATAGTCGAATCTGACCTATGCCGACCAAGATCGTCACCACTGGCTGCTGCATCGCCGGAGCCGGACCCGCCGGCATGATGCTTGGGTATTTGCTCGCCCGTGTCGGCGTCGAGGTGATCGTGCTTGAGAAGCATGCGGATTTCCTCCGGGATTTTCGCGGCGACACGATCCATCCCTCCACGCTCGAGATCATGGCCGAGCTTGGCCTGCTCGAAGAGTTCCTCAAGCGGCCGCATCAGGAGGTGCGGGAGCTCGCCGGCCAGATCGGAGAGGATCGCATCACACTTGCGGATTTCTCGCATCTGCCGACGCGCTGCCATTTCATTGCCCTCATGCCGCAATGGGATTTCCTCGATTTTCTCGCCGAGCACGCGGAGCGCTATGCGAACTTCAAACTCGAAATGCAGGCAGAGGTCACCGATCTCGTCGAAGACAAGGGCATTGTGACCGGAGTCCGGGCGAAGGTGCCCGGGGGCACGCTCGAAGTGCACGCCGATCTCGTGGTCGGCGCCGACGGCCGCCACTCCGCGGTGCGCGATCTTTCCGGTCTCGAGGTCAAGGATCTCGGCGCCCCTATGGACGTATTGTGGATGCGACTGTCCAAGCGGCCGGAGGATGGCACCGCGAGCCTCGGGCGCATCCAGGCTGGGCGCCTGTTCGTCATGCTCGACCGCGGCGATTATTGGCAATGCGCCTTCGTCATCCCGAAGGGCGGCTTTGCCGAGCTGCGCCGCCGTGGGCTGCCGGCTTTCCACCAGGCCATCGTCGAGCTGAATCCGGCCTTGGCCTCCCGCGTGCAGGAGCTCACCTCATGGGACGATGTGAAGCTCCTCACTGTGCGGGTCGACCGGCTGAAGCGCTGGTGCAAGCCTGGCGTGCTTTGCATCGGCGATGCGGCCCACGCCATGTCTCCGGTCGGCGGCGTCGGCATCAATCTCGCCATTCAGGATGCGGTGGCGGCCGCCAATATTCTCGCGGTGCCGCTTAGAGAAGGGCCGGTTCCGGTGGAGCTGCTGCGCAAGGTGCAGCGGCGACGGGGATGGCCGACGCGGATGATGCAGGTGGTGCAGATCTTCGTCCAGACCCGCATCGTCAGCAACGTGCTCGCGATGCAGAGGCAGCCGCGCGCACCCTTTGTGGTGAAGCTGTTCAACCGGTACTCCTGGCTCCGCCGCCTTTCGGCACGGCTCATCGGCATGGGCTTCCGCCCGGAGCATGTGCGAAACCCCGAGCTGAAGCGAGGCTAGCCCTTTGTTTCACCTCTCCCGGGGAGAGGGAGAATTCGCAGGACTGCGTGGGCGGTCAGTAGCCTCCGCCACCGCCATAGCCGCCGCCGCCATAGCCATTATGGTGGCCGGGGGGCGCGGCGTGATGCTCCGGCTCTGGGCGGCGCAGACGATGTCTGCCTTGCCTTTGATTACCTCCAGGATCTCCGGTGTCGGCGCGAGCTTGCCCACATCCACCTTGGCGAAGTGACCGAGGGCTGCGAGTGCCTCGCGGGACTGACCGCCTCAGGCGCCGTCAATCTCGCCGGGATCGCAGCCGACACGCTTAAGCTCCGTCTGCACCGCAATGACGACCTCTTCCGGCTTGAGTCCCGGAGGGGGAGGGGGCGGCGGAGCGGGAACGGCGGCTTCGGCGGGAGGTGGTGATGGGGCTTCCGGAGCTGGCCCTAGGGGCTGCGCCGTCTCCGCCTTATCGGGTGTCGGATGTTAATGCACCGGCACGTCATGCCCGGGCGAAGACCCGGGCATCCAGAGGGCAAGACTCCCGGAGCAAGCGGCTGTAGATTGCCGGATCAAGCCCGCCAATGACGGGATGGAAATGCTGGTCAAAACATCGCGGGATGGACACGATCCGGCGGCGCGTGGCCGTCGAGGAAGGTCTTGATGTTGATGATGACCTTCTCGCCCATGTCCACGCGACCCTCCAACGTGGCCGATCCCATATGGGGCAGCACCACGACCTTGTCGCTTTTGAGCAGCTTCGGGTTCACTGCTGGCTCATGTTCGAATACGTCGAGGCCGGCGCCGCCGAGTTCGCCATTCTCGATCATGCGGGCAAGCGCGTTCTCGTCGATCACCTCGCCGCGCGCCGTGTTGACGATATAGGCCGTGGGCTTCATTAGCGCGAGCCTGCGCGCGGAAAGGAGATGATAGGTCGCGGGCGTATGCGGGCAGTTGATGGAGACGATGTCCATGCGGGCGAGCATCTGGTCGAGGCTGTCCCAATAGGTGGCCTCGAGCGCCTTCTCAACCTCGGGCGCCACGCGCCGCCGGTTGTGGTAGTGGACCTGCAGGCCGAAGGCCCTGGCGCGCTTCGCCACGGCCTGGCCGATGCGGCCCATGCCGACAATGCCGAGCCGCTTGCCGAAAATGCGATGCCCAAGCATCCAGGTTGGCGACCAGCCATGCCACTGGCTGTCGCCACTCTTCAACAGATAGGCGCCCTCGGCGAGCCGCCGCGGCACGGCGAGAATCAGCGCCATGGTCATGTCGGCGGTGTCCTCGGTCAGCACGCCGGGCGTGTTGGTGACGATGATGCTCCGGTTCCGCGCGGTTTCGAGGTCGATATTGTCGACGCCAGTGCCGAACTGGGCGATCAATTTGAGCTGGGGGCCGGCCTGGCTCAGCACGCCCCGGTCGATGCGGTCGGTGACCGTGGGGACCAGTACGTCGGCGGTCTTCACCGCCTCGATCAGCTCTTCCCGAGAAAGCGGTTGGTCTTCAAGATTGAGGCGCGCGTCAAACAGCTCGCGCAGGCGGGTTTCCACCACCTCTGGGAGCTTACGTGTGACAATAATTAGCGGTCGTTCAGCAGCAGTCATAATTCTTCGTTCTTCCCATTAGGATATCCGCTGGGGCAGGAGTTTCCCCGCGGGAGATGCGATCGCGATTGAACCCGGCGCGGGCAGCTTTCTCTAACAGAAGCGGCTCCCCCAGATAAGCGCCATCTTGGCACGAACGCCATGGTCCGTTCACTTTTCTGCCGCATCAGAGTGCAGAGCGATTCGCAAGGGGCAGAGGCACCCCTCACGCGTCTTGGAACAAATGGGCATGAGAGGCGGGGCTAGAGCGGTGGGGCATCGGCATCGAATTGGGGTGGCCGTCGGAATTGCGCTTGCGATCCTGTTACTTGCGGGCGCCGAGACCCGCGCCGCAAACGACGACGCGCCCGCGACCGGGCCGAGTAGCCAAAGCCACCTGCCGATACCTCGCTTCGTCAGCCTCAAATCCGACCGAGTCAATGTGCGCAAAGGCCCGAGCACCGACCAGGCCATCGTCTGGGTGTTCAGCCGCGCGGGACTCCCCGTCGAGATCATTGCCGAATCCGACAATTGGCGGCGCGTCCGCGACAGCGAAGGTGCCGACGGCTGGGTCTGGCACAGCATGCTCAGCGGGCGACGCACGGTGCTGATCGCGCCCTGGACCAAGCCGCCGGAAACCGTGCCGCTCTACTCCAGGAAATCGACGGGCGCCAGCACGATCGCCGAGCTTGCGCCGAGCGTGCTCGGCAATGTCCTCTCCTGCGACGGGGGGTGGTGCGAGTTGTCGATCGACGACTATTCCGGCTTCGTGCAGCAGGACAAGCTGTGGGGCGTCTACCGCGGCGAGGTCGTTAAGTAGCAGCGTCAGAATCAGCGCTTGCGGTCACTCACCAGGCGCACAAGCACATCGATGCGCGAGATGGACATGCCGTGCGGCGCCTCGGGCAGGCCTTCGATCCGGATCGAGGCCGTCTCGATGTCCATGAGCTCGCCCGAGTTCTCGCAGAAGAAGTGGTAGTGGTTGGAGGTGTTGGTGTCGAAATAGGTCTTGGCGCCCTCGACCGCCACCTCCCGCAACAGCCCGGCTTCGGTGAACTGGTGCAGCGTGTTGTAGACCGTGGCGAGCGAAACCGGGACTTTGCGGCTTTGCGCCTCCTCGTGCAGAAGCTCGGCCGTGACGTGGCGGTCGCAGCCGTCAAACAAGAGGCGCGCAAGCGCAACGCGCTGGCGCGTCGGCCGCAACCGCGCCGCGCGCAGGCGCTCGGCGATATCCATTGCCGGTAAGCTCATGACGCGAACAATATATGGGGAAGCGCCGTTTGCTGCAACACCAGCTCCAGAAGCCGGTTTCTGGCTTCTGGTTTCTGGTGATGCCGGTCCGACTGTGTTAGGAAACGGCCGGCTGCGGGGAGCGTACGCCTCCGCATGAGAAGGATCAACGATGGTCGAGCGACGCGAACAGTTCGAATATGAGGACCTGCTCGCTTGCGCGAGGGGCGAGCTGTTCGGCCCGGGCAACGCGCAACTGCCGCTGCCGCCTATGCTGATGTTCGACCGTATCTCTGAGGTCAAGGAGGAGGGTGGCGAGCATGGTTGTGGCCGCATCGTGGCGGAGCTCGACGTGAAGCCGGACCTCTGGTTTTTCCCGTGTCACTTCAAGGGCGACCCGGTGATGCCGGGATGCCTCGGGCTCGACGCCCTGTGGCAGCTCCTCGGCTTCTTCCTGGGATGGCTCGGCGCGCCGGGCAAGGGCCGCGCTTTAAGCGTCGGCGAGGTCAAGTTCACCGGCATGGTGCTGCCGACCATGCGCAAGCTCGAATATATCGTCGAGCTGAAGCGCGTGATCCGGCGCAAATTTACCCTTGGCACCGGCGATGGCTGGCTGAAAGCCGACGGCGAGACCATCTATACCGCCAAGGACCTGCGGGTCGGTCTGTTCCAGGCGGGCGAAGCAGCTCCCGCTGGTGCCTGACCCGGGAACGATCAGCATGCCGATTTGAGGACGGGTCCATGAGACGAGTGATCGTGAGCGGCATGGGCATCGTGTCCTCGATCGGCAACAGCGCCCAAGAGGTGCTCGCCTCGCTGCGCGAAGCCAAGTCGGGCATCGTCAAAGCCGACGCTTACGCCGAGCTCGGCTTCCGCTGCCAGGTCCATGGCGCGCCGAAGCTCGACTGGGAGGGCATGATCGATCGCAAGATCCGCCGGTTCATGGGGGCCGGTGCTGCCTGGAACTACCTCGCCATGGAGCAGGCGATCCGCGATGCGGGGCTCGAGGAGAAGGACGTCTCCAACGAGCGCACCGGCCTGATAATGGGGTCCGGCGGTCCGTCGACGCGGGCTATCGTGCAAGCGGCCGACACCACGCGCGAGAAGGGACCGAAAAAGGTTGGGCCTTTCGAGGTGCCGAAGTCGATGTCCTCGACCAACTCGGCGACCCTTTCCACCCCCTATCACATCAAGGGCGTGAGCTATTCGATCTCGTCAGCCTGCTCGACCTCGGCGCATTGCATCGGCAATGGCGGCGAGCTGATCCAATGGGGCAAGCAGGACATCGTGTTTGCCGGCGGCGGCGAGGAGCTCGACTGGACTCTGTCGGTCCTGTTCGACGCCATGAACGCGATGTCGTCGGACTTCAACGACCGGCCAGAAGTGGCGAGCCGCGCCTACGACATCAACCGCGACGGCTTCGTCATCGCCGGCGGAGCCGGCGTCGTCGTGCTCGAGGAACTCGAGCATGCAAAGGCCCGCGGCGCGCGCATCTATGGCGAGCTCGTAGGCTATGGTGCCACCTCCGACGGTTACGATATGGTGCAGCCTTCGGGGGAAGGGGCCGTGCGTTGCATGCGGCTCGCGCTCGCCAAGGTCGATGGCGGCGTCGACTATATCAATCCGCACGCCACCTCCACCCAGATCGGCGATGTCAAGGAGATCGAGGCAATCCGCGAGGTCTTTGGCGACAAGTCGCCGCCGATCAGCGCCACCAAGTCGCTCACCGGCCATTCGCTCGGCGCTGCCGGGGCGCACGAGGCGATTTTTTCGCTTCTGATGATGAACAGCGGCTTCATTTGCGAATCCGCCAACATCGAGACCATTGATCCCGCCGTGGCCGACATGCCGATCGTGCGGAAGCGTCAGGACAATGTCGACATCAACTGCGTCATGTCCAATAGCTTCGGCTTCGGCGGCACCAACGCCACGCTCGTATTCCGGCGCTATGACGGCTAGACCCGAGGAAACCCTGCATCCCTCTCCACCCATAACCAGAGTAAGTGCCATGACGACAACAAGAGACATCGCAGAGCCCAGACCGTTGATGAGAGGCAAGAAGGGGCTGGTTATGGGGGTGGCCAATGACCGCTCGATCGCCTGGGGCATCGCGAGAGTGCTGCACGGCCAAGGCGCCGAGCTTGCCTTCAGCTATCAGGGCGGAGCCTTCGGGCGCCGTGCCGTTCCGCTCGCTCAATCTATCGGCTCGCCGATCATCGAGGAGGCCGACGTCGAGGATCTGGAGAGCGTCAAGCGCGTGTTCGAGGTGATCAAGAAAAAGTGGGGCTCGCTCGATTTCGTCGTGCACGCACTTGCTTTCTCTGACCGCAACGAGCTGAGGGGCCGCTATTGCGACACCACGCGAGCGAATTTCGAGCACACCATGGTGATCTCCTGCTTCTCCTTCACCGAGATCTCAAAGCTTGCCTCGGAGCTGATGCCGAATGGCGGCTCGCTGCTCACGCTGTCCTATGGCGGCTCGACGCGTGTGGTGCCCTGCTACAACGTCATGGGCGTGGCCAAGGCCGCGCTCGAAGCGAGCGTGCGCTATCTCGCTTCAGATTTCGGACCGCAAGGGATCAGAGTGAATGCGCTGTCGGCGGGGCCGATGCGCACGCTCGCCGGTGCCGGCATCTCGGATGCGCGCACACTGTTCCATTTTCAGCAGCGCCACGCCCCCATGCATCGATCGCCGACTCTCGATGAGATTGGCGGCGCCGCACTGTATCTCTTGTCGGATCTTTCCGGCGCGGTGACGGGTGAGGTGCATTTTGTCGATTGCGGCTACAACACCATTTCCATGCCGAGCCTGTCGGCGCTCAAGACCATGGAAGGCGACAAGGAAGCTGAGGCCGCGCCTGAAAAGGCGCCGCGCGAGGCCGCCCAATAAGGGTGACAAAGGCTTCTAGATCAACGGATTAGAGGAAATATGCCGATGGCCCAGCTGGTCGTTCTGATTTGTCTTCTGGCGACGCCGACGCAGTGTACGGAGAAGCCCGTGCCTGGGGCGACCGCGCAGGACGTGGTGAGCTGCCTTAAGACCGCCGGCGACAAGGCCGACGAATGGCAGAAGGCCAACAGCCAATATTTCGTTATTGGCTGGCGCTGCCAGAAGCAGTAGCCGTCGCACTCCCATATTGTTGTCATGGCCGGGCTTGTCCCGGCCATCCACGTCTTTGATCTTCAGCTTGGAAATTCGTGGACGCCCGGCACAAGGCCGGGCATGACGCGCTTTTCTTGGCGGACTGGCGCTAGCTCGCGTCGGCCTTTTGCAGCTCCCGGCCCGTCGCCTGATCGACGACCTTCATCGATAGCCTGACCTTGCCGCGATCGTCGAAGCCGAGCAGCTTCACCCAGACCATGTCGCCTTCCTTGACGACGTCGGTCACCTGCTTCGGGCGCCCTTCGGCAAGCTGCGAGATGTGCACGAGCCCGTCCTTGGCGCCGAAGAAATTCACGAAGGCGCCGAACTCCATCACCTTGACTACCTTGCCATGATAGATCTCGCCGACCTCAGGCTCGGCGGCGATGCCCTTGATGCGGGAGATCGCGGCACGGATCGACTCGGCATTGGCGGACGCGATCTTCACGGTGCCGTCGTCCGAGATATCGATCTTGGCGCCGGATTCCGCGACGATTTCGCGGATCACCGAGCCGCCGGAGCCGATCACCTCGCGGATCTTGTCGACCGGGATGTGGATCGTCTCGATGCGCGGCGCATATTCGCCGAGTTCAGGACGCGCCTCATTCAACGCCTTGTTCATCTCGCCGAGAATATGCATGCGGCCCTCGCGCGCCTGATCAAGCGCGACCCTCATGATCTCCTCGGTAATGCCGGTGATCTTGATGTCCATCTGCAGCGAGGTGACACCTTCGGACGTGCCGGCCACCTTGAAGTCCATATCGCCGAGATGATCCTCATCGCCAAGGATGTCAGATAGGACGGCAAACTCCGCCTCCTGCTTGATCAGTCCCATGGCGATGCCAGCGACCGGCCGGCGCAGGGGAATGCCGGCATCCATCATGGCAAGCGACGATCCGCAGACCGTGGCCATGGAGGACGAGCCGTTCGACTCGGTGATCTCGGAGACCACGCGGATGGTGTACGGGAAGGTTTCGCGGTCCGGCAGCACAGGATGGATCGCTCGCCAGGCGAGCTTGCCGTGGCCGATCTCGCGGCGTCCAGGCGAGCCCATGCG
>Ga0187817_10000624_pt1 | contig 15628 bp, 13 predicted proteins | sample NC_wetland_sal_i_17_FD_132431 | JGI IMG/M metagenome (GOLD analysis project Ga0187817, IMG submission 132431) | Wetland sediment microbial communities from Neuse River Estuary, North Carolina, USA - SO4_2 | ecosystem: Environmental > Aquatic > Freshwater > Wetlands > Sediment | place: USA...
AAATCTCGTAGGTGCCTCCGGCATTGCCGTTCGCAATCGAGCGGCCGGAAATCCGCACCACGATGGGCGCACCATCTTTCCGGACGCACTCCGTGGTCAGGTTGTTGAATTCTTTGCCAGCGTGAAAATAATCGGCGGTTTGAAACCATTGCTGGGCATCGGCGTACAGACTGCCCAGATGCCGGCCTGTGAGTTCGGCGATGCTGTCATAACCAAACATCGCCACCAGCCGGGGGTTTGCGTCGTGGAGAGTTCCCAGCGCGTCGCAGCGGCAGATGCCGTACGGCGCATTCATCACCAGCGAGCGAAAATTGCTTTCCGACCGGCGCAAACTCTCCTGGGCAGCGCGCAGGGCCGCGTTGAACCAGCAGATCAGCAGGGCGACTGCGAAGAACAAGGCAAGGTGCGCGATCGCCCTTCGATATTCGCTCGGGGTCTGTTCTCCGTTGAAGGAATAGTAAGCGCTCACGGTCAGCGCGAAAGTGGTGGCCGCGAGTCCCGGTTTCCATCCTCCGTACCAGGCGCTCACCATGACCGCGACCGCAAACACCACCAGCCGGCTTTCTGCGAGATCGGAGAAAAACAGGGTCGGGATCAGCGCCAGCACCGCGCTTAGGAGAGCGACTCCATAGCGCAGCATGGGATCGCGGGCCGGACCTTCGGCCAGGCTGCGGATGATGGGGAGTCTCATTCGCATGGGTCCATGTTATGCGCCAACCGCGCGCCGAGCGAGTTACGCCAGTCCACCGCAGTTTCCTGGCGGCACAGTGGCCAGAGGTACATCGACCAGGCACAACCTTGAAAAGGACCACCTGGAAGCAACGTCGAGAGCAGCGGAATATCTTGCCCCTAGCCTAATCTCAAACCTTCGTCTCGTAAAACTCTTTCGTGCAGATTTCCGTTCGGCGAACATCGGCGGGCAACAGGGCTTGCAACTGTGGCCGGCAACGACGAAACTAACGGGGCAGAACCGGCAATATCTCAGGGAATACCCGAATGAATATCGGTATTTTCGGCGGCAGCTTCGACCCCATCCATCGCGGACACCTGGCCTTGGCCCAGGCCGCCGCCAGCCGCTACTCTTTGCACCACGTGCTGTTCGTGACGGCGAACCTTCCTCCCCATAAGCAGAAGCAGCCGCTCACCCCCTTTATCCATCGCTATGCCATGGTGGCGCTAGCCACCCAGGACGACAAGCGTTGGCTGCCGTCGCTGCTGGAAGCCCCAGAATTAGTAAACACCCACGTAGGGACGGCCGCCCTCGGCCGTCCAGCCGAGCGCAGCCCCGCCAACTATTCCATCGATACCGTCCGCCGCCTGAAACGATCTCTCAAGAAATCCGACCGCCTTTTTTTCCTGATAGGAATAGACGCTTTCCGGGACGTCGCAAAATGGCATGAGGCTCGCGCCCTTCTCGGAGAATGCGATTTCGTTGTAGCCAGCCGCCCCGGATATTCGTTGCGCGATGTGGCCGAGTCGTTGCCGGAAGGGTTGCGGCCTCCGAGCGCGGTGACGCGTCCATTTCATAAGCAGCCCGCAAAAGGTGATCTCGTTCTTCCCGGTGTCACCCTGCACCTGCTGGAAGGTGTCAACCAGAGTGTCTCCGCGACCGCGATTCGGGCGGCGGCAGCCCAGGGCAAGCCGCTGGCGCGATGGCTCGATCCGCGCGTCGCAGATTACATCCGCAAGCACGGCCTGTACCGTCCTACGAAGCAGGTTACAATCAATAATCCAGTATGAGAAAAAAGGACGACCTCAAATACCAGGTATCTGAAGCCCTTCTCGCCTGCCAGGAAAAACAAGCCGAAAACGTCGCCATTCTCGAACTGGAAAAAGATTCGGGAGCATTCACCGACTATTTTGTGATGTGCAGCGGCGCCAATCCCCGCCAAATCCAGGCCATTGCCGACGCCGTGGATGAGCGCCTGGAGGCACTTGGCCTCCGCGTGACGCACTCCGAGGGCTACAAGCAGGCGGAGTGGGTACTGCTCGACTATGTGGACTTCGTCGTCCATATTTTTTCCGAGAAGGCCCGTCAGTTCTACGATCTGGAACGCCTCTGGAAGTCGGCCAAGCGGCTGGAGCCAGCTGAATTGCTGGTGAAACCGAAGGCGCGGCGGGCAAAGGCGACCGCGTCCACGATCCCCAAGACCGTTTCTCCCGCTCTTAAGAAACTGCGAAAGAAGAAGATCTGAAAATGTCGGCTTCGAATCCAGCCCCGTGGGGTTCTTCGTTCCGCCTGGTAGCCGCGGAAAAGTGGAAGGCTAAATCGGCGGCGATGGGTGGTGCAGTCACCCAGGCTTTAGTGGAATACTCGCGTCCGCGGCCCGGCATGCGCGTTCTCGATCTGGCCAGCGGCACCGGCGAACCCGGAATCAGTCTGGCGCAGCGCGTTGGCCCCCAAGGTTCGGTCACCGCGGTCGATCAAAGTTCGGAATTGCTCAGCGTTGCTGCCGAGCGCGCCCGCAACAAAAAATTATCCAACTTCACCACCCAGCAGGCCGATGCGCACCAGCTGCCATTTGCGGACCAGAGCTTCGATCTCGCCTCCTGCCGCTTTGGGGTGATGTTCTTTAGCGATCCCCACCGCGCGCTGCGCGAACTGCGCCGCGTGTTGAAGCCCGGAGCTCGTGCCTGCCTCGCCGCCTGGGGCCCGATGGAGCAGCCCTACTGGCAAACCACGATCAAAATTGTGCACCGGCATGTAGGTGGAAGCGTGCTTCCGCCGGGAGGAGCCGACCCGTTTCGATACGCTGCCGCTGGCTCGCTCTCCGAGGTGCTCACCGCCGCGGGTTTTCGCGAGGTGGAAGAATCGACTCAGAATTTGCCCTGGACTTGGCCCGGAGACGCGGAAGAAGTTTTCGAATACTTTTGCCAAGTGTCGGCTCCGTTCCGGCCCATGCTGGAAAGGGTTCCAGCCGACCAGTGGCCGGTGATCCGCGCCCAGGCCAAGGCAGAGATCGAGCGCTTTCGCGTCGGCGATGAGATTCGTTTCGGCGCTGACATTGTTCTGGCGTCGGGAAAAGTCTGAGGAGCGCACCCGCTGCGAAGAATCCAGTGATTGGTATTCGGGCATTGCTCTAGCGACAATCGAGTCCCGGAGGGGCGGCCGAACTTAGCCCAGCGCTTCAGCGCTGGGGAGTAGGTCCAAAGTAGAATCAAGTCCCGGAGGGACGACTGAGTTCTCGCCGACACCCTGACAATCCCATGAAGATCAAAGTCGCCTGGATCGGAAAGACAAAAGAGCCAGCGATCCAGACCCTGACCAACGAGTATTTGAAACGCATCTCGCGCTACGCCGATATCGCCGGTCTGGCATTAAAAGACGAAACCGCGATCGTATCGCTAGCTGGAGGAAAACAGCCCTACAAACTCGTTCTCCTCGATTCGCGAGGGAAACAGTTTTCGTCCGAAGAGCTGGCCGAATTTCTGGAGCGCGAACAGATGAACTCCATACCGCTGCTGTTCGCTATCGGTGGCAGCGACGGGTTCAGCGAAGCAGCGCGGCGCCATGCCGCCTTTACGCTCTCCCTGGGAAAGATGACGCTGCCCCACGAACTCGCCCGCGTGGTTCTGGTCGAGCAGCTTTACCGCGCTTTCACCATTCTTAAGCACCATCCCTACCATTTAGGGCATTAACTTTCTGGCAACGGGGCAGCGGCCAGTTAGCCTATGGTCGCGCAACTCGATTCCGTCCCCTATGCACCTCTGGCAGCTTCCCAGCACCACAAACCTGGCATACTGTATCTCCCAACAGGCGAAACACGTCTGAATTTGCTTTTGAGGACCTCCCCCAATGAAAAATCCTTACGACATATTACGAGTGAAAGAACAAGAGTTGTTACGCGTCCGCAAGGAGATCGAGGCTTTGCGGATCGCCGCGCGCTTGCTGGGCGCCGAAGATCCGGCCGCAGCTAAAGGCGAAGGCCAGCCTCAGCTTTCGCGAGTCGTTACCATGCCCTAGGGAAAGTCAGGCACCGGGTGCCCCTGTGCGCCCCTGCGTACCCTGTGGTTGAAGCTGTTCGATAGCTCTCAATCACAGTTTCCCTGGGAGAACTGCTCTCCCCATCGCACCCCAGGCGGGCGGAAGCCAAAACCGTCCGCCTTCCAGCTAGTTTGTAATGCCGGGTTTCCAAATTACAAATCCCTCTTCCTCCGCGTAGAATAAGCAATTCGGCTTTATGTCGGATCTACGCCGCGGTCTCATCATCGTGAATACCGGCCCAGGGAAAGGGAAGACTACCGCAGCCATGGGAACGGCGCTGCGGGCCGTCGGGCAGGGGATGCGCGTCCTGATGCTGCAGTTCTTGAAGGGTTCGTGGCATTATGGCGAGCTCGATGCGGTCAAGGCCTTCGGCGACAAGTTCATTCTCAAACAGATGGGACGCGGCTTCGTGAAAGTCGGCGCCGAGAAACCCGACCCTGAAGATGTACGCATGGTAGAGGAGGCCTGGGCTGAAGCCGAGAAAGCGATCCAGTCCGGGGAATGGGACCTGGTGGTGCTCGACGAAATCAATTACGCCATCAGTTACGGCATGCTCGACCCGGCAAAAGTGGCGGAGTCTTTGAAGCACAAGCCGGAAGCGGTGCACGTCATCTTGACCGGAAGGAGCGCGCATCCGACAATTGTTGAGCTGGCTGATACCGTGACCGAAATGCGCCAGGTCAAGCACGCCTACGAGCAAGGTGTGATGGCGCAGAGAGGAATCGAATACTAGCTCTCAGCTTTCCGCTCTCAGCAAGAACGCGTAGGGACGGCCGCCCTCGTCGGCCGTCCGCTCGGAAAGGTTTTACTGAGAGCTGAGAGCTGCCCTTATGGCATGGTTCAAGCGACAATCCGGTGAGTTGGACACCTCGGGCGAGAGGACAGTACGCACCGAGGGCCTGTGGGTGAAGTGTGACAGCTGCCGCCAGATTATCTGGAAGAAGGACCTCGAAGAAAATCTCAACGTCTGCCCGAAGTGCGACAAGCACTTTCGCATCGACGCCCGCGCCCGTCTGGCGCAACTTCTCGATGACAACCAATACGAGATTTTCGATTGCAATCTCGCCTCCACCGACCCGCTGAAGTTTGTCGACCTGAAACCGTATTCCTCGCGCCTGAAGCAGGCGAAAGCCAGCACTGGGCTCAAAGACGCTGTCATCAATGCCCAGGGCAAGCTGAACGGCCGCCCGGTCATCGTCAGCTCGATGGAATATTCGTTTATCGGCGGGAGCATGGGAGGGGTAATGGGTGAGGCCATCACGCGGGCGATTGAGAAGGCGATCGAAACGCGGAGACCAATGATCATCGTTTCGGCATCGGGCGGCGCACGCATGATGGAAGGCGTGATCAGCTTGATGCAGATGGCCAAGATCTCCGCCGCGCTGGCTCGTTTAGACACCGCGCGCGTCCCCTACATTTCGGTTCTCACCGATCCCACGACCGGCGGCGTGACCGCGTCGTTTGCCATGTTGGGCGATCTCAACATCGCCGAACCCGGCGCCCTGATTGGCTTCGCCGGCCCGCGCGTGATTGAGCAGACCATCCGCCAAAAACTGCCGCCAGGGTTCCAGCGCTCCGAGTTTCTTTTGGAACACGGAATGCTCGATGCCGTGGTCCAGCGCAAGGATTTGAAAGCCTACATTGCGCGGGCGTTGGAGTTTATGGTGCAGGCAGCGTAGGCACAGTCGTTGGTCGTTCGTCGCTGGTCGTTGGCAACACCCACTCCCCTAATGATCCAGCGGTAAGATTTCTGCTCAGCGCTCTTGGAACGCACTTTGACCTCCGGCAGCTTCCTTCTAATGAGGGAGAGTCGAAACCGGCGCCCGGACTTGCTACCCTAAGTGTGCTCCGCGAACGACCAACGACTAACGACCATCGACCGATGTCCTACGAAACCGCAGTCGCGCAGATGTACGCGTTGGGCCACGAGTTGGCGCAGACGCCGTCCTACAAGTTCGATCTGGCGCACATGCGCGTGCTGCTGGCCGCACTGGGACATCCCGAAAATCGTTTTCCATCGGTGCTGGTCGCCGGCACCAACGGCAAGGGTTCCACCGCCGCGACTCTCGCATCCATCCTGCAAGCTTCAGGTCTGAAGACGGGACTCTATACTTCGCCGCATCTGGTCCGCATTAACGAGCGCATTCGCCTGAATGGCGAGCCCATCGGCGACGACGATTTTGCTGGGCTCCATGACGTCGTCGACCGCACGGCCGAGCGCCTGGTTGGGGAAGGGGATCTGCCCTGGCATCCCAGCTTCTTTGAGACCCTGACCGCGATGGCGTTCGAATATTTTGCCCGCGGCCGCCCCGACATGGTTGTGCTTGAGGTCGGCATGGGTGGGCGTTTGGATGCCACTAACGTGGTCGATCCGCGCCTCAGCATCATCACCGACATCGCCCTCGATCATCAGAAATATCTGGGCGAAACAATCACTGAGATTGCCCGCGAAAAAGCCGGGATCATCCGCCCGGGCGGAATCGTAGTGACGCTGTCCCAATTGCCCGAAGCCAACGACGTGATCGGAAACGCAATTTTGAATGCCGGCGCGCGTGCCGTAAATGCCGTGCCCTATGTCCCGCCGGTGTCGCCTTCCAGTGGTCAGGGGCAGCGGTATCCGCTGGATGTCTGTGGTCAGACGATTATGGTCGAGTCGCCGCTGCTGGGGCGTCATCAGCTGCGCAACCTGGCGCTGGCGATCGCGGCGGCGGTGGAACTGCACAACCAGGACATAGCCAACCACGGAATTGTTCGGATCACGGCCGCAACCATCGCGCAAGGCATCCGCCAGACTCATTGGCCCGCCCGCTTCCAGGTGGTGCCGGCCACGGCAGACAGCCCCGAGTTCGTGTTCGATGTCGCCCACAATCCGGCCGGGGCCTGGGCGTTGCGGTCGACGCTCTCCGCGGCCTATCAGGACGACCGCGACATCACGATGGTATTTGGCGTGATGCGCGACAAGGCAGTGCGGGAAATTACCGAGATTCTGTTTCCCATCGCCCACCACGTGATCGTCACCCCCGCCCACAACCCACGCTCGGCAAGCCCGGATGAGATCCGGCAGGCAGCCGCGCGCGTCGCCGCCGGCATGGATATTCAAGAGGCCGACAATGTAACATCGGCCCTGAAGCAAGCGAGAGAAGTCGCCGGTCCAAGCGGCCTGATCGTAGTAACCGGCTCGATTTATGTTGTAGGAGAAGCGATGCGACAGCTAGGCGTCAGCATCTAAGAACAAGTGTGGCGCGGACCTGCCCTGAGCGACAGTCGAAGGGGCCCCCGCCCGCGAAATGTTTGCAGAATAGAGAATGTGAACAAGATTGCCACAACTGCGGAACCGGAAAAAGAGCGCGAAGACCTGCGCCCAAGTGAGCCGCCGAATGAGACTGCCACGGCATGGTCCGAAAACCGTCCGGCCGCTGGCCCCAAGACCCGCCACGGCTGGCTCAGCTGTCTGCGCTCCTATTTCATTCTTAATCCGCTGATCTGGGCTTACACCGTGATTCTGGCCACGCTTTCCCTGATCTCCTCGTTCTTCGACCGCGACGGGCGCATCCAGCACGATTTCGCCCGCCTCTGGTCGTGGCTCATCATGAAGACGATTCTGTCGCCGGTGAAAGTCACGGGCAATATCGACATCGATAAGGACAAGCGGGACCCCTCCAACCCCCGCGTCTACGCGGTCACGCATGCGTCGGCGCTCGACATTCCGATCCTCTACGTCTACTTGCCCTTTCAATTCCGCATCGTTTTCAAGAGCGAATTGCTCGCCTACCCATTCATAGGCTGGTACCTGAAGCGCTCCGGGCAGGTCTGCATCAACCAGCAGAACCCGGCGGCGTCGATCGGCGCTGTCAAGTCGGCGCTGCGCAGCCTGCGCAGCGGCATGCCGCTGGTTATTTTTCCCGAGGGCGGCCGCACCCGGGATGGCGAGATTCAACCCTTTCTGCCCGGCGCATTCTTCCTCGCCATCAAAGCGCATGCCGATATCGTACCCATCGCGCTCGTTGGCACCTTCGGTCTGCTGCCTATGAACACCTACCACATCAAGTGCCAGCCGCTGGAAATGCGAGTTGGTGCCCCGGTCTCCACCGCTGGGTTGACCGTGCGCGATACCGAAGAGGTATCGGCCAAAGTGAAGGTGGCGATTGACGCGCTTCACGCAGCGCCCAGGACCACGTAGGGACAGACGCCCCCGGCTGTCCAGGCAAGCGCAGCTCGCCGGGTTTCGTCGGTGCCGCTGACAATATCCGCCTTCATCCGTCATACTCTTTGGTTTGTCCTGGAGGTGTCATGAAGTCCCTTGTTCTCGTATTCCTATTCCTCGCCATGAATCTGCTTGCAACGACCGTCTACGCCGAAAACACCGCCCCCACTGCCGCCGAAGCCCAGCAATTCATGGATAAGGCCGAGGCCCAGCTCGCCGACCTCAGCGTCAAGGTCCAGCGCGCTTCCTGGATACAGGAAAACTTCATCACCGACGACACCGAGGCCATGGCAGCCGACGCGATAGATCAGGTTACTGCCGCCACAACTCAGTTGGTGGAGCAGGCCAGGCGTTTCGACGGCCTCGTATTGCCGCCCGATCTTGCGCGAAAGTTCCTGCTGCTGAAACTCTCACTGACCGCACCCGCGCCAAAAGATGCAGCCCTGCGCCGGGAAATGACCACGATCGGCGTATCGCTCGATGCCGACTATGGCAAGGGCAAGTACTGCCCCAAGAATCGCGACTGTCTTGACATCACCGCGATCGAGAAGTTGATGTCCACCAGCCGCAATCCGGATGAGCTCCAGGAAGTTTGGGCGGGATGGCACGCGATTGCGCCTCCCATGCGGAAGCGTTACGAGAGATTCGTCGATCTTTCCAATCAGGGGGCCCGCGAGATTGGGTTCAAGGATACCGGTGCCTTGTGGCGTGCCGGCTACGACATGACTCCACAAGAATTTTCCGCCGATCTCGACCGTTTGTGGGACCAGGTAAGACCGCTTTATCTTGCGCTGCACACGTTTGTGCGTTGGAAGCTGGCGGAAAAATACGGCCCGAAACTTGTGCCTCCTGACGGCCCGATCCCTGCGCATCTGTTAGGCAATCCCTGGGCCCAGGAGTGGGGCAATGTCTACGACCTGCTTGGAGTGCGGGAAAACAAAAGCGGCGTCAACGTCACCGAACTGCTCAAGAAAAAGAATCTCGACCCTAAGGGCATGGTGAAATACGGCGAAGGCTTCTTCACTTCCATGGGCTTCGCGCCGCTCCCGCCTACGTTCTGGGAACGCTCGCTGTTCACCAAGCCCGCCGACCGCGATGTCGTCTGCCACGCCAGCGCATGGGATATCGACAACCTGGACGATCTCCGCGTCAAGATGTGCATCCAGGTGCGCGGCACCGATTTCGTCACCATCCACCACGAACTGGGACACAACTTCTACCAGCGCGCCTACAAGGATCAGCCCTTTCTGTTCAAGAACGGCGCCAACGACGGCTTCCACGAGGCGATCGGCGACGCCATAGCGCTGGCCATTACCCCCGAATATCTAAACAAAGTCGGCCTGCTCGAGAACGTCCCGCAGGCCAGCAACGACATCCCCGAACTGCTGAAGCAGGCGCTCGATCGAGTAGCCTTCCTCCCCTTCGGCCTGATGATCGACCAGTGGCGCTGGAAAGTTTTCTCCGGAGAAATTGCGCCTGCCGACTACAACAAGGCGTGGTGGGCGCTGCGCCTGAAATATCAGGGCGTAGCTCCTCCGATGCCGCGCAGTGAAGCCGACTTCGATCCCGGAGCCAAATATCACGTAGCCGCCAACGTCCCCTACACCAGATATTTCCTCGCCCACATTCTTGAGTTCCAGTTCTACCGCGCCCTCTGCCGCGAATCCGGCTACAAAGGCCCGCTCAATCGTTGCACCTTTTACGGCTCCAAAGAAGCCGGAGCGAAATTCAACAAGATGCTAGCCATGGGCCAAAGCAAACCCTGGCCGGATGCGTTGGAAGTCCTAACCGGCGAACGCCAAACCGACGCCGGCGCTCTGCTCGAGTACTTCGCCCCCCTGAAGCAATGGCTGGACGAGCAGAACAAGGGCAAGAAGGTGGGCTGGTAGAAAGTGGTCTGGTAAAGCAGACGAGATTCCGCGAAGCTAAGCTCGGGTAGGGGCAGGTGCCTCACCTGCCCCTACGCGTGCAAATGTTAAACTTAAGCGATTCAGCAGAATACAAGGCTTGATCCATGTCTGACAGCATTCATGTAAAGTTCCCCGACGGCAACTCCGGGGAATTCCCGAAAGGCACCACCGCGCTCGAAGTTGCCAAATCCATCAGCCCCCGTCTTGCCGACGCCGCTCTCGCCGCCAAATCGAATGGCGACCTGATCGACCTCACCCGTCCGCTCGACCGCGACACCGACCTCCGAATCCTCACCGACCGCGACCCCGAGGCGCTCGAAGTCTACCGTCATTCGTCAGCGCACCTGCTCGCTGCCGCTGTGCTCGAGCTCTTTCCCGAGACCAAGCTCGGACACGGCCCCGCCACCGAGAACGGGTTCTTCTACGACTTTTATCGTCCCACCGCCTTTACGCCCGAGGATCTCGAGAAGATCGAGAAGAAGATGCAGGAGCTGGTTCAGCAAAACCTGCCTTACGCCCGCGAATTTCTGCCCCGCAAAGAAGGTTTGGAAAAGTTCAAGGGCGAGGGCGACTTCATGAAGTGCCACTTCATCGAGCAATTCACCAAGCCCGATGAAAAAATCTCGGTCTACAAAACTGGCAAGTTCCAGGATTTCTGCCGCGGTCCGCACGTCCCGTCCACCGGCAAAATCAAAGCCTTCAAGCTACTCAACATAGCCGGAGCATACTGGCTGGGCGACGAAAAGAATCCGCAGCTCCAGCGCATCTACGGCACCTCGTTTTTCTCAAAAAAAGATCTCGACGCCTACCTCAACAGCATCGAGGAAGCCAAGAAGCGCGACCATCGCGTCCTCGGCAAACAGCTCGACCTGTTCTCCATCCAGGAACTCGCCGGACCCGGCCTGATCTTCTGGCATCCGAAAGGCGGCATTATCCGCAAGGAAATGGAAGACTGGATGCGCGAAGAGTACCTGCGGCGCGGCTACGCGCTGGTCAGTACGCCGCACGTGTCGCGGCGGCAGCTTTTCTACACCTCCGGCCACGAGGGCTACTACTCGCAGAACATGTTCGACGCCATGGAGCTAGACGACGCCGAATATCGCCTCAAGCCCATGAACTGCCCGGGCCACATCCTGATCTACAAGGATTCGCTCAAGTCCTATCGTGATCTACCCGTACGCCTGGGCGAACTAGGCACGGTCTATCGTTACGAGCGTTCGGGAGTTATGCACGGTCTGCTGAGGGTAAGAGGCTTCACCCAGGACGACGCCCACATTTTCTGCACTCCCGAGCAGATCGAAGCAGAGATCGTAGGCTGCCTCGATTTCGCCCTCGAGGTTCTGAAGGACTTCGGCTTCGATAAATTCCAGACCGAGCTCTCGACCTGGAACCCCGACGACCGCAAAAACTTTGTAGGCAGCGACGACCAGTGGAAGTTAGCCACCGATTCCCTGGAGAAAGTGCTCAAAGAGCGCAACATCGAACACAAGATCATTCCCGGTGAAGCTGCATTTTACGGCCCCAAGATCGATATCAAGCTGGTCGATGCCATAGGACGCCTCTGGCAGCTCTCCACCATCCAGTTCGACTTCAACCTGCCGCAGCGCTTCCAACTCGAATACGTAGCCGAAGACGGCAGCCGCAAGCAGCCGCTCATGGTCCACCGCGCACTCTATGGATCCATCGAGCGCTTCTTCGGCGTCCTGATCGAACACTATGCCGGAGCCTTCCCCGTCTGGCTCTCTCCGGTGCAGGTGGCCATGATCCCGATAGCCGAGCGCCATGTCGAATACGCGGAGAAAGTAGCGTCGCAACTAAAGGCCGCGGGCGTCCGCGTTGAAGTAGACAGCCGCAACGAAAAAATGAATGCCAAAATCCGCGAACACGCGATGCAGAAAATCCCCTTCCTGCTGGTGGTGGGGGACAAGGAAGCCGAAGCCAACAAGGTCAACGTCCGCACCCGCGGCAAAGAGAAGACCGAAGACATGGCGACGGCGGAGTTCGTGGAGAAGATCAAGAAGCTGATTCTCGAGAAGAGCCCTGCCCTGTGACTTAACCCTGGGGGTGGGACCATAACCGCCGTCTCTGTCGCCTCTGAATGTCGAAGCGCGGCTGCACCCTTTGCGGTGCCTCAAAACCGGATGTGTGACGAAGGCATCAGGCGCCAGGGTGTCATAGGACATTTGCTCTCGCTCTGAAGCACTATAATGCGAGGTCAATGTGAGGTCCGGCTCACCTTCCCATCAGCCGGTTCAAGTATTTCTTTGTCACGCATCAGGTGACAAACCGGCGGTACGTGAACTGTACGAGAAGCTGCGGGCAGATGGTTTTCGGCCATGGCTCGATGCAGAAGATCTGCTGCCAGGGCAGGACTGGCAACGAGAAATTCCGAACCGCGTTAGGGATTCTGATGTTGTCGTCGTATGCCTGTCATGCCAGTCGGCGATCAAGACTGGATATGTCCAAAAGGAGATCAAATACGCTTTGGACGCGGCGGACGAGCAACCCGAGGGTGAGATATTCCTGATTCCGTTGAGGCTGGAGCCGTGCGAAGTCCCTCAGCGTCTGACTCGCTGGCAGTGGGTAGACTTGTTTGAATCCCACGGCTACGACAAACTTCTGCGGGCACTAGATTTGCGTTCCAAGTCTCTGGTGAAATGGGCGGCCGCACGAAAGGTACCCATCCCACAAGAGGAGAGCACAGGAGGCGCATTCTCCCGTGCTAAAGACCCACGCGCGCGTGGCACGCCCTCGCTGCCGATGACACGCGCTGATTTGAATGAACTCGGATACATTACCCCGATTGCAACAGTACCGTCGATCCTTCGACACGGAATCCTCTCGCATCGACTGGCGGAGAAAATCGCGCACGAATCGATCGCACTTCCCAACGTCCAACTCCGGGCTAATGTTGTTATTCCCAACGGTCGCGCCCTTCACGAATACGCGAACCTATACATTTCTCCTCGCAATCCGATGCTGTTGAGGCTAAGTGGCATTCATGGTCAGATGTGTGTCTTGCGGACAAGCGCGGACGTACTTGATATCCCAGGCGTGATCATTACGGATAGCAATGCAGCGAGCAAGTACGTTACCTTCCGATTGGCACCCGAGGGGTTGGCAATCGTTGACCGAGATCGTACGTTCGCCGAATATCGGACTCACGATGACCAGATCGAGCAGTGGCGTCACTCGGCTCAGAAGTGCGCGGAGGTTTTGGTGCCAGATGTTGTACCGCCGTCCTACATCTTTGGAGCCTATGTGTCATGTACCGAAAGTAGGGAACTCCTGCAGGGCCTCGCACCTAAACTATCCGTAGGCGTAGACCGCCATCTCTTCTTCCAGTGAGGCGCCCCATGATTAGAGTGCTGAACCGGCGACATTTTCGAATCGAAGGCGCAGACGCTCGTCAACACGGTCAACACGGTTGGCGTTATGGGCAAGGGCATCGCCTTGGGATTTCGCAAGCGGTTCCAAGAGATGTATGAAGATTATGTTCGCCGCTGCGAAAAGCGAGAGGTTCGACTGGGGCAACCCTACCTTTATCGACGACTCGTTCCCCCCCATGTAATTAACTTTCCGACCAAGGAACACTGGCGGTCCGTTTCAAAGCTCGACGACATTGTCGAGGGACTCCATTATCTTGAGACCCACATTGTTGAATGGGGGGTCACTTCATTGGCGGTGCCGCCACTCGGGTGCGGGGAAGGCCGCCTTGACTGGCGTGTTGTCGGCCCTACGCTCTACAGGCATTTGAGCGATCTAGGCATTGCGGTCGAACTTTACGCTCCTTTTGGCACACCGCACCAGGAACTTCAACCGGAGTTCTTGGGGCATCGTCAGGGCGCAGCGCGCTTTGGTGATCAATCTTCGATACGGTTCCATGTGGAACCCGGCTGGGTAGCACTGGTTGCGATTATCGAGCAGGTCAGTAGGGAGCGCTATCACTGGCCAATCGGTCGCGTTAGCTTTCAGAAAGTGGCCTATTTCGCTACCGAGTCTGGCATTCCTACAGGTCTCACCTATCGGCGCGGAAGCTACGGTCCATATGCACCTGACGTAAAGAATATTTTGTCGAGCCTGATCAACAACGGGCTGATCGTCGAGCGCAAGCTAGGGCATATGTTGTCAGCTGGAGTAGGACCGACATACGCAGATGCGAGGAGAGGCTACGAATCATTTCTCACCCAATGGGAGTCACAGATCTTAAAGGTAGTCGACCTAGTTGTGCGGATGAACACTGAAGATGCAGAGATAGCCGCAACCGTACATTTTGCGTATAGGCAGCTTCGAGAATCGCAGGGGACGCAGCCAACCGAGGCCGAGGTGTTGAACTATGTGCGGCAATGGAAACAACGACGTCGTCCGCCTTTGAACGATTCCGACGTTGCTCTAGCCATTCGGCGACTGAACGTTCTCGGATGGATCGACGCTGTACCGAGTGAAGATTTGCCGCTAGTCGAAGAAGCAATGACCGCGTAATACCATGAAAATCCAACATCGACCGTTAGATTTTCATGGTGCGATTTGCCCTCCTCGTCCGTTGTTCCTCCCCAACCCCTGTGTTAGCATCAGAAGTTTCGCAGGTGATGTTGGGCTGGCCTGTACCCTGTCCTGATCCTCTTTCGGGCCGTCGCACTCTTCCCGCAAGCCTGCCGAAGGAGACAACCCGTGAAAGTGTACGCAGGAGCCAATCTCCGCAACCTTGCCCTGATCGGACACGGCCATGCCGGCAAGACAACCTTGGTGTCCGCCATGCTCTACACCGCCGGAGCCGCGCCGCGCCTCGGCCGCGTCGACGACGGCTCCGCCACCACCGACTACGACGAAGAAGAAATCGCCCGCCAGATGTCCATTTCCACCGGCCTGGCTTTCGTCGAGTGGGGCAAGACCGACTCGAAGATCAAAATCAACCTGCTCGACACTCCCGGCTTCAACATGTTCGTTCACGAGGCCAAGATGGTTCTCCCCGTAGTCGACGCGGCGTTAGTCGTTGTGGACGGCGTAGCCGGAGTCGAGGTGGTAACCCAGCGCGTCTGGAATTACTGCGACGAGGTCAAACTGCCGCGCATGATCGTCGTCAACCGCATGGACCGCGACCGCGCCGACGCCAACCGCGTCCTCGAATCACTAACCAACGCGTTCGGCCGCGCCGTCACCCCGCTGCAACTTCCCATCGGCAGCGAAAAAAGTCTCAGCGGCATTGTCGATCTGGTCCGCATGAAGGCCTACACCTACGACATGGGAGGAAACGGCAAAGGCAAGGAAGGCCCCATCCCCGCCGACATGGCCGATGCGGCCAAGGAAGCTCACGAAAAATTGGTCGAGCTAGTCGCCGAGGGGAAAGACGAGTTGATGGAAGAGTTCTTCGAAACCGGCACCATCCCCGAGGAGCATCTCGTTCCCGCACTGCACGAAGCCATTCGCGAAGATAAGCTTTTCCCCGTCCTCTTCACCTCCGGCCTCGGCAACATCGGCGTCGACGAGCTCATGGATTTCATCGTCGACTACACCCCCGCTGCCAGCGAG
>Ga0187817_10000625_pt1 | contig 15613 bp, 11 predicted proteins | sample NC_wetland_sal_i_17_FD_132431 | JGI IMG/M metagenome (GOLD analysis project Ga0187817, IMG submission 132431) | Wetland sediment microbial communities from Neuse River Estuary, North Carolina, USA - SO4_2 | ecosystem: Environmental > Aquatic > Freshwater > Wetlands > Sediment | place: USA...
CCGCATTCTTCCTTCTCCCCCGCGTTCAACGCCTTAATTTGAACCAGCGAACGTGAGGCGATTCGTCTTCCCCATCAATATATAGGGAACAGGTTCTTTATATTCCACTAAATCCTGTGAGCGGACTGGGGATGTCCTGTGAACAACGGGGCTCTTGACCCTCCTTCCGGACCGCGCTGGGGTTCCTTGTGATGGGTCATCACCCGGCACCACCACACACATATAAGAAGAGTGGCGAGGCCATTCGCCCCGAGGCCCCCTTCCCGTCTGGACAGACCCTTGCCCTCCCGCCATAGTTCGGCCCAGCTCAAGCGGCGTGGTCATCCAGCATGAAACTCCTGACCGAGCTTTTTGCCTGGTGGACCGGCAACACGATCGGCACCCGCCTCTTTACCTGGCGCTATGGTAACCGCGTCGGCGCGGACGCCTTCGGCAACGTCTATTACCAAACCGAGAACGGAAAGCGGCGCTGGGTGATCTACCGCAACCAGTCCGAAGCCTCGCTCGTACCGCCGGAATGGCATGGCTGGCTGCACTATACCGTGGACGTGCCGCCGACCGACGAGGCCTACAAGCCGCGGCCCTGGCAAAAGGCCTATGAGCCCAACCTAACCGGCACGCCGGAAGCCTACCGGCCACCGGGCAGCATCCTCAATCCCGATGCCGCGAAGGCGCCGCAGCGCGACTACGAACCTTGGCAGCCGAGGTAGCCGGATGAGCACGGTCGAGATGACGCCGCCGAAGCCGGTCCAGCACTGGGCAGCCGATGACTATGCCCGCAAGGGGCGTTTCGTCTCCAAGCGTGCCCGTCCCGTCGTCGACCTGCTGGCGCCGAAGCGGGGCGAGTGCATTCTCGACCCCGGCTGCGGCGATGGCGTGCTGACCGAGGTGATCGTCGCCGGCGGTGCCGACGTGCTTGGCGCCGATTTGGGCGAGGAGCTACTTGCCGCGGCCGCCGCCAAAGGCCTCAAATGCAGAGGGTCGATGGCCATGCGCTGCCCTTCGAAACGGAGTTCGACGCGGTCTTCACCAATTGCGGCGCTTCACTGGATGCGCCGGCCCGAGCTCGTGATCGCGGGCGTGGCGCGCGCGCTCAAGCCTCACGGCCGTTTCGTCGGCGAGTTCGGCGGCTTTGGCAATGTGGCGGCCATCGCCACGGCGATCAGGGTGGTGAGTGCGCTCCGCGGCGCCGGCGACCCGGCCAAGGTCGCCCCCAGGTTCTTTCCGCCCGTCGCCAAATCCCGGCGTCTGCTCGAGGGGGGGTTTACCGTCAAATCCATCACGCTCGTGCCGCGCCCAACCCAACTCGATATCGGCATGCAGGGATGGCTCGAGACGTTCGGCCGCTCCTTCTTCAAGCAATTCCATGAGGCGGAACGGACGGAGGTCTTCTCAAAGGTCATCGAGCTATTGCGTCCCTCGCTCTGCGACGCGGAGGACCGCAGATCACATCCGGCTCTGCTTTGCCGCCGAGCGGGTCAGGTGAGGCAGGAAGCCCCACAATGTCCTCGCCACACCCATGCCAGATTCATGGTCGAGGCGTTGGCTTGCCACGGGCGCGCCGGAGCGATACGCGGGACGCCGGTTCAGAAAGGCGGGGCATGATGCAACACTCTGAAGCGGGACTACCCCGCGTTCGCCTCGCTCTCCTGTTCAGTCTCATCGCCGCCGTGGCGACGCTTGGCGCTCCGGATGCACGCGCCGACAAGATCCAAAATCCGATCGCCGTGTTTGCCGCCCTCGACAAAGTGACAGGGCGCATCTCGCATCTTGAGATACCGATCAATCATACGGTGCAGTTCGGGGCGCTCAAAGTGACGCCGCGGGTCTGCGATACCCGCCCGCCCACGGAGCCTCCAAACACCGCTTCTTTCGTCGAGGTAGACGAGATCAAGCTAAACGGCGAGGTCGAGCGTATCTTTACCGGGTGGATGTTCGCTGAGAGCCCCGGCCTTCACGCCGTGGAGCATCCGGTCTTCGACGTCTGGCTCACGAGCTGCAAGACTTCGGCGCCCGTCGCCCCCGCGGGAAGCGAGCAGAATGCGGCGGCACCTGCGGCACCCGCGGCTGGGGCACCTGCCGCCGAGGCGCCCGCCGCAGCACCAGCGCCAAAGCCCGCTGCCGTGGCACCGGCCGCAGCCCCTAAAGCGCCGCCCAAGCGACCGCGGCCAGCCTCACCGCCTTCCCAAATATTCCCGTTTCCGGGGCAGTAGAGCGCTGTCTCGAGCAATCGCTGAAACTCCTCGCGCCCCACCTCGATCGCGCCGAAGCGGGCGAGGTGACCGGTCACGAACTGCGTGTCGAGGAGCTGGAAGCCACCAAATTTGAGGCGGGCGACGAGATAGACGAGCGCGATCTTGCTGGCATCGCGGGCTTTGGAGAACATGCTCTCGCCGAAAAACGCACGCCCGAGATGCACGCCATAGAGGCCGCCGATCAGCTCATCCCCCTCCCAGACCTCGACCGTATGGCAGTGGCCAAGGGCAAACAGGTCGGCATAGAGGCTGCGGATACGGCCGTTGATCCAGGTGCTTCGCCTGCCGGCGCGCGGCGCCGCGCAACCCGCGACCACCGCGTCGAAATCGTTGTCGATCCTGACCTCAAAGCCGCCTTGCCGGATGGTGCGGGCAAGCCTTCGCGGCACATGCACCCGGTCGAGCGGCAGAATGCCGCGCCGCTCCGGCTCGATCCAGTAAAGGGCGTTGTCCTCGGCGCTTTCCGCCATGGGAAAGATGCCACAGGCATAGGCCTTTAGGAGCACCTGCGGCGTGATCTCGATCATGACGTCGTTGATGGAGGTCATGGGGTCTCTCGAGCGCGTTACGCCAGATAGTTCTCCAGCCAATGGATATCATATCGTCCATCGGCGATGTCAGGCTCGGCGATCAGAGCCTTGAACAGCGGGATCGTCGTGTCGATGCCGTCAACGACGAACTCGCCAAGCGCCCGCTTCAGCCGCATCAGGCATTCGTTGCGGGTGCGCGCATGCACGATCAGCTTACCGATTAGGCTGTCATAGTAGGGCGGGATGGTATAGCCCGCATAAGCTCCCGAATCGACGCGGACGCCGAGTCCGCCCGGGGGATGGAAATGCGTGATCTTCCCGGGCGAAGGGCGGAAGGTACGGGGGTCCTCGGCGTTGATCCGGCATTCGATGGCATGACCGTTGAAGCGAATGTCCTGTTGCTTGAGCGTGAGTGGGGCGCCAGCAGCGATACGGATCTGCTCGATGACGAGGTCGATGCCGGTGATCATCTCGGTGACTGTATGCTCGACCTGGAGCCGCGTGTTCATCTCGATGAAGTAGAACTCGCCCCCCTCGTAGAGGAACTCGACGGTGCCCACACCGCGATAGCGCAGCTCGCGCATGGCCTTCGCCACGGTTTCGCCAATGCGCGCTCGCTCGCTGTCGTTCAGCGCGGGCGACAGGGCCTCCTCCCATAGCTTTTGATGACGCCGCTGGAGCGAACAGTCGCGCTCGCCGAGATGAATGGCGTTGCCCTCGCCGTCGCCGAGCACCTGGATTTCGATATGGCGGGGATGGCTGAGATATTTCTCGAGATAGACGGTGTCGTCGGCAAAACTCGTCTTGGCCTCGATGCGGGCCGTGGCAAGGGCCGCATCGAGCTCTTCTGGGACATGGGCGACCTTCATGCCGCGGCCGCCACCGCCGGCTGCTGCCTTGACCAGCACAGGGTAGCCGATGTTTTGGGCAATCCTTTTCGCCTGTTTGAGATCGGTGATGGGGCCGTCCGAGCCGGGGACCAGGGGAAGGCCGAGCGCCTTTGCGGTCTGCTTCGCCTCGATCTTGTTGCCCATGAGCCTGACATGCTCTGCGCTCGGCCCGATGAAGGTGATCTCATGCTCTTCGAGGATCTCGGCGAAGCGGGCGTTCTCGGCAAGGAAGCCATAGCCCGGATGCACTGCGTCGGCGCCGGTGATCTCGCAAGCCGACACGATCTGGGGAATGTTGAGGTAGCTGTCCTTCGCCGGGGGCGCGCCGATGCAGACGCTTTCATCAGCAAGCCGCACATGCATGGCGTCGGCGTCCGCGGTCGAGTGCACCGCGACGGTGGCGATGCCAAGCTCCTTGCAAGCACGTTCGATGCGAAGCGCAATCTCTCCCCGGTTGGCGATCAGGATTTTGTCGAACATGCCAAGAAGCGCTCAGCCCTTCTCGATGACCGCGAGCGGCTCGGCATATTCGACGGGCTGACCGTCGTTGACCAGGATGGCCAGCACGGTGCCGGCGTAAGGGGCCGGGATGTGGTTCATGGTCTTCATGGCTTCGATGATGAGGATAGTCTGACCAGCCGTCACGCGTGTGCCGGCCTCGACGAAGGGCGGGGCTCCCGGCTCAGGCGAGCGATAGGCGGTGCCGACCATGGGCGAATGCACCGTGCCTGGGTGATGGAGCTCCTCTTTGGCGCCTCGCTCGCCGGCTTCGCGTGGCGGCCGGCCTGCATCGACAGACGGGGTGCTTGCGCCAACCGTGACGGTCCGCGCCACGCGTACACGCTTGCCCTCATGCTCGATTTCGATCTCGGTGAGACCAGTTTCGCTCAGGAGCTTGGCAAGCTCGCGGATAAGGTCCTTGTCGAAGGTCCCTTCCTTTTTGGTCACTGTTGCCGCCCTCCCATCCACCGTCAGCTGCTCCTCTGCGCTTCGATCGACGCGACAAGCGCCTCGACCGCAAGCTCGTAGCCCAAGGGCCCGAAGCCGCAAATCACGCCCTTTGCCCCCTTGGAGATATAGGACGTGTGGCGAAAGCTCTCGCGCCTGAAAATGTTGGACAGATGCACCTCGACGCAAGGAAGCTCGGTGGCGAGCAAGGCATCAAGCATGGCGATCGAGCTGTGGGTGAACGCGCCGGCATTGACGATCATTCCAGCCGCTTTCTCCTTCGCCTCTTGAATCCAGGCCACCAGCTCTCCCTCATGATTGCTCTGCCGGAAGTCGATGGCAAAGCCCAATTTGGCCGCCTTCCGCTCGCAGCGGGCGCGCACGTTGTCTAAGGTCTCGCTGCCATAAACCTGAGGCTCGCGCGAGCCGAGCAGGTTCAAATTGGGACCGTTCAGAACGTAGATCGGTTTGGTCATAGCGCGAGGTGGTCGTGTGTTGACGCCGCCGGTCTGTCCAAATCGTCGAGGGGCGCGAGCCAAGCCGGGCCCCTTTGACAGCTTTTTCTGGGTTTAGCAAAAAGCCGGAAACGACTGGTTACCCCCGGAGAAGGTCGTTAGCAGGTGCTTGCACAGCCCTTCCGCCTGACCTCCGCGACCTTGGCCTTAAACTGGTCGAAAAGATCATCGGGAGCGCCCGCAATAACCTGATCACCAATCACGTAAAGCGGCGTTCCCTGCAAGTTGAGCTTCTGGGCAAGGTCCTTGGCCTCGTCCAGGGCCTTCTTGATATCGGGGTCTTCTGCGTCCTTCTGCAGCTGATCGACGTCGAGCCCAAGCTCCTTGGCGACCCGCAACGCCTTGTCCTTGTCCGCCTTGCCGGGCTCGGAGAACAGCTTCTGATGCATCTCGAAATATTTGCCTTGCTTGTTCGAAGCGAGCGCAAGCTTGGCTGCCGCCTCGGAATCATCGCCGAAGATCGGCAATTCCTTGAGCACCAGCCGGACCTTTCCATCTTCGTTAACGAGCTTGACCACGTCGGGGAGCGCCCGGCGGCAATAGGTGCAGTTGTAGTCGAAGAACTCCACCAGGCTCACATCGCCATTGGGATTGCCGGCTACGTGGGAAACCGGCGACCGAAAGATCGCATCTGCGTTTTGTGAGATGGCCTTTTGCTGCTGCGCTGCCTGCTCAGCAGCCTGGCGCTTGTCGAGCTCATTCGTCATCTCGACCAGGATCTCGGGGTTTTTGGTCAGGTAATCGCGCGTGATCTGCTCAACGCGGGCTTGGTCAGCCGATACCGGCCCGGAGCCCATTCCGAGCGCGGCGTAGCGGAGGACGAGATAGCTCGTACCGGCGGCCGTCACCGCGGCGACGGCTGCAGCCACGACCACATTGAAGAAGGCTTTATTGACGTTCATGTTTTGGATCTCCGGGGGGATGGCTCAATTGGTCGTCGGCATCTCGAAGGCGAGGATATCGTCGGCGCGGAGCCAATTTGGCGTGCCGTCGATGAATCCGGCCTTAGCGCGTTTTGCCTGCTGCTTGGCAAGTTTCAGCTGACCTTCATAGAAATAGGCCTCGGCCGATGCAAGCTCGGCTTGTGCCAGATATTGCTGTCTCGCGCCCTCGGCTTTGGCGGCGTCGCCCTTGCGGCCATAGGCGGCGGCAAGCTGGCGGTAGCCCATTGCCGAGGTCGTCTCGCGGGCAAGCGCAGTGCGCAAATTGGAAATCGCCTCGTCCACGTTCTTCATGTCCGGCGTGCCGAGGAGGGCCTGGGCCAGCATGATGCGGATCAGCGGCTCGTCAGGCGCAAGCGCCACCGCTTGCCGCAAGGGTGGGACTGCGGCAGCGACATTGCCGCTCTCGAACAGAAACTGCCCCTTGATCTCATAGAAATAGGGCCAGTCTGGCTTGGTGGCGATCAAGGCATCGATCTGAGGCATGGCAACCTGCATGCCCGACTTGCGATAGGTGGCGATGGCGCGCGCGTAGTTCGCAGAAAGCGACTGATCGGACTGAGGATAGCGCTTGAAGACCGTCTCCGGCTCGTCGAGAAAGCCAAACAGCTTCGCCCTCACGAGGTCATGCCGCATCTGGAGTTCCGGCGGGTCTTTGACGTCGTAGTAAGGGCTCGACGTTACGAGGTTGCGGAGCTGCGCAAGACGCTGCGGGGGGAGGGGGTGCGTTTGGAGATAGGGGTTGATGCCCTGGATGCCGATCAGCTTCTGGTTCATGAACTCCAAAGTCTCAAGTAGGCCGCGCCCCGATTGCTTGGTCGCATTCAGGAAGGTGACGCCGGCCTGGTCGGCCGACGATTCTTCATCCTGCTGGTAGGCAAGCACCATGCGCATCGCGGCGTCGGTGCCGCCATAGGCGGCGCCCATGCCGGCCGCGCCGATATTGCCGGCTCCCACAGCGGCGCCGGCTGCCATCGCCGCCAAGCCAATAATCTGCAACATCAGCGCGGCTGATTTTGCCTTTGCGACCTGAGCCCTGAGCCGGGCAAGGTGTCCGCCAGTGATATGGCCGCACTCGTGCGCGATCACGCCGATGATCTGATTGGGCGTCTTCGCATCCATGAGCGCACCTGCATGGACGAACATATTATGCCCATCGACGACGAAGGCATTGAAGGCGCGGTCGTTGACGATGTGAATGTCGACGCCCTGGGCGGTGAGGCCGGCAGCGTTGAAGATCGGCTTGGAGTAGGCCTTGAGCAGCGATTCCGTCTCGGCATCGCGGATCAGGCCCGCGGCATCCGCCGTGGTCGCGCTAACGAGCGAGACGATGAGGCCGCCAATGGCGGCGCCGCGAAGGCGTTGCCAGGCCGGAAAGCTAGTGAGGGGGGCCGGAGCAGGCATCATCGCGCTTGATGGTAAAGGCTTGCCGGTACTGGGCCAAGGCGCTGGTTGTCACGCTTCAAGTGGTGCGTCGTGCGCCGTGTCCGGGCCCCTTAAGGCTCGCGACAACTGACGGCATCCGAGCCGTGTTTGGAGCGGTGCAAAGGCCGGTCGCCTCAAGCCACGTCTTTGGCGTAAACATCGCTTGATTGGCGTTTGAATGCGGCGACAACGTGACAGTTTCGCCGCAACATCCTTCAAGAAAGTACGAGCGGGCGATGGTGCGCGACCTTGGCTTGGATCGCGGCAGAACCGGCGGCTTGCCGCGCGGATTGGCCCGCCGCAGCAGCATCGATCCCTTCATCGTCATGGACGTGATGCGCGAGGCTAATGCGCGTGCCGCCGAAGGTCGCGACATCATCCATATGGAAGTCGGTCAGCCTGCCACGCCCGCGCCTAAGGCCGCACGCGAGCGGGTGCGCAACGCACTTGAAACGGAACGGCTCGGCTACACCGAGGCCCTAGGACTCCCTGCCTTGCGCGAGCGCATCGCGCGCTATTACCAGGATCGCTATCACGCGAACGTGTCGCCCGAGCGCGTCGTCGTCACCGCGGGCTCCTCGGCCGGATTCGTGCTCGCCTTCCTCGCGGTGCTCGATCCTGGCGATACGCTGCTGCTGCCCTCTCCGGGCTATCCCTGTTACCGGCAGATCTTGAAGGCGCTCGGCGTCAGGCCTGTTCTGCTGGAGACCGGCGCTGCAGCGCGGTGGATGCCTGTTGCCGGCGACCTCGATCGCTACGCATCTGAAAGTCCAGTTGGTCTACTCGTCGCAAGCCCGAACAATCCGACCGGGACCATGGCAAGCGCGACAAGGCTCGCCGAGCTTGCCGATGCCTGCCGGCGTCGCGGCCTCTGGCTCATCTCCGACGAGATCTATCATGGCCTCGAATATGAGGAGTCGGCACACACTGCGCTCGCATATTGGGATGCCGCCATTACCATCAACAGCTTCTCCAAATATTTCAGCATGACGGGATGGCGGATCGGCTGGCTAGTGGCGCCCAGGAGCTGGTGCGCCCGATGGAGCGGCTCGCCCAGAACCTCTACATTTCGCCGCCGGCGATCTCGCAAGTCGCGGCGCTAGGTGCGTTTGAGGGGATCGAGGAACTCGAGGCGATCAAGGCGGGCTATACGGCGAACCGCGCGTTGCTGCTGAACGAGCTGCCGGCGGCGGGCCTGACCTCGATCCTCCCTGCCGACGGCGCGTTCTATCTCTATGCCGACGTAAGCAGGCTCACCTCAGACAGCGCCGCCTTCGCACAGAGCATGCTCAAGGAGATTGACGTGGCGATCACGCCGGGGATCGACTTCGACCCTATTCGCGGCCATCGCTTCGTGCGCCTCTCTTATGCCGGACCGCATGGGGCCATACGCGAAGCGGCGGCTCGCATCAAGGCTTGGCTTAAGGGCTAACGCTGCCACCAGCCGCGGCGCGGCGGCGCCGATTCCTCCTTGCTCTCGCTCTCCACCTTGATTTCGGCGGGCGCTGACGGCCGCTCCGCAACTGGTGCCGCAACACCAGGCTCGCTGTCGCGTGACGGCCGCTCGGGCCGCTCCGTGCGCGCCTTCTCGTCATTTGCGGCTTGGCGACCGTCGCCATTCTGCTGCGGTCTTGCCGCGCCACGGTCGCGATCCTCGGGCTGAGAGCTGCGCGCTTCGCTTGCCCTCTCCATCTCGGCCCCTTCGGCCGCCCCTGGAGCACGCTCCGGACGCTGCCCGGCTTTGCCACGACGACCGCCACGGCGTCCTCTGCGGCGGGGCTTGCGATTTTGCCCACCGGTCTCGGGGCTCTGAACATCGCGGGTCACCGTCTCCCGCTCCGGCTCCTCCTCCCCATCGGCGCTCTCGGCAAGGGCTGGCGCGGCCTCCGAAGCCTCGAACTCCTGCTCGCCGGTGCCACGACGCTTGCGGCGGCGGCGGCGCGAGCGGCGTCTGCCCTGTTCGGCGTCGGCCTCAGCGGGAGCCGTGGTCGCCGGGAGCGGCTGGTGGTGCGCCCAATCCATCTGCACCACGGTGCTCTCGCCGATGCCGATCTCCGATTCAGCCGAACGCTCGATGACGAACTGCGACACATGCAGGTCCTCGTCCGCCGTGACCGTGATGGGGATGCGGTAGCGCTCCTCGATATCCTTCAAATGCGAACGCTTCTGATTGAGGATGTAGAGGGCGACGTCGACCGCCGTGGTGGCGACCAGCGGCACCACGCCGTCCGTGATGAGGCGATCCTCCAGGGAGCGCAGCACGTCGAGCGCGACCGACTCCACCGACCGCACGATGCCGGTGCCCTGGCACATGGTGCAGGGGCTGGTGGAGCCTTCGAGCATGCCGATGCGTAGACGCTGGCGCGACATTTCCAACAGTCCGAAATGGCTGATGCGCCCGACCTGGATACGCGCACGATCGTTGCGCAAGGATTCCTTCAAGCGCCTCTCGACCAGCCGGCTGTTCCGGCGCTCGTCCATGTCGATGAAGTCGATAACGATGAGGCCCGCGAGGTCGCGCAGGCGGAGCTGGCGCGCAATCTCCTCGGCGGCCTCGAGATTGGTCTTGAGCGCGGTGTCCTCGATATTGTGCTCGCGCGTTGCCTTGCCGGAATTGACGTCGACGGCGACTAGCGCCTCGGTCTGATTGATGACGATGTAGCCGCCGGACTTCAGCACCACTTGTGAGGAGAACATGGCTCCGAGCTGGCGCTCAACCTGGTAGCGGATGAAGACTGGCTCCGGCTCCTTGTAGGGCTTCACGTTCTTTGCATGGCTCGGCATTAGCATACGCATGAAATCCTTGGCCTCGCGATAGGCGTCGTCGCCTGCGACCAGCACCTCCTCGATGTCCTTGTTGTAGAGGTCGCGGATCGACCGCTTGATCAGGCTGCCTTCCTCATAGACGAGGCTCGGCGCCGTCGACTTCAGCGTCAGGTCGCGCACGGTCTCCCATAGTCGCAAGAGATAGTCGTAGTCGCGCTTGATCTCGGTCTTGGTGCGCTGCGCACCGGCGGTACGGATGATCAGCCCCATGCCCTCCGGCACTTCGAGCTCGCCGGCGATCTCGCGCAGGCGCTTGCGGTCGGTGGGATTGGTGATCTTGCGCGAGATGCCGCCGCCCCGCGCGGTGTTGGGCATGAGCACGGTATAGCGGCCGGCAAGCGACAGATAGGTGGTGAGCGCCGCGCCCTTGGTGCCGCGCTCTTCCTTGACCACCTGGACGAGAATGATCTGCCGCCGGCGAATGACCTCCTGGATCTTGTAGGGGCGCCCGCGACGGCGGCGCACGCGTTCCGGAACTTCTTCGAGCGCGTCCTCTGAGCCTACCGACTCCACGGTCTCGGCGACGGCCTCGCCGCTCGTTTCGGCCGCGACAACGCGCTGACCCACGATCTCGACTGAATCGGTCTCGTCGTCGTCCTCGACCTCTTCGATCGACGCGACGGTCTCTGAGATCTCAGCCTCGAGATCGGGTCTGCGCTCAGCAGCCTCGGAGACCTCATGGACGAGGTCGATCGCCTCCATGGCGAGGCCCGCATTTGTCTCCCGGGTCTCGGTCTCGCCTTCGCCGTCGGGCGAGCTTTCGGCTTCCGCCGTCTCTGCCGAATTGTGCGCTTCTCCGCTGCGATCCCTGTGGTGCGCTTGATCAGCGCGTCCCCTGCCGCGCCTGCCGCGCCGCCGCCGGCGCCCAACGGCGGCCTCATCCTCCGCAGCCTCGGCGTCCCTCGCGCGGCTCTCTTCTTGGGCCTCCTCCTCGAGCAGGGCCTGACGGTCCGCGACCGGGATCTGATAGTAGTCGGGATGAATTTCAGTAAAGGCCAAGAAGCCGTGGCGGTTCCCGCCGTAATCCACGAAGGCCGCCTGCAGCGACGGCTCAACCCGCGTCACCTTGGCGAGATAAATATTGCCCCGTAGCTGCTTCTTGTTGGCTGATTCATAATCAAATTCCTCGACGCGGTTGCCCTTTACCACGACGACGCGGGTCTCCTCCGGATGCGCCGCATCGATCAGCATTTTGCTTGCCATGTTGTGTGTTCTCCGCCGCGCTGGCTGGGGAGGGTGAGAATGGCTGTCGCACCAGAGTAGAGCCCGAGCTCCGCGCGCGTTTAGGTTGAATAGACCATGATTCGCTGCGATGGCGCATGGGGGGCGTCCCGCCATGGCCGCCTGAAGCGATTTCGTAAGCCAAACGGGTGCCAGGTGGCAAAGATAAAGTCCCGCCTTTTCCTATGGTTAGCCCTGTGTTTTGAACTTGCATCGCAAAAACCTAGACTCGCGACTGGCGCGAGTTCTGAAGCTTGGAATGGCGGCCGTCTCTCACTTGGCCGCCGGCTTTCCGCGTCTTGGGCCGCTTCCCTTTTTAAGGCCCTGACGCGCGAAACCAACGAGGTCCCGAGGCAGTATCGCTAGAAAGCGTCCAGGCGCTCGGGGAGGCCCAACGGATAGGGCCTAGCCCTTTATTACGGGTTTCGCGGAAGATTTGGCAAGCCTTCCAGTCAATTCGCCCCCAAAGGGTCACAAGCTTCGCTTAACCACCGGCCTTTAAGATTCTGGTATCCATAAGAGTTTTCCGGCCCAATCGGGCCGGTCTCAGTCGTCCAGGGGTGGATTGCAGATTGTCGGGGCGCCGAGCCGAGGTTTGAGGGCAGGCGAGGGGAGATGCGACGTCAGAATGCCGTGCTGGGGACCATCCCCGCCTTTGCCGTCCTGCTTGTGATTCTGTTCGCTGGGGTTGCGGCCTTGGCTCCGGATGCGCAGGCACGCCCGCGTGAAGCCGTCGCCAAGGGTGCCCGGCTTGCTGGCGACCGGGGGCGCACCCGTTTCATCGCCGATCTGTCCGAGAAGGTGGACGTCAATGTCTTTTCCCTCGCCGATCCCTATCGCGTCATCGTCGATCTTCCAGAGGTGAATTTTCAGATGCCGGCCGGCGTCGGCACGGAGCAGAGGGGGCTCGTCACGGGCTACCGCTTTGGGCTGTTCGCTCCAGGCAAATCGCGCATCGTCATCGATGTCAACGGTCCATTCCTCGTCGACAAGGCGTTTGTGCTCGAGGCGAGGGCCGATCAGCCCGCCCGTCTTGTCGTCGACCTCATGGCCACCGACCGCGCCACCTTTCTCGCCAAGCTCCGCGACGCAAAATCGCCCGCAGTCGGATCGATTCCTCACCCGGATCCGTCCGCCATGGTCGCCAAGACCAAGCCCGTGATTGTGCTCGACCCCGGTCATGGCGGTATCGACCCCGGGACGGCGAGCGCCGATGGCACCACCGAGAAAGAGGTCGTGCTCGCCTTCGCCAAGGCGCTCAGGCAGCGGCTCGCAGAAAAAGGGGACTATCAAGTTTACCTGACGCGGGAGGACGATACGTTCCTCGCCCTTCGCGAGCGGGTGGAGTTCGCGCAAGGGAAGGGCGCAAACCTTTTCGTCTCGATTCACGCCGATTCTTTTCCCAAACACACGACCGAGGCGAGCGGCGCCACGGTCTACACCTTGTCCGAGCAGGCGTCCGACGAAGAGGCCAAGGAGCTCGCGGCCAAGGAAAACTTCTCCGACGCCCTCGCCGGAGTGGATATGCCGAGCCACCGAGATGAGGTCGTGGCCAATATCCTCATCGATCTTGCCCAGCGTGAGACCCAGAATCGTTCGATTGTCTTTGCCAAATCCGTGGTCGGTGAGATGAGCGCGTCCGACCTGCACCGAAAGTCGCTGAAATCGGCCGGATTTCGCGTGCTGAAATCCCCGGACGTGCCATCGGTGCTGCTCGAACTTGGCTTCTTGAGCAACCCCGACGACGAGAAACGGCTCACCTCCGATGACTGGCGCGCCGCAATGGCAGAGAAGGTCACCGCGGCGATCGATGCCTATTTTGCCAAGCGTGTGGCGCGAATGCCATTTTGAGGTACCGCTCACGCCTTAGCATCTCGCGGCCGTAGCGATCAAAAACAACATGAATTCCAGCGGAGGCAGCGTTTTGTTGCCATAATGTTGGCTAGGGTTGCCTGGCTCCCCACAGGCGACTAAAAATCGGGGACGGGACGGAATCAACATGGACATTACGGCTCCTATTCAACCGCCTGAGCAAAAGCGGCGTCGCCGTCGCGGCGGCTTTTTGCTGCGCTTCTTCGGGTTCATGTTCGCGGCAAGCATGATCGTCTTCGTGGCGGTCGCTGGCGCCGCGGCTTTTGTCCTGTGGAAAGTATCGAAGGACTTACCGGACTACGAAGTGCTCGCCAAATACGAGCCTCCGGTCATGACCCGCATCCACGCCAATGACGGCAATCTGATCGCCGAATTTGCCCGCGAGCGGCGCATCTACGTGCCCTTCAGCGCGATTCCCGACCGCGTCGTTGAGGCTTTCCTCTCGGCCGAGGACAAGAATTTCTATCAGCATGGAGGCCTCGACATTCAGGGCATCCTGCGCGCCGCCATCACCAATTTGGGCAGTTCGGGCGCGCACAAGGTTGGCGCTTCGACCATCACCCAACAGGTTGCCAAGAACTTCCTCCTTGGCAATCAGCAAACCATGGAGCGCAAGCTCAAGGAGGCGATCCTTTCCATCCGCATTGAGCGCGCTTTCACCAAGGAGCAGATCCTCGAGCTTTATCTGAACGAGATTTATCTCGGCGCCGGTGCCTACGGCGTCGCTGCCGCGGCTCAGACCTATTGGGACAAGTCACTAAACGAACTTTCCATCGCTGACTGCGCCTATCTCGCGACCCTTCCCAAGGCTCCGAGCAATTACAATCCGTTCCGCTTTCCGGAGCGGGCGATCGCACGTCGCAACTGGGTGATCGACCGCATGGTCGAGAACGGTTTTGTCACCAAGGAAGACGGCGAGAAGGCCAAGACGGAGCCGCTTGGGGTGCAAGTGCGCCAGTCCGGCACGAGGCTCGCTGCATCGGAATTCTTCGCGGAAGAAGTGCGCCGCGACATCATCGACATCTTCGGCGAGGACAAGCTCTATGGCGGCGGCCTCTCGGTGCGCACCACGCTGGATCCAGGGCTACAGAAAATCGCGCGGAAGACACTGGTCGACGGGCTTGTTGCTTACGATCACCGTCATGGCTGGCGCGGCGTGGTGCAGAAGATCGACCCCTCGGGCGATTGGGGCAAGACACTCGCAGCCATCAACGTGTGGCCGGACATCGAGCCTTGGCGGCTTGCGGTCGTGCTTGAGGCTAACAAGGACACCGCAAAGATCGGTTTGCGCCCGACGCGCACCTCGACGGGTGCGCTATCCAAGGAGCGCGAGACCGGCACCATCCCGTTCGACGAGGTGAGATGGGCGCGGCCTAAACTTAAAGACGGCATGGGTGCGAACCCGCGCGTGCTCACCGACACGCTCAAGCCAGGCGACGTGATCTATGTGGCGCCGCGTGAACCTACGGACACCGTAAAGGACATCGCCGGGCAATGGTCGCTCGAGCAAATTCCGGCGGTCGGCGGAGCGATCGTGGCAATGGATCCGCACACTGGCCGCGTGCTCGCGCTCGTCGGCGGCTTCAGCTTCGCAGCGAGCCAGTTCGACCGTGCCATCCAGGCACGCCGCCAGCCGGGCTCGTCCTTCAAGCCGATCATCTACTCGACCGCGCTCGACAACGGCTACACGCCCGCGAGCATTATTGTCGATGGCCCGATCTCCATCAGTCAGGGCCCCGGCATGCCGCCCTGGCAGCCGAAGAACTACGAGGCAGGCGAAGCCGCCGGTCCCTCCACCTTGCGCTTCGGCATCGAGCATTCGAGGAACCTGATGACGGTGCGTCTGGCCAACGAGATGGGCATGCCGATCATCTGCGAATATGCCAAGCGGTTCGGCGTCTACGACAATCTGATGCCGGTACTGTCGATGTCGCTTGGGGCCGGCGAAACCACGCTGATCCGCATGGTGACCGCCTACAGCATGATCGCCAATGGCGGCAAGCAGGTGAAGTCGACCCTCATCGACCGCATCCAGGATCGTTACGGCAGAACCATTTGGCAGCATGACGACCGCGACTGCGCCAATTGCGCGGCAAGAGAATGGGCCAACCAGGACGAGCCGGAGCTCGTCGACGACCGCCCGCAGATCATAGACCCGATGACGTCTTACCAGATGATCCACATCATGGA
>Ga0187817_10000626_pt1 | contig 15607 bp, 14 predicted proteins | sample NC_wetland_sal_i_17_FD_132431 | JGI IMG/M metagenome (GOLD analysis project Ga0187817, IMG submission 132431) | Wetland sediment microbial communities from Neuse River Estuary, North Carolina, USA - SO4_2 | ecosystem: Environmental > Aquatic > Freshwater > Wetlands > Sediment | place: USA...
CTAAAAGGAGGAATCGGGTGATTCGTCGCATAGCATTCTTGTGTCTGGCTCTGGGGCTGCCCGCTTTTGCCCAGACAACGTTGAATGGGGCGGGTGCAACTTTCCCTTATCCTATGTATTCAAAGTGGTTTAGCGAATACCACAAGGCCCACCCCGACATTGAGATCAACTACCAATCCATCGGCAGCGGCGGCGGCATTCGCCAGGTGTTGGCCGGAACTGTGGACTTTGGCGCCAGTGACGGACCCATGTCCGACGAGCAACTTGCTCAGGCCAAGACTAAGATCCTCCATGTTCCGACAGTGCTGGGCGCGGATGTTCCGGCATACAACCTTCCGGGAGTAGGCGGAGAGTTGAAATTCACCCAGGAGGCTCTAGCCGGCATTTTCCTGGGAAAGATCACTTCTTGGAACGATCCTGCTATCGCCACACCGAATCCAAGCGTGAAGCTGCCCAACGAATCGATTGTCGTGATCCATCGCTCAGATGGCAGCGGTACGACCTATATTTGGACCGACTATCTCTCGAAAATCAGTTCCGATTGGCAGAGCCAGGTGGGCAAGAACACATCCGTCAGGTGGCCCGTTGGTCTCGGCGGCAAGGGCAATGAGGGCGTTGCTGGCATGATCCGCCAGATGCAGGGCTCGATAGGGTATGTCGAACTTGTTTATGCAGTGCAAAACAAGATTACCTATGGAAGCGTTAGGAACGCCTCCGGCAACTTCATAAAGGCCAGCCTGGAAAGCGTCACCGCGGCCGCGGCCTCTTCCTCCAAAATGCCTGCCGACTTCCGCGTCTCCATCACTAACGCGCCCGGAAAAGATGCCTATCCGATCTCCAGTTTCACTTGGCTGCTGATTCCAGCACAATCCAAAGATGCCGCCAAAGGCAAGATCCTTGCCGACTTCCTCAACTGGATGGTGGATAACGGCCAGAAGATGACCGCAGAGTTGACATATGCGCCGCTGCCGGAGAATGTGGCCAGCAAGGTTAGAGACGAGATCAAGCAGGTGCGTTGAACGATTGACAAACCGCACCACGAAAAGGGAAGTAGGCGCCAGCGGAGAAGCTGGCGCCTTTTTCTCGCCAGCGACACAGCGGGTGACTATGCCTTATACTACTCATTCGCCAAGAGGTAATTCCCCGGCGTTTAGCGCCGTAAGCCGGGGAGAGACTGGCCGAAGCGGCGTCTGTCCAATAATCGGAGGACGCAACCTTGAACGCCCGAGTGATCCCGTAGAACTGATGGTTATGGAAAACATGGTTCTGACAACATGGTTCGCAAGTTGCTCGACAATTCGGCCTATTACATAAACCGTGAGCTTTCCTGGCTGGCCTTTAACCGGCGAGTTCTGGAAGAAGCCGAAGACGTACGTAATCCCCTGCTCGAACGGCTGAAGTTCCTTTCTATTAGCGCCAGCAATCTGGACGAGTTCTTCGAAGTTCGCGTCGCCGGCCTGGTTCAGCAGATTGAAGACGGATACACCGAAGCCGGGCAAGACGGCCTGACCACCTTGCAGGAACGGGATGCCCTCTCGGTTGAAACCCACGAATTTGTGGAGGATCAGTACCGCTGCTGGAATGAAGATCTGCGGCCAGCCCTGGCGCAGAATGGCATTCGGGTGCTCAGCTTGCATGAGCTGGATGCCCGGGCGCGCGTCTTCGTTGATGAATATTGTGAGCGCGAGCTCGATCTTCTCCTTACTCCGGTGACGGTGGATCCGGCCCACCCGTTTCCCCGGGTAATCAACAAAGCGCTCTGTGTGGCATTTCTTTTGCGCCGGCGGCGCCGCTCGTCCATGACTTACACCGGGGTCGTGACCGTTCCCCGTGCGCTGCCGCGCCTGGTGCGGTTGCCCTCCGAGGGGACCGTTGATTTCATCTTCCTCGCCGACCTGGTGGGGCACCACGCTGCGCGCATGTATCACGGCTACGATATCGTTTCATCCGCCGCATTCCGCGTCACCCGCAACAGCAACCTCTATCTAGCTGAGGAGGAATCCCGCAATCTGTTGGAATCCGTGCGCACCGAACTGCACAACCGCCGCAAGGGAGACGCCGTTCGGCTGGAAATCGAGGCTGCAGCCGACCCCGAAATCATCGAACGTTTGCGCACCAACTTTGACCTCGAGCCGTGGCAGGTATTTCCCGTGAATGGGCCGGTGAATTTATCCCGCCTGTTCAACATTTACGAGCAAACCGAGCACCTCGAGCTCAAATTCAAGCCTTTCATTCCGCGCGAGCTCCGCCTGACCGCTAAGTCGCAGGCTCTTTTTGAGGAACTGCGCCGTCACGACGTGTTGCTCCATCATCCTTACGATTCCTACGATGCGGTGGTTTCCTTCATCGAGTCTGCAGTGGAAGACCCGCAGGTGCTATCTATCAAGCAAACCCTCTACCGCACCAGCGAACACTCCCTGATCGTCCCGGCGCTCATGTCGGCCGCGTCCAAGAAGGAGGTCACGGCGGTCGTCGAATTGAAAGCGCGCTTCGATGAAGCTTCCAATATCCGCTGGGCGCGCGATCTGGAAGACGCCGGGGTACAGGTGTTTCACGGGCTGGTCGGTTTGAAAACTCATTGCAAGCTGTCGTTGCTGGTACGCCGGGATCCCGACGGTGTCACCCGCCGCTATGCGCACCTGGGCACAGGAAACTACAACACCACCACGGCCCGCATTTATACCGATTTGAGCTTGCTCACCGCCGATCCGCAGGTCACTGGCGCAGTGCACGACGTCTTCAGTTTCCTGACTGCCTATGCTGAACACCCCAGCTATGACCCGCTGCTGGTGGCGCCTCTTGATCTGGCGGAGCATTGCCTGGCGTTGATCGCGCGCGAGGCGGAACACGCCCGTCATGGCCGCCCAGCCCACATCATCGCCAAGATGAACGCGCTGCTCGACAAGAACGTCATCATGGCTCTGTACCGCGCATCGCAGGCAGGCGTGCATATTGACTTGATGGTGCGCGGCATCTGCGCTCTGCGTCCGGGCATCCGTGGCGTCAGTGACCGGATTCACGTCCGCAGCATTGTCGGGCGTTTCCTGGAGCACAGCCGCATCTTTTACTTCGCGAATGGCGGCCAAGAGGAAGTCTATCTCGGCAGCGCTGACTGGATGCCGCGCAATTTGTACGAGCGCGTCGAGGTCATTTTCCCGGTGAAAGACGAGTTTCTGCGAGAACGGATACGGCAGGAAATCCTGGAGGCCTATCTCGCGGATAACTTGAAATCGCGCCTTTTGCAGAAGGATGGCACCTACGTTCGCGTCTGGAAAGCGCAGGGAAAACGGAAGCCGCCGTCGGGAGATGCGGCCTTCAGCGCCCAGGATTTCCTGATCGGTATTGCAGAAGGAAAACAGGCGCCGGAAGCAATTCCAGGACCACCGCAGCGAAAGCCGGCAAGAGTGCCGGCCGGGAAGGAACGATAACCCATCATGATTATTTACTTTCTTCGCCATGCCAACGCGGGCAAACCGCTGAGCAATCTCAAGAAAGATGAAAAGCGCGCCCTCGATAAAGAAGGCATCGAGCAGTGTGGGATTGTGGGCCGTGCTCTTGCCGCGCTGGACGTGCAGGTGGATGCGATCATCTCCAGCCCGCTGAAGCGCTCGGCACAGACCGCTTCACTAGTGGGCAATGAACTGAGTTATGAGGGGAAGCTGCAATTCGAAGACGGTTTGAGGCCGGGTACAACCTTCGCCGATTTTCGCAAGTTGCTCGACAAGTTCGCCAAGCTGGAGTCCATTATGGTGGTTGGCCACAACCCCAATCTCAGCGAATTCCTGGGACGTGTTCTCAGTCAAAACGGCGGCGAAGTTGGCCTTGAGTTGAAGAAAGGGGCGGTTGCCAGAGTGGAGGTGGGGCGAAACTCCGCCATGATGCAGTGGTGCCTCACTCCCAAGGTGTTGCGTTCGCTCTATGCTGCGGCGGCCGAAAGCTCCCGGCCAAAAACTTCCCGGAAATAGCCGCGCTCTTTTTCCACCGCCCACAGTTCCAGGTCCACGCTGCTGCGCCGCTTGGTGACAAGGTTCAGAACCACTTCTCCGTCGCACATCCGAATCCGTGTTGCGTGCACAGCGCCGCTGCGCCCCAGATTCAGCGCGCGCGCCAGCCGCAGCAACAGCGATGCCTTGGGAATGCATTCCTGATCGGTTTCAGGCAAAAGCTTCATCGGGCCATCGCCCGGCGCCGGCCGCGATTTGCCCAGGTAACGGGCTATAGCGGCGATCACTCTTCTTTGCTCGGGCGTATACCCCAAAATCTCAGAATTCAAAATGATGTAGTAGGTATGCCGGTGCCTCCCGTTGCGGTTGAGGTAGTCGCCCACTTCATAGAGCATGGCGGCAGCGGACAGCCATTCCTCGTACTCCGGGGGCAGGCGGTGGACCTGCTTCAGCGCGGCAAACAAGCGCATGGCGGAGTTGCGCACCTGCAGGACGTGCTTCATGTCCACGTGGTAATGCTCCACCGCCGTGCGAATCGAATCCCAGCGTTCGGATTCGATCTGCTTGCCCGGGCGCGTGCTACGGTCGCGTTCTGCCGCCATCTGCGCCAGCAGGCCGTCGCGCAATCCCAGCGGAGAGTACCGGAATCCGGTCAATTGACAGCGCTCCAGAAGTTCGGCATAGACGACCGCGCCAGCCACAATGATCTCGGCCCGGCGCGGTCCCACTCCCGAAAGCTTCCTGCGCTCCGCCAGGCTCTGCCGTGCCAGCATCTTGGCGATGCGCCGCATTTGCGCACGCGAAACTGTTGCTGCCCGCGATCCCTTCGTTTTGTAGATGCCGTGACAGGCTGCCGCCAGTGATTCGGCCGTGCCAGAAGTTGCGATCACCACTTTCGGACGCGAACGCTTGATGCGGTCAGAGGTACGTTCGATCTCGCGCGCAATAAATCCTTGCAACTGGCGCATCTCCGGCTTACGCGGCGGATCATGGCGTAGAAATTCATTGGTTAAACGTACCGCCCCCAGCGGCAAACTTATGGTGCCGCGGATGTGACCACGTCCGGAAATCGTGAGCTCGCAGCTGCCCCCGCCCAGGTCCGCCATCAGCAGGGAAGAGGCGTTCACGCGCAAGCTGGAAACCAATCCCAGGTGAATCAGGCGGGCTTCTTCTACCCCAGAGATGATCTCCACTTTCCATCCCGTGGACGAGCGCACCCACTCCAGAAAAGCCTGGGAGTTGCGAGCCTCGCGCAGCGCGCTGGTGGCCACCACGCGAATTGAGTCAGCCCCGGCGTTTTGCACCGCGCGGTGAAATCGGCGCAGAACCTTTACCGTGCTGGCGATCGCCTCTGGAGACAAATACCCGCTGCGGAATACCGATTCCCCCAGCCGTGTAACCTCGCGGTCTTCGTGAATCTCGACCAGACGGTGTCTCGTGAGTCGCGCTATCTTCAAGCGGACGGAATTCGATCCGATATCAACCGCGGCGAAGGTCGGCATGGCAGGGAGGAATCAGTTTACAGCGTTACTCAGAAGTGTGAAAACCAGATGATGGTGCCGCAGTGTTCTCGCGAAAGTTGTTCAAGGGGTAGATCGAGCGACTGTCGCGTAACTGGCGGCTAAGCGACCGCGCTGGTGCTCTCAGTGCCATCATGTGTCGTCGGTTTGCGTGCTGAACTTGGCGGAGTGGAAACCAGTCCAACCCGCTTGGCCGAGAGCGCAGTCCGCGCTTCCACAAGCGCATCCACTCCCTGGCGAAACTTGGCCCGGGTCACATTCCGAAGCATCGCCACCAGCGCTGAATCCTTTACGCTACCCAGCAGCCTTTCGGCCCGGTCGCTGAGCTCCAGCCAATCATGCCAGTCGCCAATTACGTCCTGCATGCGCTTTAGCTGCTCGACCACCACCGCAGCTCCAGGTTGCTTGTCAGATAGTTCAGCGATGTAGCGCGCCCGCTTTCCAATGATTCGATATTGGTGCAGGGTCTTCTCGGTCAGCGGAACGTGATCGCGCCCTAGTTGCGCCAATTTGTTCAAGGTTATTGCCAGAGGATCAATGCTTCGCGAAAGCGCGAGCTTGCTGACCGCCCGCTTCAAACGTTTATGAGTCTCTGCAGTAGCCTTCTTGTCAAGAGCCTTGACCAGCTTCTTCTCCCGCAGTGCGCGCTCCTCCAGCAAACTCTGGAGCAACTTGGACCGTTGCCCGTTAGCTTCGGGACCTTTAAGCCCGCCCAAGGAGGCAATTTGAATGTCCAGGTCGCGCACTCGTCCTGCCTGCTTGCGAATGCGTGCTAGCTGCTTCGATAACTTCTCTGCGTTGCGATCAGTCCGCGCCGCAAGTTCATCCAGAACCGTCTCCACCCGACGGCTACTGGTGCGAAACTTGTGTACATTCTCGGGCGACACTTTCTTCGCCACCTTCGATAACTGGCGGTCCAGTTTCTGAAAGCCCCGTCGGATGCGTTCCAGGTTAATGGGCATGTCGGGCAGTACCGCTGAAAAATTTCAACCCAATCAGCAAATGCAGTTTGTAAGAACTCATGCTACTCTTCCACATTGCAACATCAGTCCGCATAACGGAGTCCAAGCCGGCGGCTATTTTAACACTGCTGTAACAAGTTTTTGCTAGCCTTGCCTGCGATGGGCAACCAAGCTTTAGGAGCACCCCGCTTGCCTGGACCACAACCTGTTGAAAAATCAGACGTTGTGGCCATGCCTAAGGCGTCGGCCCAGCCTCTGATCACGGCTGGAAGCAGCCATGTCGCGGACCGCATTTTCTATTTCGCCATGCTGGCCTGTGGACTCTGTGTGCTGGCGCTGGTGGCATTAATTGTTTATCAGCTCATCAGCAAATCCAGTCCCTCCTGGCATGCTTTCGGTTGGAGTTTCTTTTTTCGGAGCGAGTGGGATCCCGTTAACGAACAGTACGGCGCTTTCCCATTCGTTTACGGCACGGTTGTGTCTTCGCTGCTCGCCCTTATTCTCGCGGTACCCCTCGCAGTCGGCGTTGCGGTGTTTATCACGGAAATGTGCCCCGGCTGGCTGAAGGGACCGTTGGCATTCACCACCGAGCTTCTGGCGGCAATTCCCAGCGTCATATACGGGCTCTGGGCGATCTTTGTTCTAGTGCCGCTGCTGCGTGAATATCTGGAACCTTGGCTTATGAAGTATCTGGGATGGACCAGTTTTTTCGAGGGACCTCCCTACGGCATTGGAATGCTGGCCGCCGGGATCATTTTAGCCATCATGGTGATTCCGATCATTTCTTCGATCACGCGCGAGGTGATGACTGCGGTCCCGCAGCAACAAAGAGAAGCGGTACTTGCGCTGGGAGCCACGCGCTGGGAGATGATTCGCACCGGCGTCCTGCGCAATGCGCGCGCCGGCATACTCGGCGGCATCATTCTGGGACTAGGCCGCGCTCTGGGCGAGACCATGGCCGTTACCATGGTGATTGGCAACCGGCCCGAAATTGCGAAATCGCTGCTTGCCCCCGGATACACCATGGCCAGCGTAATCGCCAACGAATTCAGTGAAGCCACCACCGACCGTTACCTCAGCGCCCTGGTAGAAGTCGGCCTAGCCTTATTTATCGTCACCATCATCGTCAACATTCTGGCCCAGGTTTTGGTCTGGACCGTAACCCGCGGCACGCCTGCGAGGGCCAATGCCTGAGACCCTGATTCCAACCGAGTTCGCCGCCGCGCCTATTAGCCTTTGGCGGCGAGGAATGAATCTTCTGGCGACTCTGGTGGCTGCCGGCGCCGTCCTTCTGGTGCTTCTGCCCCTGGGAGCCATCTTCGCGTATCTCGTGTACAAGGGAATCGGCTCCATCAATTGGGCATTTCTCACACAGACGCCCAAGCCGGTTGGCGAAGCCGGTGGCGGCATGGCAAACGCAATCGCAGGATCGGTTTTGATCCTGGCCATTGCCAGCGCCATCGGTGTCCCCATCGGCATCGGCGCCGGCATCTATCTCGCGGAATATGGACGCAATCGCCTCGGCGATCTTATTCGCTTCACCGCTGACGTACTGAACGGAGTGCCTTCGATCGTAGTCGGCATTGTTGCCTATGGACTGGTCGTCCTTACCCAGGGCCACTTTTCCGCCCTCGCTGGCGGAGTGGCTTTGGCCATCATGATGATCCCCACGGTCAGCCGGGCCACCGAAGAGATGCTTTTGCTGGTGCCAAACACGGTACGCGAAGCCGCCTACGGATTAGGTGTTTCCCGCTGGCGCACGACTTTGTCCATTACTCTGCGCACCGCTACGTCGGGCGTGATCACCGGGGTCATGCTGGCCTTCGCACGTGTTGCCGGCGAGACTGCGCCGCTGCTGTTCACCGCTTTCGGGAACCAGTATTGGAATTGGAAGATCAACCAGCCCACTGCGGCGCTGTCTTTGCAGGTGTTTACTTACGCCATCTCGCCTTTTGATGAATGGCATCGCCAGGCGTGGGCGGGAGCTCTGATTTTGATTCTGTTGATCGTTCTTGCGGTCAGCGCCGTGCGTATTGCCGCCAATTACGGTACTCTTAAGGGAGCGAACTGAAATGGGCGTCGGAATCAAGGTTAACAAGCTCAATGCCTGGTTTGGCAAGACGCAAGCCTTGTATGACATCAGCATGGAAGCACCCGCCAACCACGCCACGGCGGTGATCGGCCCTTCGGGTTGCGGTAAGTCCACATTTGTCCGGTGCCTCAACCGCATGCATGAGACTGTCCCTGACGCCAAGGCCACGGGCAAGGTCCAGATTGGGGACATTGACGTTTATAACGGCTCGTCCGCGGTGCAAATCCGCCGGCGCATCGGAATGGTGTTCCAGAAACCGAATCCCTTTCCCACCATGTCCATTTATGACAACGTGGCCGCCGGACTGAAACTCAACGGTTTTCACAATCGCAGGCGGTTAGATGAAATCGTCGAGCGCTCGCTGCAAGTCGCAGCTCTTTGGGATGAGGTGAAAGACTCTCTCCGCAAGAAATCCGGAGCCAGTCTTTCCGGCGGCCAGCAACAACGTTTGTGCATCGCCCGCGCCTTGGCTGTGCAGCCCGAAGTGCTGCTTATGGATGAGCCTTGCTCGGCTCTGGATCCCATTTCCACCGGTAAGATCGAGGAACTGATTTTTCAGCTTAAGGAGAACTTTACTATCGTCATTGTGACGCATAATATGCAACAGGCGTCACGCGTGGCCGAGTTCACCGGATTCTTCCTTTTGGGAAAGCTTATCGAATTCGATAAGACCGAAAAGATCTTCACCACTCCGTCCGACAAGCGGACCGAGGACTACGTCACAGGCAGGTTTGGATGATGCGCACCCGCTTTCAACAGGGACTTGATGACCTTCGCGCCCGTCTGCTCCACATGGGTGGACTCGCCGAACAAGCCGTGGACCGTGCCTGCCAGGCCTACATTGACCGTGACTTGGTACGTTGCCAGCTCGTGCTCGAAGGCGAATCGCAGATCAACGTGGCCGAACGCGAAATCGACGAACAGGCTTTCGACCTTCTCGCGCTGCAACAACCGGCTGCGGTGGACCTCCGTTTCATCCTCGCCGTGACCAAGATCAATTCCGACCTCGAGCGCGTCGGCGATCAGGCCGTCAATATCGCCGAGCGTGTCATGGACATGGTGGAACTCCCCAAGGCCGAGCTGCCCATTGACATGGCCCGCATGGCCGCCGCAGTCTCTGCCATGGTGCGGCGTTCGCTGGAATCTTTCATCGAGGGTAAAGCGGAACTAGCCCAGGCAGTACTGGAGATGGATAACGTCGTGGACCGCATGAAGGACGAAGCCTTTATCACTCTTGTGAAGACTATGAACGACCATCCGGATGTGACCCGCCAGGCTTTGGACGCGCTGCTCATCGCTCGCAATCTGGAGCGCGTCGCCGACCATGCAACCAACATCGCCGAAGACGTAATCTTCTGGGTCCGGGGGGCCGACGTGCGCCACAATGTTGGACACGAAGCTTCAGTGCATCAGGCAGTTACAGATACTCATTGATGTTTCGCTTGAATCTGATGCATCGCCACGCCGAGCGGAACCGCCTCATCAGTGTCCATGTCTTTGAATGCAGCCAATTGGGGCACACCACGGAGGAATCTTGAACCATCTCTCTCGCGTTGCCGTCCTCCTCTTATCCGTCGCCACGCTTTCTCTGCTCCTTGCGCAAAACTCGGATGCTCCTCGGGAAATCTCACTTCCGACGAGCAAGCTTATTGACGCGGCCTCACCCGGTGTCTTCGCTCGCCTCAACGGTTTTGCCGCCAGCAGCGCGTTGAGTCCTGACCAACACTACGCCGCCATTCTCAACGATGGCTACGGCACCCAGAAGAGTCAAGCGCACGAGTCTATTGCGGTTCTCGATTTAACCAGCAACCAACTCACCGATTTTCCCGAATCCCGCCTCGGCGAAGATGCTCACCAGAGCTACTTCATCGGCCTGGCTTTCAGTTCCGATGGCAATCACCTTTATGCGTCCATGGGTTCGGTCACCGATCCCACTGGCGAGCGGCAGGGTGACACCGGCAACGGAATCGCCGTTTACAGCTTTCATCAGGGCAAGGTTGCCTGGGAGCGTTTTATAAGAATCCCGCAGCAGAAGATTGCAGCCGGGAAGAGAATTGCCTACGGGTTGCGCAAGGCTGGCGCAGACGCCGCGATTCCGTATCCTGCGGGCATCGCCGTGATTGCTGGACAAGGCGGCGACCGGCTATTAATCGCCAACAACTACTCCGACAATGTCGTGCTGCTCGATGTCAGCAGTGGCCGCATCCTGCAGCAGTTCGATCTCAGCACCCATCAGATGATCCCCTCGGAGTTCCCCTTCACATGCGTCGCGTCTCGTGATGGTCGCCGCGCCTGGTGCAGTTTGTGGAACGCGTCGCGCATCGCCGAACTCGACCTGGAAAAGGGAACCGTGGTTCGCGTCATCCCGGCAGCCGATCCCGTCGATCCGCTCCAAACGGGATCCCATCCCACTGCTTTACTGCTGAGTCCCGATGAGAAGCTGCTTTATGTGGCGCTGTCAAACACTGATCTGGTTGGTGTGATCTCGACTGCCACAGGCAAACTTATAGGCACACTGGGTCACACCCTCCGCGAGAAAGCACCGCCGCGCGGCATCTATCCCTCGGCGCTCGCACAGTCTGCCGACGGCAAGCGCTTGTTTGTCGCCTATTCTGCCATCAATGCCGTAGGCGTATTCAATACCTCGAGTTTTTCGTCGAATGCCGAGCCGCATGGTGAAGGCGACCTCGGCTTGATTCCCACCGAGTGGTATCCCAGCGCTCTCGCCACCGTGGGTGACGATCTCCTGATCGCCACCTCTAAGGGACAAGGCACAGGTCCGAATAACGGCCTCAGCGAGCTAGTACAAGAGAGAAGGCACCGCGAGCATCCCTATATCCCCACTCTGCTTTATGGCTCGATTGCGCGGCTCAGCATTCGCAAAATCGAGCAGGATCTGGGTTTCTTCACCCGAGAGGTTGAACGCAACAATCGCTTTCTAGATGATCCTGGCCAAGTCAAGTTTGCGAGGGGTTCCAATCCCATTCGCCATGTGATCTACATCATCAAAGAGAATCGCACTTATGATCAGATCCTCGGCGATCTGAAAGTTGGCGACCGGAAAATTGGAAACGGCGATCCCGCGCTCACCATGTACGGCTCCGACGTCACCCCCAACGAGCACAAGCTGGCTTTGCAGTTCGGGGTACTCGACAACTTCTACGCCAGCGGCGAAGTTTCCGGCGACGGGCACGACTGGTCAACCGCCGCGATTGCGACCGACTACAACGAAGCCACGTGGCAAATCAACTATCGCAGCAAAGAGCATACCTACGACTATCAGGGGACGGTCGCCGACGAGATCCCGCTGGAAAATGGCGAGCCTGACGTGGACGATCCTTCTACCGGTTACATCTGGGACAATGCGGCCAGCCACGGCCTGACCTATCGCGACTACGGAGAGTTTTTGGGTGCAGTATGGTGTAAGCCCAGCGGCAGCAAAGGGACTGTTTACGAAGACATTCCGGCGCCGAACTCGGCATGTCCGAGGGATGTGGTGCATAAAGGTGAAGCGTTGCCGTCGAACCTCGGCCAGCCGCACGGCTCACCCAGCCCCTGGCCGTGGGCTGTGCCGCTGTTGAAACAGATAAAGCCGACCAAGGCAGCGCAGCGCGACCACTTTGATCCGCTTTTTCCGGAGTTTGAGACTGACTATCCCGACCAACTTCGCGCCGACGAATTCCTCAACGAGTTCGATGGCTTCGTGCACGCCCGCAGCAGCGCGAAGGGAACTGAACTGCCGGCTTTCGTTCTACTCTACCTGCCCGACGATCACACCGGCGGTACTCGCGCCGGCAAGCCTCGTCCCGCAGCTTCGGTTGCGGATAACGATCTCGCGGTCGGTCGCGTGGTAGATGCCGTCTCCCATAGTCCGTATTGGCAGGACACGGCGATGTTTATCGTTGAAGACGACGCGCAGGATGGCGCCGATCACGTGGACGCGCACCGTTCCATCGCTTTTGTGATCAGCAAATATTCGCCGGGATTGTCCGAGCATCCCTTTGTGGATTCGCGCTTTTACACCACTGTGAACATGATCCATACCATCGAATCGCTGCTCGGCCTGCCGCCTATGAATCAGAACGACTCCTACGCGCCCGTGATGGCGTCGTTGTTTTCAGGAGAAGGGAATCAGCCGCCATTCGCCGCCGATTGGAGCAATCGCGACAACGGACTGATTTATCAAACCAACCCGGCACACGGGCCGGGCGCCGCTGCATCAGCAAAAATGGACTTCACCCATCCCGACGCAAACAATGCTGCTGCGCTTAACGCAATTCTCTGGCGTGATCGCAAAGGAGACGTGCCGATGCCGGCAGCGAGGCATACAGTGCTGCCTGACAGCTCAGCGCGCGGGGATGACTAGTCCGACCGGCAGCATGGGCGTCGAAACCTATCGGTTCGCCATCGTTCCACCCTCCGCATCCACAAACGAAAACGCATCCGAAACATTCGGATATTCCCGCCCGTTCACCTCCAGATACGGATAGATGAAATAGTTCAACGGCTTGCCGTTCTGCTTCGAATTCAACTCCAGGTCCCGTCCCATGGTGAACTGCACGCGATTGTCATCGTGCGCTCCGAAGAAATGGTCTTTGTTTCTCATGGCGTCATTCCGAAGCCTCGCGCTTTCACCAGCGAGGCAAGGAATCTCGCGCAGAGCATCTGATTAGTTGTTAAGAGAGAATTACATAACGACGCATGGGCGTTTAGAGGGATCGCCGTCAAGTAACGCCCCGTCTGGGCGCCGCAGGTCGCTGGGAGCTGCGACGATGCGCGAGATCCCTCCCTCCGCCTGAAGAACGGCTGCGGTCGGGATGACGCCGATAGCAGCACGGACGGCGCCGGTCCACTGCGGGACTACTTGTCGGCGCTCAGTTAAAATGCCAGCATGGCCATTGCCATCCAATGTCGCGATCTGCGCAAGACCTATGACGGCAAAGTGGAAGCCGTTCGCGGTCTGAATCTGGAGATCGAAACTGGAGAATGCTTCGGTCTGCTCGGCCCCAACGGAGCAGGGAAGACTACAACCATCGAAATTCTCGAAGGCCTGCTCGAGCCGACTTCCGGCCAGGTCACCATTCTCGGCCGCTCCTGGCAGGAGAACCCGCGCGAGCTGCGCGAATGGCTGGGCATTTCCTTGCAGGAAACCCGCCTTTCCGAAAAGTTAAGCGTTCGCGAGACCATCGAGCTTTTTGCCAGCTTTTACAGCCACCCGCGGCCGTCATCCGAGGTTCTCGACGAAATGCAGCTTGGCGAAAAGGCGGACGCCTGGGTGGGCAAACTCTCCGGCGGCCAGCGTCAGCGGCTTGCCGTCGCGACTGCATTGGTAGGCAATCCCAAGGTTCTGTTCCTCGATGAACCAACGACCGGACTCGATCCGCAGAGCCGCCGCCAGTTATGGGACATTGTGCGTGCATTTCAGCGCAACGGCGGCACAGTACTTCTGACCACGCATTACATGGACGAAGCCGAACGCCTGTGCGACCGGCTCGCCATCGTGGATCATGGCCAGATCATTGCCGAGGGCACTCCGACCGATCTCATCAACCGGCTTGGCGGACATCATGTAGTGGAATTTGCCGCCAGCGACAATTCGCGGAACGGATCGGGTCTCGACGTTTGGCGCGCGTTACCAGGAGTGGAATCGGTTCGCCATGACGATGGCTTGGTTTGCCTAAGCGTCCGTGAGCCGCATTTGACGATTCCCGCGCTGCTTGATGCGGTCGCGCAGCAAGGCTCGCAACTCTTGCATTTGACCACGCGCCAGGCCAGTCTGGAAGATGTTTTCGTGCGCCTGACCGGCCGCCATCTGAGAGAGGATTGATGTCCTAGACGTTGGAATTCTCATGATGACCGTTGCTCAACAAACTCCGCCAGTCCAAACTCCACCGCCACGTTCCGCTGCTCGCAACGGCCGCTGGTCGGGCTACACGCACCTGCTCATGGCTCGCCTTAAAGAACTGCACCGCGAGCCGGAAGTCGTGTTTTGGGTTTTCGGATTTCCCATTCTGCTGGCGCTCGGCCTCGGAATCGCTTTCCGCAACAAGCCCGCAGATGTCACCTCTGTAGCGATCGTCTCCGGCCCCGGAGCACAAGATGCGTTGAGGCTTATTCAGAGCTCACCGCAGAAATCTTCCATCCACGCTGAGATTCTTGACGCGCCTCTGGCGCAGCAAAGTTTTCGCCTGGGCAAGTACGATCTTGTCATCGAACCCGATGGCCGCGGTGGCTACCAGTATCGCTACGATCCGGCGCGCCCGGAGAGCGTTCTTTCCCGCGCCGAAGTGGACGATGCTTTGCAAGCCGGAGCCGGCCGCAAGAATCCTCTGCCCACATCCAGCGTGGTTTCCAGCGAACCCGGATCGCGCTACATCGATTTCCTCATCCCCGGACTTCTCGGCATGAACGTGATGAATGCCGCCATGTGGGGCATCGGCTTCGCCCTGGTTGACATGCGCCAGCGCAAGCTGCTGAAGCGTTTCGTGGGTACACCCATGCGCCGTGGCGACTTCCTGCTTGCCCTGGCCAGCAGCCGCTTGGTGCTGATGCTGGTTGAGGTCGGCCTGTTGCTGGGCTTCGGCGTCCTGGTCTTCAAGATGCGCGTGCTCGGGTCACTCTTGACGATTCTCCTCATCGGAGCAATTGGCGCTTTGTCCTTTGCCGGCCTGGGTTTGCTCACCGCCAGCCGCGCTCAGAAAATCGAAAGCGTAAGCGGGCTGATCAACCTGGTGATGATGCCCATGTGGATTTTTTCTGGCGTGTTCTTCTCCTACGAGCGTTTTCCCGCGGTTGTGCAACCATTCATCAAAGCGCTCCCTCTAACTGCGCTCAACGACGCCCTCCGCGACACCATCCTGCAAGGTTCTTCAATCGCATCCCAGTCAGGGCGCCTGCTCATCATGGCGCTATGGGGAGGAATTTCCTTCGTGCTGGCCTTGCGTTTGTTTCGCTGGACGTGATCGGAGGCGGCGGCTCCCGGCCGCTGCCAACAACTGGTAGGGAAGTATTGTAGAATTAGGCCGTCGAGCGGGAGTAGTTCAGCGGTAGAACGCCAGCTTCCCAAGCTGGATGTCGCCGGTTCGATCC
>Ga0187817_10000629_pt1 | contig 15565 bp, 9 predicted proteins | sample NC_wetland_sal_i_17_FD_132431 | JGI IMG/M metagenome (GOLD analysis project Ga0187817, IMG submission 132431) | Wetland sediment microbial communities from Neuse River Estuary, North Carolina, USA - SO4_2 | ecosystem: Environmental > Aquatic > Freshwater > Wetlands > Sediment | place: USA: North...
ACTCGGTGACCAGCGCGCTGAGCCGGTTGACCTCCGTCGAAATGTAGCCAGACAGCTCGCGGGCTAATTCGTCGGAGGCTTGCAGTTTCTGGGTCAACATTTCTGCCGAACCCTTGATGACGCCGAGAGGATTGCGAATTTCATGCGCTAATCCAGCCGACAGTTGGCCCAGAGCGGCCAGCCGTTCGGAGCGCCGCGCTTCAGCCTGAGCCTGTTCGAGGCGGCGATTGGTCTCGGCGAGGCGCTCGGCCAGGTCGCGGTACAACTGGGTTTGATGCCGGCTTTGCTGCGCGAAACGGTTGACGACTATGGCGGCAAGAAAGAAAAACATAATGCGCAGCCCTAGGTAGCCGAAAGCCTCGGGTGTCAATTCGTATTCCTGCATCGCTGGGTACAGATACGAACAGTAGGCGGCGGACGCGAGAAGAGTCCAGACGAGCGTCAACCAAGGGCCACAGTAGAGTGCCGCGGTGACGACGGGAAGGTAGTAAATAGGATAGTAACTGCTGTTGATTCCGACTTCGCCGGTGTGATCGATAAGCAGGGTCGCGAGCAAAATCTTGAGCAGGATGACGTAGGCAACCCCCCGCTTGGGGAAGTAGGAGATCATCCTTGTCTCCACTAACTGCACAATGCCGATGGCGAGGAGAATTAACTGCTTGTGCCATTCGAGTAGCGGAGGAAGTACGGCCAGTCCGGCGAGGAAAAGGAGCCAGATGGTGAGCCAGACAGCGTCGAGACGGTTAAACCGCCGGGAGTCGGGGTCGAGAATGGGAGCCGCAGGTGCCACGCAGCTTCCATCCAACCGCAGAAGGCCCCTCGGCGTCAATTGGACGGTAGCTTCCTCTCGCCGGGGCGGCAAGCAAGGAGCGTGGCTCGGTCCAACCACGCGCGGTGAACTGGTGGAATCGGACGCTTATCGATCTGCGTAATATCCGTCCCTGGTTTGGACGGTCAGGTCTTTGCGCTTCACTGCCAACTGGACATGATGATAACCGGCGGCGGTGCTGTCTTTATCGGGTGTATAGCCCATGCTGTACTGGGTTCGCAGTTCCTCAACAATGCTGTCGTAGATCTCGCCGACGGTTTGCTTCTTAGAGACCTCAAAGAAGCGTCCACCAGTTTCTTTGGAAATCCGCTCGAGAATTCTCTTGCCGTCGGTGCGCGGACTCTCGGAAGGACGTTGGCCTCCGCGACCGCCTCGACCACCACCACCCGGATATCCACCCCCGCCACCTGGCCAGCCTCCGCCACCGCCCGGCCAACCGCCGCCCCGACCCATTCCACCGCCGCGCCGGTTATTTTCGCCCTGATCCTCGCGGTGGGTATCCGCGAAATAAATGGAGTAGACGACCGTGTCGGCGCGTTGGGCGGACTCGATTGCGCCTTCCAGGTACGTCTTGCTGCCGCGGTCGACGCCATCGGAGAGAATGACGAAAGCCTTCCGGCCCGGCTGCTTTTTCATCAATTCGTTCGACGCCAGATAAACGGCGTCGTAAAGCTGGGTACCGCCGCCACGATGCGAGCCTGATCCGGAGCGGGAATCGTCGGAGTCCTTGGGATCGTTCGATCGCTCGCGGTCGGACGGCGTCTTGAGCAATTCCAGCGCCGATTGCAGCTTTTCACGCGACGAAGTCAAATCCTGAAGCAGTTCTACCTCACGATCAAAGTGTATGAGGAAGGCTTTGTCTTTCTCTTGCACCAGCATCTGATCGAAAAAACTGCGGCTCGCATTGCGCTCCGCGTCGAGGACGTTGGTTTGACTGCGACTGGTGTCGACGAGCAGACCGAGAGTCAGGGGAAGATTCGCTTCCTGCGAAAAATAGCGGATCGTCTGCGGACGGCCGTCTTCCTGAAGTGTGAAATCGTCTTTGGTGAGGTCGCGGACGATCGCGCCATGCTTGTCGCGAACGGTGACCGGCAGTGTGACCACCTTGACGTCGACCGCAATGGTGGCAGCGGTCTCCTGAGCCCGCGCCGGACCGGTTCCCGGAAAAACGGCCAGCGCGACGGCTAGCACACAAGCACCCGCTTTCGACCATGCGGAAGGTTTCGCAACCGTTTTCTTAGCTGGCCGGGGATTATCGGGCCGGGGCGTATTCACCGTGTGTCCTCCGCTTTTTGTGCTCCGTTGATGGTTTACCTCAGACGAATCTCGAGAGCGCTGAATCTGCACAAGAAAATAGAATACACAGCCAGGATCGCACCCGCCCAACTCGGGAAGGCAACCGTCAACCGGTAGAGGAGCCCTGCCGCTACTGGATGGGCCTGCTTTTCGGGATTGAATTCGCCAGCGGACATGGTACAGGCGTGAATATGAACCGGGTACTAATCACTGGATGCGTGCTGAAGGAGTGCAGTTGCCAGCATCCTGTAATAGGACCGTCAATGCCCGGTAAAACTTCGTAAAGGCTTAAGGTTGGCGCTGTCGGCGATGCTAAAGTTAGCGGATGCGATCTTTTAGGCAGAGGCACCCACGCGTTTTCCCCGTTGGGATGTGCCTGTTCACGGCATTAGTCGTTCTGGTTCTGACGAGGCCGGGCTACTTTGTAGCGCAAGATAAACCCGCGGGCAGTTCCGCTGGTGCACAAGTCTCCAAAGCCGTGGGGGTCATCAAGACCGTTCAGGCGGATTCGATCACGGTTTCGGCGGAATCCGGTGGCCAGGGCGATGTTGTTGCGACGCTGACGGGATCGACCAAGATTCTGCGCGTGCCTCCCGGAGAAAAGGATCTGAAGAACGCGACTGGGCTGCAGGCGCTAGACTTGCAACCCGGGGACAGGGTGCTGGTGCGTGGGCAGCCATCAGCCGACGGACACACCATCGTCGCGCTGGCCGTGATTGTGATGAAGCAGGCGGACGTGGCGGCCAAGCAGCAGCACGACCGCGACGACTGGCAGAAGCGTGGCGTTGGTGGGCTCGTCACCAAAGTGGACAGTGCCACAGGCACCATCACGATTTCATCAGGTGGACTGAGCGCGAAGCGGAGCATCGCCGTCCACATTGCTCAGGACACAATCTTGCGCCGCTACGCGCCCGGCTCGGTGAAGTTCGATGACGCGAAACAGGCGCCCGTCGATCAGATCAAGGTGGGCGACCAGTTGCGCGCGCGCGGCACCCGCAACCCGGATGGCAGCGAAGTGAGCGCGGAGGAAGTTGTCTCCGGCACATTTCGGAATATCGCAGGAATCATCAAGGCGACCGACGCGGCGAGCAACACCATGACGGTGCAGGATACGATCGTTAAAAGCGTGGTGGTGGTGAAAGTGGCCGCTGATTCGCAAATGAAGAAGCTGCCAGCCCAGATGGCGCAACTCATCGCAATGCGGCTAAAGTCCAGCGGTGGCGCGGCGGGCGTCGGGAACGGACCGCAACCTAGCCCCAACGGCCTCGCGCAGGGCGGTCCGCCAGTCGCGGGCGGGGCGCGAACGCGTGGCGGGCCGGGCGGGAGCGGTCCCCCGGATTTTCAGCGCCTGTTGAGCCACTTGCCCGATAGCAAGCTGGCGGACTTGCAGAAAGGTGATGTCGTGATGATCGTCGCGACCGAGGGGGGAGACGCTGGCGCGATCACGGCCGTCACGCTGCTGGCCGGAGTGGAAGCAATCCTGACGGCGGCGCCAAATCAAAGCGCATCCACGTTGCTTTCGCCGTGGTCTCTGAACCCATCCGGCGGGGAAGGTGAAACTGCGCAGTAGTGTACAAGTCTGAATCGATGTTTTCTCAAACAATGTGATCTGCCTGGAAAGAAAAGGTGCGTGTTGAAGTTATCAGTCCTCATTCTGGCAATTCTGATTTTGGCAACGCTGATCGGGTTGGCTGCGCCTGCAGCGGCGCAGGCGCCGGCGCCGTCATCAATCACGGCGGGAACCTTGCGCGGGCAAGTGACCGACCCCTCGGGGGCGGTGGTTCCGAACGCCACCGTGGCGATCCTGGTATCTGGCAAGCAAACGAATTCCACTACGACCGACCGAAGCGGTGGTTACGAAATCGGGAACCTGGCGCCGGGCACATACACGGTCATGGCAAATGCGCGGGGATTCGCCGTTTTTGTCCAGAACGGCGTGGCCGTTGCGGCGGGCCAAGTCGCGCAATTTAACATTTCGCTTGATATCAACGTACAGAAGGAAAAGGTCAACGTCCAGGAAGAGACTCCTCAAGTCGACGTCAACCCCGCCAGCAATGCCAGCGCCATCGTGCTGAGCGGCAAGGATCTGGAGGCGCTTCCCGACGATCCGGATGAATTGCTGGCTGACCTGCAAGCACTGGCCGGACCTTCGGCTGGTCCCAACGGCGGTCAGATTTATATCGACGGATTTACCGCCGGAGAACTTCCGCCGAAGTCATCGATTCGCGAGATTCGCATCAATCAGAATCCGTTTTCAGCCGAATACGACAAGCTGGGTTACGGACGAATCGAAATCTTCACCAAGCCCGGCACGGACAAATATCACGGCCAGTTTTCAGTCGAAGGAAACAGCTCGGGGTTGAACACGCGCAATCCTTTCCTCGCCCCCGACGAAACGCAGCCCTACGATTCGGTGATCTACCAGGGAAACATCGGAGGGCCGATCAATAAAAAAGCGTCGTTCTTCTTCAACGTGCAACGGCGTAACATCGACGAAATCGCGGTCGTGGACCCACCTGATCTCGGGTTGAACGAGAGTGTTCCCAACCCGCGTACCCGCACCAACATCGGTCCGCGTATCGATTACCAGGTCGGCACCAACAATACGCTCACCGCCCGCTACCAGTATTACCGTGACACGCAACAGAACGCTGGCGTCGGCGGTCTAGTGTTGCCCGAGGCCGGCTATGACACCACGTCCACCGAACACACCGTGCAGATCAGCGATACGCAGACCCTCGGCGCGAAGGTCGTAAATGAAACCCGCTTCCAGTATCTGCGCGACAACAGCTTGCAGAGCCCGAACAGCACTGGGGTTGGCATCAATGTGCTCGGAGTGGTCATGGAAGGAGGCAGCAGTCAGGGAAAGCAAACCGATTACCAGGATCATTACGAGCTGCAGAATTACACCTCAGTATCGCAAGGCAAGCACTTCGTCAAATTTGGCGTACGGCTGCGCGATGTCCACGAAGTCAATACGTCCAACGCCGGATTCAATGGCACCTATACCTTCTCGTCGTACCAGAATTACACCGCGAACACTCCAATTCCCAGCCAGCTGACCATCAATGGATCCCCCAGCGGCACAGCGCCCACTGTGCCCGTCCACGTGATCGATGCCGGATTGTATGTACAGGATGACTGGAAGGTGCGTCCCAACATCACGCTGAGCGGCGGGCTGCGCTTTGAGACGCAGAACGCGATTCACGATCATGCGGACTGGGCGCCACGATTGGGTTTTGCCTGGGGCATAGGGGGAGGGGGAAAGACCGTCCCGAAAACTGTACTGCGCGGGGGTTTTGGCCTGTTTTATGACCGCTTCAGTCAGGATTTGATTTTGAATGCGGACCGCTTGAACGGCGTGACCCAGCAAGAGTACATTATCAGCAATCCGAGTTACCCGACGCCACCACCTCTGAACACGTTGCCGCCAACAGCCCAGGCGATCTACCAGATCAATTCCGGATTGCACGCGCCCTACATCATGCAGACCGCTTTCAGCCTGGAGCGTCAGGTCACAAAGATTGCCAACCTTACGGTTACGTATCTAAATTCGCGCGGCGTGCACCAGTTTCTTTCCCTAAATGTCAACGCTCCGCCCCCGGGCACACCGTTCTCGTCGGGACCGCTCCCAGAACCGAACGCGGGTCCCATCTTCCAATACGTCTCGGATGGCCTTTTTCGGCAGAACCAGTTGATAACTAATTTCAATATCCGCGCTGGTGCGAAGCTGTCTCTGTTCGGTTACTACTCGCTGAATTACGCCAACAGTGACACATCCGGCGCTGGGAGTTTTCCATCGGACCAGTACGACATCGGCCTTGACTACGGGCGAGCTTCCTTTGATATTCGGCATCGCGTATTCATGGGGGGCACAATCGGACTACCGCGTGGGTTTCGCGTAAGTCCATTTATGATTTTCAATTCAGGCTCTCCCTACAACGTCACCGCGGGCCAGAACTTGAGCAACGATTCGTTATTTAATGACCGACCTGGATTTGCTCCGAATCCTACTGGCGCATGCCTCTCACCAACGCAAGCGTGTCACTATCTGATTCCGACGCCGTCAAACATTCCGGTCCCAATTCCAATCAACTATTTGACCGGCCCCAACCACTTCACGCTCAACCTGCGACTGGCGAAGACCTTCGGCTTCGGCCCGGAAACTGGCGGCAAGAGCGGGGTGCAGCAGGTCGGCGGTCCGGGAGGCGGCGGTCCCGGTGGTGGCGGTGGCCCGCGCGGCGGAGGTGGGGGTGGTGGCGGTGGCTTTGGACGAGGACCCGGTGGCGGGTTCGGGGGCATGGTTGCCGGTGCCAGTCGGCGCTATAACCTGACGTTCAGCGTGAATGCGCGGAATGTTTTGAATAAGGTGAATGCGGCAACTCCGATTGGCACGCTGAGCTCGTCCTCGTTCGGACAGTCGATTGCTCTGGCAGGGGGGCCGTTCTCCAGTCCAGCGGCAAATCGAAAAATTGAGTTGCAGGCGATGTTCAGCTTCTAAAGGCAGGTGTCAGGTCTCAGGAACAGACCTGAACTTTCGGCTCGGTTTTCCTGAGACCTGACACCTTTTCTACGTGGAATAGTCGGCATTGATTCGCACATACTCGGCGGTGAGATCGGTGGTGAGAAATCGCACCGATTGATGGCCGCGCCCAAGCTGTACACGAATATCGCAGACCGGCTGCGCGAGACTACGGTGGGCTTGCCGCTCGTTGAACATGCACGCGACTCCGTTGCGGCATACCTTCTGACTGCCAATGAAAATCTGGACGCGTGACGGATCGATGGGCGCGCCGCATCTTCCCACGGCGGCGAGAATACGCCCCCAGTTCGGATCTGCCCCTGCCCACGCTGTCTTCACGAGCATGGAATGGGCAATCGTCCGCGCCACCAGGAGTGCCTCTTCCCTGCTCCGCGCCTGTTCGACCAACAGGCGGATCACATGTTGCACGCCTTCCCCATCAGTAACGATCTGCTCGGCGAGGGACTGGCACACCTCGGTCAGGGCCGCAGACAACTTCTTCCGGGTGCGGACATCTCTTACCTGCGCACCACTCGCGCCGCTCGCCAGCAGCAGTACGGTGTCGTTGGTGGAGGTGTCGCCGTCGATAGACATGCAATTCAGCGACTGGCCGCACGCCTCGCGCAGAATCGGTTGAAGCTCACGCGGGCTCGCGTCGACATCGGTGAACAGGTACACCAGCATGGTCGCCAGTTGCGGATGGATCATGCCCGCTCCCTTCGCAACGCCCAGCACGGTGACTTGTTGCGAGCCCACTCGAAAGCGCGCAGACGCAATCTTCGGTCGCGTGTCGGTGGTGATGATGGCGTGGGCGAAAGCGAGAACGACGCGCTCGCTGGCGGCGCGCGCGGCGACGAGCTCCGGCAGTTTCGCGCGGATTTTCTCCACTGGCAGTCGAACTCCAATGATGCCGGTCGAGGAAGGAAAGATTTCGGCAGCGGGCACGCCGAACAGGTTTCCGACTTCACGACAAACGCGCTTGCATGCTCGAATGCCGGCGGACCCGGTAGCGCAGTTGGCGTTTCCGGAGTTCACGACAACAGCTCGAACGCGGCCACCGGTCGAAAGCAACGCTGCGCGGCCCGCTTCCACCGGAGCGGCGACGACCCGGTTCTTGGTGAACAATGCGGCAGCGCTCGCGCCAGCGGCAGCTTCCACCAGCGCGAGGTCTGGCCGTCCGCTGACTTTAATGCCGGCAGCGACCGCTGAGAAGGAGAACCCGCCGGGCAAGCGAATTCTTTCGGGAGAACGGCGCAGCGAGGTCATGCCTGAATCTTCAACCAGTTTTTGGGCGGGGGCAAAATTGCGAACGTGGGCAGGTTTCCACGGATCATCGCTACTTCGTCGCAGCGATAGAGTCTGGGGCACTTATAGCAATCCTTGTGGATCTTGTCGGGAAGATCCTGGTGAGCCGCGAGCGTGAATCCCATGCGCGAAAAGAATTCTGGAATGCGCGTGAACAGGCACACGCACGTGACTTTGTGCTTTTCCGCCTGGGTGAGAAGCGCCTTGACCAAGCGCCGGCCGCCGCCGCTGCTTTGGCTGGCGGGATCGACGGTAATCGAACGAATCTCGGCGAGGTGCAGGCCATAGAGGTGGAGAGCGCCGCATCCGATGATGCGTGCCTCATGCTCCAGAACGACGAAGTCGCGAACGTTTTCGCAGATCTCAGCGAGCGTACGCGGCAGCAGAGTCCCGTCGCCGGAGTAGGTCGCGATCAGAGCATGAATCTGCTCGGCATCGGGCAGGAGCGCTTCACGCGTGCGCATGGGCCTCCTTGCGCCGCAGCGGAGCGGCATTTTTTGTGTTGTGCGTGCTCTTTTGCGGGAACTCTGCATTTTTATGCAACGCCGCGTCCAGGGCCTTGACCACCTGATCCACGTGTTTCCTTTGAATCACGTAAGGCGGCAGAAAGCGCAGTACGGTTTCGTGCGTGCGATTGATGATGATCCCTCGCTGCAATAGTTGCTTCGCCACCGCCTTCGCTAGTTCGGGCGAGTCTAATTCCAAGGCCTGCATCAAGCCCGCTCCGCGGACGTCCTGGATCGACTTGTGCTTCCTGTCCAATGCTTCGAGCGCGGCGCGAAAGTATTCGCCGAGCGTTCTCACGTGCCTCAGCAATTTCTTTTCCTCGCGCAGGAACTCGATGGCAACCGCGCACGCTAGCGGTCCTCCGCCGAACGTGGTTCCATGCAGGCCGGGATGCATGCAACTCGCAACCCGCTCAGTGGTAAGGATGGCGCCGAGCGGCAAGCCACAAGCCAACGGCTTGGCGACGGTAACCACATCAGGCGTCACACCATAGTGCTGGTAGGCAAAGTGGCGTCCGGTGCGGCCAAGGCCGCATTGAATCTCGTCGAGCACGAGCAACGCGCCGTTCTGTTCGGTCAGGCGTGAGGCGAGACCGAGAAACTCCTTAGTGACGGGGCAAATTCCGCCCTCTCCCTGAATGGTCTCAATGCACACGGCACAGACGCTGGAATCAAATTTCCGTTGCAAGTCGTGCACATCATTGAACTTGACGAAACTCACACCGGGCATGAGAGGAACGAATGGCGCTCGATACTTAGGCTGACCGGTGGTGGCTAGCGCTCCGAATGTTCGCCCATGAAAAGAATTTTCCATGGCAAGAATGCGCCATTTGGGCTTGTGACCGTTCTTGTTAGTCGTCTGCGCAAAGGCGCGGGCGAGCTTGAGCGCTCCCTCCCAGGCTTCGGTGCCGCTGTTGCAAAAGAAGGCGCGGTCAAGCCCGGAGATTAGGGTCAGCATCCGCGCGAGTTCTGCTTGATATTCGTGGAAGAACAGATTGGACACATGAATCAAGCGGCCAGCCTGTCGCTTGATTGCTGCCTGGATGGCCGGGTGGTTGTGGCCGAGCGCATTGACTCCAATTCCACTCAGGAAATCCAGATAGCGCTTGCCCTGAGAATCCCAGAGATACGCGCCGCGCCCCCGCACAAAAAGGATGGGCTGGCGCTCGTAGGTGGGAAGCAAGAGCTTCCCTTCCATGCGGGAGACCGAAGCAAGGCTCATGCTCGGAGCACCTCGGTGCCGCATTCGATCCTGGTGAAATAGAACAGGGGCAGAACTTCGACCTGCGCCGCAGGCAAGATGCGCACGCGTCCCACTCCGGATTTGAGCGCCTGAGTACAGGCTTCGAGCTTGGGCATCATGCCGCCGCTAACCACGGATTCATGGATGAGTCCGGCAACTTGTTTCGTATCCAAGCGAGGCATGACCGCACCGTCAGCTTGCTTTACGCCCGGCACGTCGGTGAGAAAAATCAGCGCGTCGGCCTGGCATGCGATGGCGCAAGCGGCGGCCATCTGGTCGGCATTTACGTTGTAGTACTGCCCGTCGCCTCCGAGCGCAACCGAGGACAGTACGGGAATGCCGCCTTCAGCCCAGATGGCTTTGAGCCAGCGCGGCTCGGAAAAGCAGATTTCGCCGACAAATCCCAAGTCGTGTTGTGCATCCTGTTTCTTACGGGCACGAAAGACGCCGCCGTCTCCCCCACAAAGGCCGATTGCCGGTTGCCCGGCGGCGGCGATTGCCGCCACCAAACTTTTGTTCACGATGCCGGCCAGCACCATCAAGGCAACATCACGGGTCTCGGCGTCAGTGACGCGCAGGCCGTGGATGAAGTCGCTTTTCTTTCCGAGGAGTTGCAGGGTGCGGGTCAGCGCACTGCCTCCGCCGTGCACGACCGCAACCTGATGTCCGTCCTGGGCGAGCTGCACCACTGCTCGCGCGCATTTCCGAAGGGTCGGCTTATCTTCCAGCGCGGCGCCGCCGATTTTGACCACAATTTTCACTGCAGACCCTCCGCTTCGTCCCAGCCGTACATGAGATTCATGTTCTGTACCGCTTGACCGGCTGCACCTTTCAGCAGGTTGTCGAGACAGGAAACCACGACAAGCCGGCGGCCATCGCGCGCGAGGCAAAAACCGAGGTCACAGTAATTCGTGTGCACAGAAAACTGAATTTCCGGCAAGGTCGATGCCGGGAAAATACGAACCCAGCGCTTCCCTTGGTAGAAATCCTGGAAACAACCCTGAATTTCATCCGCCGTCATTTCGCGATTCAGGTAAACATAAATCGTGGACAGAATCCCACGGGGGATGGGCAAAAGGTGAGGGGTGAAGATGAACTGGCTGTTATTGAGCGCCAATTGTTCGAGGATTTCCCCGGTGTGACGGTGTCCGAAGACCGAGTAGGCGGAGAAATTGTCGGCCACCGACACGAAGTGCGTTCGCGCGGTGGGCTCCTTTCCGGCGCCGGACACGCCCGATTTCGAATCGGAGATGATGCCGCGATCGCAATCGACAATATCGGCCGCGAGCATGGGCGCCAGCGCAAGAATGATGGAAGTCGCATAGCAGCCGGGATTCGCAACCAGAGTGGCTGAGGGTATCCGGTCCGCATTCGGCTTCAATTCGGGCAGACCGTACACGGCGCGCTCAGTGAGTTCCGCCGCAGTTTGGGCGTTCGAATCTTTGAAGCCATAAACGGCTCGATGCTGTTCTTGCTTCAGGCGCCACGCGCCGCTCAGATCGACGATGCGCAACCCGCGCGCCATGGCCTCGGGAACGAGTTCGCGGGAAACGGCGTGCGGCGTGGCCAGGAACAACAGTTCCACGCCACGCTGCTCTAACGCGAACCACGAAAAAGGCTGGAGGGGCGAATGGCCGTTGCCATTGCCGGAAAAGAAGCTCACAGCGGACTCGTCCGTCTCTGCACTGCGCCGCAAAAGCAAAGGGGCATCGGTTCGCGAATGGCGGCCGAGGAGGCGCGCGAGTTCGAGACCGGAATATCCAGTCGCGCCGAGAACCGCGGTCTTAAGCTTCGCCGTCATCAGATATTCTTCAAGCCGTCCCGCGCTGATTGCTTCCCGATTCCCCCACGTATTTTAGCATAATTATCCATTTCGATGCATAAATATTCATTCATCATGAAGCGGTTCCGTAGAATTGTCAAGTTGAAATCAAGATCCGCTTTCGAATTTCGCGGCGGGCGAGACGGGGCAAGCCCCGTCTCTAGGAAACTGCGAGGGGGATGGCGTTGGCGCTTACAGTTTTGGCCGGAGGTCGCTCGAGGTGCCGCCGGCGGCTGGAACGTAGCACTTGAGCGTGTAGTCCATCACCATGCGATCGGCATTGAAGCGCCAGCCGAGAGTGCGGATGGTGCGCTTCATGCGTTGGATCCAGCCGCGGGGAAGGCCGTCGCGATCCCGCTGGTAGTACAGGGGGATCACTTCATCGCGCAGCACCTGCAACAGGTCTTCCCCGTCGCGGGTGTCGTGAACATTCATGTCGGAGTGAGTTCTGCCGTTTCCAATGGCGAAGCCGTTGAGGCCGTCGTAAGCTTCCGCCCACCAGCCATCGAGTACGGAAAGGTTCAACCCGCCATTCAAAACGACCTTCTGGCCGCTGGTTCCGGAGGCTTCCAGCGGACGCCGCGGATTATTCAGCCAGACGTCGACCCCCTGCACGAAATGGCGGCCGACGTTGATGTCGTAATCTTCGACGAAGACGAATTTGTCAGAAAATTTCGGATCGCGCATCAACTGGGCAATCTGCTGCAGGACGCGCTTGCCGGGTTCGTCGAGAGGGTGGGCTTTCCCGGCAAACACGAATTGCACCGGGCGTTTCGGGTCGTTGACCATGCTGGCAAGTTTTTCGATGTCGGTCAAAATCAAATTGGCGCGCTTGTAGGTGGCAAAGCGACGGGCAAAACCTACGGTCAGAGCATCGGGGCTGAGGACGCGCTCCAGGTGCTGCACCACGGCGCGCGGTTCGTCGCGGCGTGCGGCCTGCTTGACGGCGCGGCGGCGCACAAATTCGATCAGTCGTGACTTCAGGTTGAAATGGGTCTCCCAGAGTTCGCCGTCGTCGACGTCGTCGATACCGTCCCAGATTTTTGCTTCACTGCTGCGCAGATGCCATCCCGTTCCCAGATGGCGGTCGTAGAGGCGAAACATCTGCGGAGCCAGCCAGGAAGGGACGTGGACGCCGTTGGTAATGTGTCCGATCGGAACCGTGTCCTCCGTTTTACCCGGGGAGAGTCCAATCCACATGGCGCGGGAAACTTCGCCGTGCAGAGACGAGACCGCGTTGGCGCGCCGCGAAAGCTTCAGTCCTAGTACGGTCATGCAGAAACGTTCATCGCTCTCGGGATTCTCGCGTCCCAATGCCATGAAACTTGCTTTGGAAAGGCCGAGGGCCTCGCGCAAAGGTCCGAGGTGATCTTCGACCAGATCGGCATCAAAGCGATCATGGCCGGCGGGCACGGGAGTGTGGCTGGTAAAGACCACTTCCCGGGAGACGCGGGGCATGGCTTTCTCGAAGCCGATGCCCTCTTCTTGCATGCGTTGGCGAATCGCTTCGAGGACCGCGAAGCCGCTGTGCCCTTCGTTCAGGTGAAGAACGCCCGGGGTAATGCCCAGCGCTTTCAGGGCGCGCAAGCCGCCAACGCCCAGAAGCAGTTCCTGATGCACACGGACTCGGCCATCGCCTCCATACAAACGCGAGGTCAGTACGCGGTCCTCGGGGGTATTGCCCTCCACGTCGGAGTCGAGGAAAAACAGATCGCAGCGGCCCACTCTCACGCGCCAGACCTTGGCGCGGATGGAACCATGGCGGGTGTCGACCTGCACTTCGACCGGTCTGCCGTTTTTCCCGATGGCCGCCTCCATGGGAAGTTGGTTGACATCGGTCAGGAGGTACTCCTCGTGCTGCCACCCGTCACGATCGAGGCGCTGACGGAAATATCCCTGGCCATAAAACAGACCTACGCCCACGAGGGGGATGGCAAGATCGGAGGCGCTCTTGATGTGGTCGCCGGCCAAAACCCCAAGTCCGCCGGAATAGACGGGAAGAGACTCATGCACGCCAAATTCGGCGGAGAAATAAGCTACGGGGCGGGGCCGCAGCACACCGGCGTGGCGGGCACCCCAGGTTCGCTCGGCGCCCTCGTACTCGCGCAGGCGGCGATAGGCATAATTGATGCGGCTGTGCAGGTTGAGTTCAGCGGCGCGCGCTTCGAGTTTGGCGAGAGGATATTCGTTCAGAAGGGCGACTGGATTGTGATTGAGCTGGCTCCAACGCAGGGGATCGAGTTCGCGGAACAAGCTGGCGGAATCGTAATCCCAACTCCACCACAGGTTGCGGGCCAGCGCCCAGAGCCGTTCCTGGACGGGTGCGATGAAACGGTCGAGGGTGCGGGCTTCACTCACCACGGGCGCCACGCGGTTCGCGGCCTCGGTGAGCAGACGAATCTCATCTTCTGGGAAGACTCGCGGCTCCACGGTCTGAATCACCAGAACGCCTTGCAGCACGCCGCGATCAATGAGAGGAACTCCCAGGAACGATTGGTAAGCATCTTCGCCGGCTTCGCTGAAATACTTGAAGCGGGGATGATTCCTGACCTGTTCCACGGCCACTGGACGGACGTATTCCGCGACCAGGCCAACCAGTCCTTCATTGACTGCCATGCGAAGCTTGCCTACGCATTCACGGCGCAACCCGAGCGTCGCGGCCAGCACGAGATTGGCGCGGTCGGGCTCCAACAGGTAGGCGGAGCATACATCGACCCCAAACCGTCGGGCAATCAGGGCGACGACGTTCATCAGGGTCTCAGCCGGCTTGCCGGGCTCGGCCGTCAAGTTTGCGATTTCCTCCCACGTCAACACATGGCTGGCATCAAGAGAGCATGTAGCGTGGTCTTGAGCCGTAACGGGCTCATTCGGTCGGTCCAAATCTTGTCTCCATTTGTCGCTTAAATTCCCCAAGTCCTGCAACGGTACCTGGCAACCAACTGGCGGCGCGAAAAACCATCCCTCAAGTTATTCTATCGGGTGAAAGGGGAATAGCTCACATCAGCCGCGGGATTGTTGATTACCACGGTGCGCATCGGATGTGCAGATCCCCTCCTCACGCAGTCAGCGGAACTGCCACCCAGCAGATGACCGAATGTCCATGAGGACAAAATCGTCTGCAGCCCTGCAAACGAAAAACCAGAAATGCCATTTATGTGATTGAAAAGATTGGTCGGCCCTAGCCGACGATTTTCGAACTTTTCTGCTCTCTGGACCGAATCGAGCAGGGCCCTGATTCCGGCGCAGTGACGCCAAGGATTTGCCCAGGTAAGGTTCCTTCTGACTCAACGCGAACATCCTTCCTCTCTTGGGGTGACATTTTCACGTTGCTGTTCAGGGAGTGGCAGAATTATGGAGCTGAGACATGCTCGATACGACCGCTTCCCTTCTCGTCCCTGTAGTGATATGATTCCGCCCCAATTCCCCCGGGCAGAGACTGCCCCGGTACTTGTTTCCGCGCGGAAGCTGCGGAAAAGAGACGGCCCCTAAATTCCGAATGCCATTTGCCCCGAGCGGAGCGCCGTGGCTACGCCCCGGCTATGGGGCGGCGTGACATCACCCGGAGGTTGCGATGCGCATCGATCGTAGGAAGGTATTCACAGCCCTATTAGCGTGCCTTATAGCTCTTGCCTCGGCGACATACGCACACGCCAGCAGTTTCACCATCGGTGGCACGGTCTCGGGGTTGAACAGCGGCACTTCGGTGACCTTGCTCGACAAAGGTACCGATTCGCTCACCGTGACGGCCAACGGCACGTTCACCTTTCATACGGCTTTGCTCACCGGCGCTACCTACAAGGTCACCGTCGGCACGCAGCCCACGGGGGAGTTCTGTACGGTGACGGGCGGTTCGGGCACCGTGGGCACAACCAACGTCACCACGGTCAAAATCACGTGTGCGGTTCCGACCTACACCATCGGCGGCACGGTCTCGGGGTTGAACAGCGGCACTTCGGTGAAGCTGCTCGATAACGGTACCGACTCGCTTACGGTGACTGCCAACGGCGCGTTCACCTTTGGAACCAAATTGCTCAGCGGTGCG
>Ga0187817_10000630_pt1 | contig 15564 bp, 10 predicted proteins | sample NC_wetland_sal_i_17_FD_132431 | JGI IMG/M metagenome (GOLD analysis project Ga0187817, IMG submission 132431) | Wetland sediment microbial communities from Neuse River Estuary, North Carolina, USA - SO4_2 | ecosystem: Environmental > Aquatic > Freshwater > Wetlands > Sediment | place: USA...
ATCATCGCAGGAGGAGTGGAAAGCATCTCCATGCTCACCCGCAACTTCGAGCCAAATCCCGTTTTGCTCGAGAAGTTGCCCGGCCTCTACATGGTCATGGGTGTAACAGCGGAGGTCGTCGCCAAGCGCTACAAGATCGGCCGGCAGGTGCAGGACGAGTACGCGCTCCTGAGCCAGCAGCGCACGGCTCGCGCCCAACAAGAAGGCTTTTTCCAGGGCGAAATCGCTCCCATGAAAGCGGTACGCGCCAATCTGGATAAGAAGACCGGCGAAGTGACTGGAACGACTGAGGTCTGCGCGGACAAGGATGAATGCAATCGTCCCGACACCACGCTCGAGGGCCTGATGGCTTTGCCGCCGCATTTCGACAAGGAGAGCGGGCACGGGACCGTTTCGGCCGGCAACTCCTCGCAACTTTCCGATGGAGCGTCAGCGACGCTTGTCATGTCGCGCCAACGCGCCGAGCAACTTGGGATTCCGTATAAAGCGGTCTTTCGCGGGTTCCAGGTCTGCGGCTGCGAGCCCGATGAGATGGGCATCGGCCCGGTCTTCGCCGTGCCCAAGCTGTTGCAGCGTACTGGCCTGAAGATGAACGCCATCGACTTGTGGGAGTTGAATGAAGCTTTCGCGGTGCAGGTTGTGTATTGCCGCGACCGCCTGGAAATCGATCCGGAGAAATTGAACGTGAACGGTGGTTCGATCTCGATTGGGCACCCCTTCGGCATGACCGGGTCGCGGCTGGTGGGAACGCTGGCCAACGAAATGGCACGGCGCAAGAACAAAGTGCGCTACGGAGTTGTCACCATGTGCGTAGGCGGCGGGCAGGGTGCTGCCGGGTTGTTCGAGCGGGCGAACTGAGAAGAACGGAAGAACATGAGCCCCGACGGTTGCGGTTGGATCAGAAATCTCACGTCCCTGGCGGCCGCTGGGGGCGCTGGTCGCGTATGAGCCACATCATCCTGGTGCGCCATGGGCAAGCGTCTTTTCTGGGGCCGGACTATGACAAGCTCTGCGCGAACGGCGAGGCGCAGGCTGGATTGCTGGGGGAGTATTGGTCGCGGCGGGGCGTGGTTTTTGGCGGCGTCTATTCGGGCCCGTGTCTCCGGCAACGGGAGACGGCCGGGATCGTGGCCGAGGCATATCGCAGCGCCGGTCTTGCTTTTCCCGACACCGTGGTCATGAGCGAATTCGACGAATATCAAGCGGAGGCGGTGCTGCGGGAATGTCTGCCGCAACTGCTGCGGGTGAATGCCGGGATCAAGGAATTGCACGGCGCGTATGAAAATTCCAGCGGATCCGGCGACCGGCGCAAGACCTTTCAGAGATTGTTTGAGGCGGTGATTGCCAAGTGGGTGGCGGGAGAAATCACAGCGCCCGGCATTGAATCCTGGCGCGAGTTCTGTTTGCGGGTGGAACGAGGGCTGGCGCAAGTAGTGCGCGACACGCCTTCGGCAGCGAGCGCAGTGGTCTTCACTTCGGCGGGAGCGATTGGTGCGACGATGCGCCGGGCCCTGCATTTGTCTGCCGAGGACGCGCTGCAGCTGACCTGGATGTCGCGCAACGCTTCGTTCAGCGGCTTTCTGGCTTCGGGCGAGCGTTTCACGCTGAGCACGTTCAATGCGCACCCCCATCTCGACGGGGACGGCTTGCTGACGTACCGGTAGGGGGCTAGAGGAATTGCGAGTATGGTGGCCGTTTGCGATCAAGCAGGAAAGGTCAGGGCAGGCGAAGAACTCAATCTCGCCCGGCTGCGGCCATTTCTACTGCAGCACTTCGACCATAGCGGACCGGTCTCCGTCGAACAATTTCCCAGTGGGCACTCCAATCTGACGTACCTGGTGCGACTGGCTAACGCGCGACTGGGTGACCGGGAAGTCGTCTTGCGACGTCCGCCCTTTGGCAGCAAGGTCCGGTCCGCGCATGACATGGCGCGCGAGTATCGTGTGTTGTCGAAACTACACACCGCATATCCCGCCGCGCCGAAGGCGCTCCTCTATTGCGACGATCTGTCGATTCTCAATGCGCCCTTCTACCTGATGGAGCCGATTCGGGGAATGATCATGCGCCGCGAGCCCCCTCCGGGTGTGCCTTTTCCGCCGGAAACGGCGCGGCGATTGAGCGAAGCGTTCCTCGATAACCTGGCGCGTCTGCACCGCCTGGACTACGCCGCCATTGGCTTGGCTGATTTGGGCAAGCCGCAAGGCTATCTCGAACGCCAGGTCAAGGGCTGGATCGAGCGCTACCATAATTCGAAAACGCACGACCTGCCGGAAGTCGAACGCATTTCCGCCTGGCTCACCGCACGAATGCCGGTCAGCCATGAGACGGCGCTGATCCACAACGACTACAAGTATGACAATGTCGTGCTTGATCCCAACGACGCGACCAAGATCGTGGGTGTCCTGGATTGGGAGATGTGCACGCTGGGAGACCCGCTGACGGATCTGGGGACGGCGCTCGCCTATTGGACCGATCCGCAAGATCCGGAAGAGATTCAGGAAATTCGCAGTGCCCCGACCACGTTACCGGGTACATTGACGCGGGCGCAGTTGGTCGAGCGCTACGCGATCGCGACCGGCCGCGATCCCGGCGACATGATTTTCTATCTGACGTTTGCCCGCTTCAAAGTTGCCGTGATCATTCAGCAGATCTACTACCGGTACGCCCAGGGATTGACGCACGACGAGCGCTTCGCGGTCATGCCGGAGAGAGTCCGGATTTTGGTGCGCGCCTCGTGGCATTGCGCAGAAAGCAGGACAATATGACCGGGCATTTACTGCGGAGCTCACTGCGAGTAATAGCGCACCAGCCACTCGGCGACACAGCAGGGCTTGCCGGAAGGCTGATTCTCAACGGCCTGACTCTCGACATGGATGAGGAAGGCGGCGTCCACAAACTGGGGCGACTGCTTCGCCGAAAGCAGAGTGACGCGAGCGCGAACCTGCGAACCGGCGCGGACAGCCGAAGGAAATCGAACCTTATTCAGTCCGTAGTTGACGCTCATTGCGGGGCCCGATCGGAACCGGATTGCCTGTTTCAGGAAGTAACTCAGCAGCGAAAGGGTGAGAAAACCGTGGGCAACGGTACTGCAATAGGGCGATTCGCGCTGGGCGCGTTCCGGGTCAAGGTGAATCCACTGGCGGTCCTCGGTGGCGTCGGCAAATTTCTGGATACGATCCTGGGTGACGGCGAACCAGTCGGTCGCGGGGAATTCGCGTCCTTCGCACTGTTTCAAAGAATTTAGATTTTCAATCTCAAAAGGTGGCATTGGAGTATTTTATGACGACATTAACAGACATTCCGGGCAAGACGACAAAGGGAACGGCGTTTCTTATCGAAGAGTCGGCGCCGCAAGACATTTTCACGCCCGAGGATCTGAGCGAAGAACATCTCGCCATCGGTCGCATGGTAGACGAGTTCTGGGCCAACGAAGTGGAACCGAATCTGCCGGCGATTCGCGAAAAGAAGCCGGGCGTCGCGCTGGGTGTGCTGCGGAAGTCGGCGGAACTGGGTCTAACCGGGATGGCGATCCCGGAGGAGTATGGGGGCATGGCCATGGATCTGCCGTCGCTGATGGTGGCGTCCGAACACATGGGACGGGACGGCTCTTACGGGGGTTGGCACTCGGCGCACACCGGCATCGGCACGCTGCCTATCGTCTACTTTGGAAATGAGCAGCAGAAGCGGAAGTATTTGCCGAAGCTGGCTAAAGTCGAAATGCTGGCCGCGTATGCGCTCACCGAGCCGCTGGCGGGGTCGGATGCGCTGGCGGCGCGAACCCGCGCCGATCTCACGCCGGATGGAAAACACTATATGTTGAACGGCCAGAAGATGTGGATCACCAACGGCGGCGCGGCCGATCTGTTCACGGTATTTGCCAAAGTCGGGGGAGAAAAATTCACCGCATTTCTGGTCGAGCGGAGCTTTCCCGGCGTGAGCAGCGGGGCGGAAGAACACAAGATGGGCATCACCGGCAGTTCCACCACTGCCGTGTATTTGGACAACGTTCCGGTGCCGGTGGAAAACGTGTTGGGAGAGATTGGACGCGGGCACGTGATCGCCTTCAACATCCTGAACATCGGACGGCTGAAATTGGGTCCGGGCGTGAGCGGAGCCGCGAAAAACGTGCTCACGATTTGCCTGAAGTATGCCAAACAGCGCAAGGCATTCGGCTCGACGATTTCAGAATTCGGCGCAATTCAACACAAGCTGGCGGAAATGGCGATCCGGATTTTTGTGGCGGAGTCCATGGCCTGGCGGGTAGTAGGACTGATCGAGAATCTAATGAGCGCCGCGGCGACGGAGTCCGAGGACGGTTCCACTCGAGAACGGAAGGCGATCGAAGAGTTTGCGGCGGAGTGCTCGATGGTCAAGGTTTACGCCGCCGAGATGCTGGACTACGTAGTCGATGAAGGCGTCCAGATCCACGGCGGCTACGGATTCCATCAGGACTACGCGGTGGAGCGCTACTATCGCGATGCGCGGATTAACCGTCTGTTTGAGGGGACGAGCGAAATCAACCGGCTGGTGATCACAGGCCAGCCTTTGAAGCGCGCGGGGCGGGGACTTCTACCTCTGTTCGAAGCGGCTCGCGCCGTCCTGCAGGAAGACGAGCCGCAACCCGCGAAGGCAGGCGGTGACGCGGAGCTGAGTTTGGTCCGGAACGCGAAGAAGATCGCCCTGCTGACGCTCGGAATTGCGCACCAGAAGCACGGCGCGCAGCTCGAGCAACAGCAGGAGGTCATTATGAACATCTCTGACATCATCGTGGAGGTGTTTGCGATGGAGTCGAGCCTGCTGCGCAGCCGGAAACTGGCGGCGGCCGGTGGCGGAGCCAACGTTGCGGATGCCTCCGCCGTGTATTTGCGCGATGCCATCGCCCGGGTCGAACTCTCGTCGCGGACGGTGCTGAGCGCCTGCGTCGAGGGCGACGACTTGCGGCGGTATCTCTCCCGCGTGCGCGAGTATGCGAGTCACGATCCGGTGAATGCGATCGCGCTAAGGCGCCAGATTGCAGGGCGTCTGCTGGCGAGCGAACGCTATACGGTCTGAAGGGATGGCATCAGCAACGAAGGAGGCAGCGTGGCAATCACTAATCACAAGTTTCTGCTGGCGGCGCGTCCGGTAGGAATGCCGAAGCGCAGCGACTGGACCTACGCGGAAGAACCGGTAGGGGAACCGAAGGAAGGCGAACTGCTGGTCCGGCTCTTGTACATCTCGCTGGATCCAGCGATGCGCGGATGGATCAACGAAGTGCGCTCCTATATGCCACCGGTCGGCATCGGTGAAGTGATGCGGGCGCTGGGTGTGGGGATCGTGACGGCGTCGCGCAATCCACGCTTCGCGGTCGGTGATCACGTCTCCGGATCGTTCGGAGTGCAGGAGTACGCATTGACTGATGGCCGGGGAGTAACGAAGATCGACCCGAGGATGGCTCCCCTGCCAAAGTACCTTAGCGTATTCGGCATGACGGGCATGACCGCGTATTTCGGACTTCTCGACACGGGCCAGCCGAAGCCGGGGGAGATGGTGGTGGTCTCGGCGGCAGCGGGAGCCGTGGGCGCGGTGGTGGGACAGATCGCCAAGATCAAGAACTGCCATGTGGTGGGCATCGCCGGAGGAGCGGAGAAGTGCCGCTACATCGTGCAGGAGTTAGGCTTCGATGCGGCCATCGACTACAGGTCCGAAGATGTGAAGAAGTCGCTCCGGAAGCACTGCCCGGAGGGCATTGACGTCTATTTTGACAACGTGGGCGGCGCGATTCTGGACGCGGCACTGGCGCAACTGGCGCACGGCGCCCGGATTGTGATCTGCGGTGCGATCTCCCAATACAACAATACGGGCCCGATCGTGGGGCCCAGCAACTATCTGTCTCTGCTGACGAATCGCGCCACGATGAAGGGGACGCTAGTGTTGGATTACGTCGATCGCTACGCGCAAGCCGGCGCGGAAATGGCAGGATGGATGGCGGCGGGCAAGCTCAAGTCGCGCGAGGATATCGTGGAAGGACTCGCAACCTTTCCCGAGACTCTGCTCAAGCTTTTCAAGAGTGAGAACTCGGGGAAGCTCATGCTGAAAGTGGGCTAGGGCTTAAAGAGACGCGGCAAGCCGCGTCTTTACCGCGTGAGTACGTTCCATCGCGTCAGGAAGGACTTTGATGGCATTTGTCGAGAATCAAGGGACAAAGATTTATTGGGACGAACAGGGACAGGGAGCACCGGTCCTGCTGATCATGGGACTCGGCTACACGTCGGCCATGTGGTATCGCACGCGACCGGTACTGGCGCAACAGTATCGTACGATTGCGTTCGACAATCGAGGCGTGGGTATGAGCGACGTGCCGCCCGGGCTTTGTTCGATTGCGACCATGGCAGCGGACGCGGCCGCGGTTCTGGATGCCGCCGGCGTGGCCCGCGCCCACGTTTTCGGCGTTTCGATGGGGGGCATGATTGCGCAAGAATTCGCGCTGCAATATCCGGCGAGGACGCGCTCGTTGATTCTGGGCTGCACCTCACCCGGCGGACCTTCGGCGGTGCTGGCGGAGAGCAAGGTGGCCGATGTGCTGACGGCGCGCGGCATGACGCTGGAGCAAGCGCGGGAAGCCATTCTTCCCTACATCTATGATGCGGCCACGCCGCGAGAGAAGATCGACGAAGACACCAGGGTGCGCCAGCGCTGGCTTCCCTCCCCGGCAGGCTACATGGCACAACTACTCGCGATCGTCGCGTGGGAGGGCTACAGCCGAATTGCGCAGATCACGGCGCCGACGCTGATCATCCATGGAAAGTCGGATGCGCTGGTGCCCGCTGGTAATGGAGAGTTGATCGCAGCGCGGATTCCCGGCGCAAAACTCGTCCTGCTCGAGCACGCGAGTCACTTGTTTGTCACCGACCAAACCCAAGCGGCGCACAAAGAAATACTCAAATTTCTTTTGTCGCATGCTGGCGGAGAGCCGGGCCGGAAAGCAGGCAGGTCATGAGCCGTTCGTTCCATGGGTGAAAGTAACCTCCAAAGCAACATTCTCAACAAGCATACTTCATAATCAAAATAATTCATTTGATGGATCACGCAAACCCGGATACGCTCGCGCCGATTGCCAAGATGCTGCGCTCTGCAACCATACGAGCGTCAGGAAATTGTTTGCTCGCAATCAAGCAGATCTAAAAACTAGACAGCTCGCTCAAAAACAATTCCAGCCTGGCAAGCGTCCGCAGGATGGAAGAAACGGTCGGATGCTGGCAGGCGACGTGACCTCGTGTGATTCAGACAAATTCTCCGTAGGTAGGGGGGAGTATGGGTTTTGAACAGAGCAGTCCGGATGGTTGTACGGCTTCACGCTGCTGGGCCAGTTCCTGGAAGCGTCTTGCCTTGGTTATGCTGGCGGGCGTGCTGGCGGGAACGCCGTCACTGCTGGCGCAAGCGGGCTATAACACGGCCACGCTGAAAGGAACGATTTACGATCAGAAAGGTGCCGCGGTCGCGTCGGCCACTGTGACGGTAAAGAATCTGGCAACGGACCTGAGCAAAGAGCAGGTGGCCGCAACAGACGGCAGTTACCAAATACCCGCTCTGCCGCCGGGGACGTATCAGATGACGGTGCAGTCCCCTGGGTTCAGCAAAGCGGTGGCTGAGAACCTGGTCCTGACAGTGGGCGCGACGGTGGTCTACGACGTCCATCTGACGGTGGGTGGAGCTCACGAGGTGGTCGAAGTCACGGACCGGCCGCCACTGATCGAAACCGAGCAATCGCAACAAGCCAACACTGTCGATACGCGGCAGGTCGACAATCTGCCCAATATCAGCATGAACTTCACGCAGGCCATCTACACCTTGCCCGGGGTGGTGAGCTCGGTCGCGCCTACGGTTCAAGACTCGAACGTAGGGACCGGATTCTCATCGTCTGGCTTCTCGGTCGGAGGCAGCAACGGCCGCAACAACCTGTTCACGATCGATGGCGGGGAGAATGATTTCGGTTCCGGAGCCCTGCGGGTCAATCACGTTCCCCTCGACTCGATCCAGGAGTATCAAGTAAACCGGAATTCTTTTGCGGCGGAATTCGGGTTCACGGTGGGAACGGCGATCAACGTCATCACCAGGAGCGGGACCGACAAGCCCCACGGCAGTGTCTATGGTTTTTTCCACAACGAAAGTACAGACGCAGCCAACTACTTCAACAGTTTTGGCCCGAACCCCAACAGCAAGCCGTTCGAGCAGGGCATGGTTGCGGGAGCCACATTCGGCGGCCCTATCGTGAAAGGTAAGTTGTTCTTCTTCACGTCGTATGAGCGCCAGAAGCTGGATTCGCCGACGATTATCAACCTGCTGGGCACGGTACAAGCGCGGGGTCTGAGCGCACAAAGCAATGGTCTCAACGCTCAAGGCCTGTGTCCTGGCCAGATTGTCCCTGCTGGACAGCCACAGGAAGTGAGCCAGCTGTGTTACCTGACGCAGTTGTCGTTGCTCCCAACTGGGCTCCAGCCGCTGGGCCAGGCGTTACTGGCATCGCCGGTTTTTTCTCCGCTCTCTGACCCGATCTTTGCGGCGTTGCTCACCCCCGACAATGGCGTTTTCGATGGAAATGCTGGAGGCGTAGTCCAAGCGCCGCCCGGCGCGAACGGCCGCTACAACAACTGGGTCACGAAACTGGACTACATCCCCAGCCGGAAAGACAACCTCAGCCTTCGCTTCTCGCTGATGCGGGAGCTAAGCCAGGTGACCGGCGCCGGAGGCTCCCAGCGCTATACCTCCGACACCAATGCGGTGCGCGACTACACCGCGACCCTGTCCTGGACCCGGACACTCAGTAACGACATGGTGAACCAGGTGCTCGTGCAAGTCGTTCCCCACGACACGTCGGACAACGTAACTCCCTTCCCCAACCGGGCGGAGACCGACCTGGGGATCCTGGCGAGCGCGGAAACGGCAAACGGCCCGGTGGGCACGAATTTCGCGTATCCCTACTTCGGACACGAGAATCGCTATCAATTCGACGAGAATTTGCTTCTGACCAGAGGCGGGCACAGTATCAAAATCGGCGCTTCCTACCGGCCGGTCGAGTACAACATCTTCGAACAACTCTGGTTTGGGGGAGAATACACTTATTACGATGGAGCGGTTTCCCTCCTCGACATAGTGCCGGCCGCCTACCAAGCGGACTTGGCCATGTATAACCAGGCCTTGGGATACCCCGCGGCCGGGCCTGCGTCGACCAACCTGACGGCGGCGGAGTCGTACGTCGCCGGGCTTCCGGCCGATATTCTGCAGGGGAACGGCAATGGAAGATGGGAGGGCTGGGCTCACTATATAGGCATCTATGCCCAGGACTCGTGGAAGCTCTCTCCCAAGCTGACGGCGAACTACGGAGTGCGGTTCGATTACGATAAGGAAGCGAGTCCGGTTCCGACCAGCTTCCACGCCTCGCCCCGGCTGGGATTCGCGTTTGACCCGCGCGGCAACGGGAAAACGGTGATCCGGGCGGGCGCGGGCTTGTTCGTGGCGCCCCAGCTGTATCTGGTTCCGTTCTATCTCAACAACCTGGGCACGAGCGGAAAAAATATCAACATGGCCTTGCAGTTGCTCAACAAACAGCCGGTTCAAAGCGTTTTGGCGGCTTGTATGGAGAACTTACCGCTTGGGACGCCGTGCTCTGCCGACCCGGCGGTGGTGGGGAGCGCAACCTTGGCCAATCCCAACCCCGAGCTGACAACAGCGCAATTGAACTCAGTCGGCATCTTCATCAATCCCTTTCCCACTGAACAGGGGCAGGCTCCTGAGACCAATGGCGTGTTCTACACGATTCAGAATAACTACAAACCGCAGTATTCGATTCAGGCCAGCCTTAGCATCGCCCAACAGATTACCCGCGATCTCTCGCTCGAGGTCGGATACACCATGTACCGCAGCGTCCACATCGAGCAGAACAATGAAGCCAACTACATACGGAATACGGCCATTCCGATAGACCCATTTTTCGGGCCGTCTTACATGGCCAAACCGGGCTACACGGCAGGCCAACCGAATGCGGATACCTTGCAGAACAACCAGTTCTCATCGATCGGCGGTTCGATCTACCATGCCATGACCGCGTCGCTGACCAAGCGGTTTAGTCGGGGACTGCAGTTCCAGGCCAACTACACTTATAGCAAGGCGATCGACAATACGAGCGACTTCAGTTCTCTTAGCACGCCGTTCCGGCCGGACTTGGTGTCGGAGGACCGCTCCGCGTCGGACTTCAACATCACCCACAACTTCGTGGCCAACGCGGTGTATACGACTCCGTACCAAGCCCAGGGCAGTTTGCTATCCAAGGCGCTGGCGGACATTGCGATTTCTCCCATCGTCTCCGCACGCAGTGGAGTTCCGTTCACGCTGCTTGTCCCCGGAATCGCCTTTGGTTTGGTCCCATTCGACAGCTACGCGGGTGCTCATTTTAGCGAAGCCCGTCCGTATAACGAGGGCCGGAACACCGGGATTGGGCCGGCGTTTTACAGCTGGGATATGCGGGTTTCGAAGGCGCTGTATCTTAGCCGTGAGCGCGGCATGCGTTTCGATGTGATTGTGCAGGCGACCGACATCCTCAATCATACCAACTTCAGTTCCGTGAACAACATTTTCCCGAACACGTATCAGCCGGCCGGCGCCGTTTATGCCGGCTCCCCCGCTTCCGCGATCGTGCCAACTGGAGAGGGGAACGTAGATCTGTTGAACGGCCCCTATCGCTATTCGGGGTATGCACCCCGGACGGCGAGCGACTTGAGTACGCCGCTGTCGTTCCGATCGGCCAACCTGCCACGCCAACTCAGCTTTGGACTGCGGTTTGGCTTCTGAGGCAGGCGCTTCCTGGAGTCGCGTATGCGGCCCATCCCGGCCCGCATCCCAGGATGGCCGCTGACGCTGGAACGGCGAACGCCAGGCAGAGCACAGTGCTTGCGCCTGGAAACCACGCTGCTGCAAGTCGAGGGTAAATGCCCATGCCAACGCAGGAGACGATCTACGAAGTTGCGGATCGAGTTGGAACCATCACCCTGAATCGTCCGGACAAACTGAATGCCTGGACCGCCACCATGGAAGCGGAGGTCCGTTCCGCAGTAGAGGAGGCGGAGCGGGACGAGAACGTACGGGTGATCGTGCTGACGGGAGCGGGCCGGGGATTTTGCGCTGGCGCCGACATGTCATTGTTGAGCGCCGTCGCTACTCAGGGACTGGATAAAGATGTCACCCGGCGGATTCATTCCGGGGGCGCCCCGCAGGAAGGACTGCGGCCGGATTTTCAGCGCAAGTTTTCCTATTTTCTCGGGGTCGCGAAACCCGTGATCGCCGCCATTAACGGGCCGACGGTGGGCCTGGGCCTGGTGATTGCGCTTTACTGTGACCTGCGCTGGGCGGCGGAGAGTGCGCGCTTCAGCACGACCTTCGCGCAGCGTGGACTCATCGCGGAGTACGGCATGGCCTGGATGCTGCCGCGCATTGTGGGTCTGCCCGATGCCCTCGATTTGCTGCTGTCTGCCCGGCACATCACCGCATCCGAAGCGCTGGGCCTGCGGCTGGTCAACCGGGTCTTTCCCCAGGAGGGCTTCGCAGCAACCATCCACGAGCACGCCGTCCAGTTGGCGTCCAGCGTCAGTCCCCGCTCCCTGGGTGTGATCAAGCGGCAGGTGTACGCGGGAATGTTCCAGACGCTGGCGGAATCCTTCGATCTTTCGGTAGTGGAGATGGTGGCGAGCCTCCGGAGTGAAGACTTCAAAGAAGGGGTGGCGCACTTTCTGGAGAAACGTGCGCCAAAGTTCAGCGGCCGCTGACCGGGGACGTCATTTCAGTACGGTCCTTGCTTCTCGAAAATGCGGCGCGGGTTCTCAACCAGCATTTCCTTCAACTGATCGTCGGTCACACCCTTCTGCTTCAGCGCTGGGATCACATCATTGTGGATGTGGAGGTAATGCCATCGAGGAAGGATGACCGGCAGCGCCCGCTCGGGCAACCAGTGCATGAAGCAGGCGGCGTCGTGCGACAACACCATGCGGCGGGCGTGACCGCGCTGGCACATTTGAGCCACCGTGTGCACGCGCTCCTCGAACGAGAGAATAGTGTCGATGCCGAAGCGATCCATACCGAGGTAGGACCCGTTCCCGATCAACGTCTCCAGGTAATCAAGCTCGGTGCTGTCGCCGGAGTGACCGATCACGACCCTGGACAAATCGACACCTTCGTCGCGGAAGATTCTCTGCTGCTCGAGTCCGACTCTTTTGCGAGCGTGAGTATGGGTGGAGATGGGCACTCCGGTCCTGCGGTGAGCCTGCGCGGTCGCGCGCAGGACGCGCTCGATGTCGCGGGTGACCCCAGGCTCATCGGTAGCACACTTGAGAACGCCGGCCTTAACTCCGGTGTCGGCAATGCCTTGCTCAATGTCGCGCACGAACATGTCGGCAATCAGTTCCGGGCCCCCTAACGCCGTGCCAGGACCACGCAGATGAAAATAGAGCGGCACGTCATGATAAGTGTAAATGCCAGTCGCCACAATAATCTGGAGGGCGGTTTGCTGCGCGATGCGCTGAATGCGTGGGATGTAGCGCCCCAGGCCTAGCACCGTGAGATCGACGACGGTGTCGACGCCACGGGCATGCAACTCGTTGAGGCGCGAGACGGCATCCGCGATGCGCTGCTCCTCATCCCCCCATTCCTCGGGGTAATTCTGGAGAATCTCGGTATCGAGCACAAAGACGTGCTCATGCATCAACGTGGTGCCGAGTTGAGCAGAATCGATCGGGCCCCGAACGGATTGCACCTGAGTCATTTCTGATCCTCGCGAGGAGAGCGGAACGGTTGGTTGCGCCGTTCGCGCCGAAGCCTCCAGGGGCATCGATAGCTGCGCCAGCGGTCAGGCCGAGGCCACGCTCTTGGGTTTGTATTTCTTCAGTTCCAGCTTGGCAATCAAGGCGCGATGCACTTCGTCGGGGCCGTCTGCAATTCGCAGCGTGCGGATCGTGGCAAACATTTCGGCCAGCGGAACATCGTCGGAAACGCCGGCTCCTCCGTGCATTTGAATGGCCTGGTCGATGATCTCCAGGGCAATGTTGGGAACGGCGACTTTGATCTGGGAGATTTCGCTGCGTGCGTCTTTGGTGCCGACTTCGTCGAGCATCCAGGCGGCCTTGAGGGTGAGAAGGCGGGCTTGCTCCAGCATGATGCGGGCGTTGGCAATGACATCGGCGTTACCGCCCAGTTCGGCCAGAGGTTTGCCGAAGGCCACGCGCTGGAGCGAACGGCGGCACAAAAGTTCAAGCGCGCGTTCGGCCGCTCCCAGCGTGCGCATGCAGTGATGAATGCGACCGGGGCCGAGCCGGCCCTGCGCAATTTCGAAACCGCGCCCCGGTCCGGCGATGATGTGGTCCAGCGGTACCCGGACATCAGTGAAGCTGACCTCGCCGTGGCCGAAGGGCGAGTCGTAGGAGCTAAACACGGGCACCATACGCTCGATCTTGACGCCCGGAGTATCAAGCGGCACCAGAACCATGGAATGACGCTGGTACGTCGAGGCCGAGCGATCAGTGATGCCCATGAAGATGAGCAGCCGGCAATGGGGATGGCCGATCCCGGAACTCCACCATTTCAGGCCGTTGAGGACGACGTGGTCGCCCTCGATCAGGGCGGTCGCTTGCATGTTCGTGGCATCCGACGAAGCCACGGCGGGCTCCGTCATGCAGAACGCGGAACGGATCTCGCCGGCCAGCAGCGGCTTAAGCCAGCGTTCCTTCTGCGCCGCCGAACCATACTTTACGAGCACTTCCATGTTGCCGGTATCGGGTGCGTTGCAGTTGAAAACCTCGGGCGCAATCGAGCACCGGCCGGTGATTTCCGCCAGGGGCGCGTATTCCACATTGGTGAGGCCGGCGCCGTACTCGCGTCCTGGCAGGAAGAGGTTCCACAGGCCGGCGGCGCGCGCCTTGGCCTTCAAAGTCTCCATAACTGGAGGCTGCTTCCAGCGGCGCCAGTCGGGAAGGTTCTGCAATTGCGCACAATACTCAGGCTCCGCTGGCAGGACATGCTCTTGCATGAACGCCGAGAGGCGCTGGACATAGCTCTTGGCCGTCGGTGACAGAGAAAAGTCCATTGTAAGCACTCACCCCGCAGGCACCCCAGCCTAACGATTTCAGCAGGATTCTCCAAATGAATTCTATTAATCCTGTAATATATGCAGCGTGCATTTAAGTCAGGTCGACCTGAACCTCTTCGTGGTGCTGGAAGCCATCTATCGCGAGGGCAACATCACGCGCGCCGGCCAGCAACTGAACCTCACCCAACCCGCGATCAGCCATGCGCTGAAGAGACTGCGCGATCTTCTGCAAGACCCGCTGTTCGTCCGCCAGGGGCCGCACATGGTGCCGACGCCATTCACGCGAAACATGATTGAGGAAGTGCGGCAGGCGCTGCATATCCTGGAAGTGAACCTCAGCGCCAGTCGCAATTTCGTTCCCGAACACACGCGGCGGAACTTTCACCTGTCGTTATGGGAATACGCCGAAACCCTGATTTTTCCGCTCTTGCTGCGGCGCTTGACGCATGCCGCCGCCGGAATGTCGATCACGACCTCGCAGGTCAAGCGCAGAGATTTGGAGACCGAATTGGCGAGCGGTTCGGTCGATCTGGCGATCGACATCCCCCTGACGATGAGCGATCGCATTCGGCATAAGTGGCTTCTAAATGACCCATTCGTGGTCATCGCCCGGCATGGTCACCCGGCGATCACGGACAAACTTGACCTGGACACTTATCTGGGGCAGCGCCATATTCAGGTCTCTTCCCGGCGCCACGGTCCCAGCCTGGTCGATGTCGAACTTAGCCGGCGTGGGCTTCGCCGGCAAGTGTTTCTGCGCAACCAGCACAACTTCCCGGCCTCCGTGGTAGTAAGTAAGACCGATATGCTTCTGACCTTGCCGGAGCGCCATGCGCAATTGCTGAACAAGGGTTTGATGAACCAGGTGCATCCCTTCCCGCTGCCAGCGCCCCGTCTCGAAGCCCACTTGTACTGGCACGAGAGTGTGGAGAATGATCCGGCAAACCGCTGGCTGAGGGAAGAAATCGAAAAAGCCTTGGCCCCGGAACCCCGAGGGCCGGCAGCGCCCCGCAAGACTGGCAGCAAGCGGCGTTGGGACCAATGTTGACGAAGACCAGCCGTATGTCATCTTGCTCAGAATTAGGGCCCAATGTTTCCAAGGTTGGGCGGAATGATCCGTGCCCGTGCGGCTCCGGGGAAGAAATACAAATGCTGCTGCGGAAGCGCAACCATACACTGACTCGCCGCTGCCGACGCCACTCCGGATAACCAGACAAATGTGCTTTCAGGAGGGCCTGTGACGGACGGACAGCCGACTCTCCCGGCAGTCGAACACTGGAATCGGATGGCCAACGGTGGTTGCCTCGCTATCAGTAGGCATAGCATTCTTCTACCGCTACGCGCGGAACCCGATGTACGCGCCGGCGAGGTTTTTCCCAGAAAATCTCCCAACCGTTTCCTACGGTTTTTCGAGGATGAGGACTGTCAGATTGGACATAGCGGGGGCAAAACCC
>Ga0187817_10000631_pt1 | contig 15554 bp, 24 predicted proteins | sample NC_wetland_sal_i_17_FD_132431 | JGI IMG/M metagenome (GOLD analysis project Ga0187817, IMG submission 132431) | Wetland sediment microbial communities from Neuse River Estuary, North Carolina, USA - SO4_2 | ecosystem: Environmental > Aquatic > Freshwater > Wetlands > Sediment | place: USA...
ACCAGATAGAGGCGCGTGTGTACTTTCACTCCGGTTTGCTTGATCAGCCATGGCCAGAGCGCTTGATCGAAGCAGTTGGCGTCTCCGTAACCTGCGCCATTCGGGCTGGGCCAGGTCACGCGCAGATACTTTTCTTTCTGCTCGGTTTTCCAGATCAAGACGTCTAAGGGGTAAGAGTCTTCAGGATTTGGCAGCTCGTTGCCTTTCCGGTCTCGCGCCCAGCGGTCACGCAATTCTGGGGTTGGTGGGACGTGACCGCTGGGCGGTGCGCTGGGGGATGCCGGGGCAGGCGGAGACAGTACGGCGCGTGCGGCCTGGGTTCCGCCATCAGACGCCTCGATAAAGACTGGCGCGCTGGTCAGTTTTGCGACGAATAAGCCCAGCACGCGGGCCAGAGCAGTGCGCTCGGACTCGGTGAGAGTGATCGTGTAGGTGGGCTCGCTCATCGGCGGCCTGCCTTTTCCGCCCTTAAGCGCGTACAGAATTCACAATTGCAGTTGACGCGCTTGATGCGCAGTTTGATCAGGCTCCAATCGAACCAATCGCATAAGTGAAACCAGAGCTTCCTCACGCGGCCTTCTTTCTGCGCTCCGGGCGCACCGACTGCACGGGTTTCTTGGGGCAGGGAATTTCCACTTCGTACGCCGGGCGAGCCGAAGTACCGTCCGCAGAGGGCTCTTCGTCAACGACTCGCCCGGACCCCGGGGCATTCTTCGCTGTTTTAGGGGTAATTTTTCTCGGGCTCAATTCACCCACTTGCTTACTGACGCTCTGGGACGTAGGCGGAGCGTCGGCACCGATGAGCCCGAAATTTTGAGAAGGGAATTGCTCGGGGAGCGTTACGCCATCTCTGGCGTCAGGTGGTTTTGCCAGGCTTGGTAAGCTAGAAGAACCGACCTGGCTCCCCGAACTCTGTGCGGCGTTGTAGAACGGACCGAGAAGTGCTTCGCGATGACGCACCATTGCATCAAAAACTCGATCCGGATGCAACCCGTAACAGATGTAACTGGATTCTACGAACGGAGCTGCACTGCCTTTTTCGGCGAGCAGCAGAGCGACTTGGGCCTGCCGGTAATCGTCTTTTAGGTGGGCATTCGGCTCATGCGCTTCGGCGGATACGAGCCGGGCCAAGATGCGATCGATAAGAGAATCGGGCTCTTTCGCTGGGTTTAGGAGCCAATTCAGGGGAAGGGCTGCGGGCTCCAGCGGCGTTGGGGGATTGTAGACAGTTTTCGCAGAAGCGACACAATGGGCGCCCGTTTGTCCGGATTTCGGAACAAGAAACAGGCAATGCCGAGTTGACATAATACCTGTTCTTATCGGACGTGGAGCGAGAGAGGTCATGCGGTGGCTGCTGCTGCTTTCTGGCGCTCGCGCACGGCCCGAACGGACTCACGCACGCGGCATTTTGCCGAGCAGAAGCGCTTGCCGGGCCGATTGGGCACGAACAGATTCTCGCAATCGGACGAAGCGCACCTGATTTTTGCTTTAGGTTTGTGCTTCATGGCCTGCAACTGTAATCGCATACGTTCCGCCTGTCAAGGGAAATCGTATGCGGCTACAAACCCGCGTCACTATTGGTAATCTGGGGCTTTTTCACAGACGTTAACAGGGGTGTGTAAATCGGGGCATCTTTAGTTTCGGTGGGTTTTTGGTCGTAGCTGGCGAGCAGACGGAGGATGCGCTCAATGAAACTCTTGGGCGCGGACTGGGGAATTCGGATCATGGCGCTGCACTTATTTTGATGCCAAAGTGAGCGGGTTGGAGGTTACGAAAGTAACCCGTGGTAAGATGGCCTCAAAGCTTTGATCTTCTGGCCTCGTCGCTGCCCGCTGCGGGGCCCCTCTTTTTGCCGACTCTGGCACATTGGCCGGCGCAATGGCTCTGGCGATTCTCCGCGACCTCCTTTCCGCTTAGGATGCGTTCCAAACTTCAAAGAGCGTCTGTATGCCGGCTAGGCTGTCCAGCCGGTTGGCGATCTCGTTTAGTCCTTCGCGGACCGCATCCACAAACAAGATTTCATCGGTTTCATCTTCGCGCAACAGAACGTCGCGCAGTAGATCGCGGGCGCGCTGGATCTCAACGCTCGCGCTCGTGCTGCTGGCGCTTTTTCGCGCGGCAGTTGGGGCAGTGCTTGGGCGGGTGGCACAGTCCCTTCTCGCGATAGAACTGCTGCTCGCCGGCCGTCCAGGTGAAGTCGGCGCCACAGTCGGCGCAAGCGATAGTTTGATCTGCTGGGCCATGGGTCTCGGTTGCGTGCGCGTTCATTTGCATTTCTAGCTCGCTGCCTTTTTCGAGAGACGCTCCAGGTCTGCCGCATCTGCACTTTCTGTAATTTGCTTGGCCAGCCTGCGCGCTTCGTCCGGTTGAAGGTGGACGCGCGGCTTGACCATTCGTGCGATGGGTTTCAGATTTGTGAAGTCGAGCACAACATCTCCCTCCCCATCACTTCCAGCGAGCAGTTCAAATGGTAGATCCACAAAACACCTCGTTCATTTGCAGTCCAGCTTTTCCGCCTCGATGTCTGAGACTAGATTATCAAAGCGGCCGATGATTGCAGCTAACGAAGTGAAGTCGTTGGCCCGTATTTCGATTTGCTTGCGGAAGTCGAAACCGGCGTTTTGGAAGTTGTACTGCCGCGCAAGCACGGGTGCATTCAGCAGCTTTGTTGCGATGCCACCAAGCGCAGCCATCGGATCGTCGCCGGGATGGATCGTTGGCATCGGTTCTTCGTCGGGAACCTCGGCGAGCTTCACTTCGACAGAGAGAGCGTACTTCATGGGTTACTCCGGATGCTTCTTTTTGTAGCAGTCTTCGTGAACTACTTTCACGTCTTTGATTGAGTTGGCTGGAATCGGAAGTGAAACATAGAAATTTTTCCCAGCGATTAACTCCTCGCAGATGTCACAACGCCCTTCTCGGCGCCACTGATCATCGAAGGTCAACAAGAGTCCAATTTTAATCATCGACTGAACCTCAATTCGTCAATGGTGGTGCGGCTTTCTGTGACTCGATCGCGGCGGCCTGCACATCTTCCGCGTGCATCTTCAAAAATGCTCGAATGAATTCCACCAGCCGCGGCGTGTTACTGGTTGCGGGCTTCAGGATTGGCTGTGCTTGGAAAAGAGCCATGAGACCGGTCTCGCCCAGTTGTGCGAGTTGCTCAACGACTTTGCCATCATCCAGAGGATCGAGGAAGGCGAGTGCATCATCAGCAGCCTGTGCCGCGGACGTCGGGCGCTGGAAGATTTCGAGAACTTTCCCGAGCACAAAATCCATCGTGGGCGCTCCGTTCGATGGCGCGGGTTGCGCCGGCGGAATCATCTGCGGGGCGGGGCGCGCCGGTTGCGGTTGCGCAGCTACCACTCCCGTGCGCTGCATGGCGACGATCCGCGCCTCGGCTTCGCGTGCCATGCGAAACTCGCGCAAGGATTCCGCCACCTGGCTCCCGATCTGGGGAAGCTGGCGCACCAGCTCGGCGCTGGCCGATACCGGTGCGCCGGTGGGGGCGGGATTCAGAATTCTGTCAAGGCCTGCCTTTATGACCGTGCCGACTAAATCATCGGTCTTACCTTGTGGGCTCAACTGATTCACCACGGCGAGCAGTTTTGTGAGCAGCTCAAGGAGATCTGGCGGCGGCTGCAGCATTCGCTGCATCATGACAGCCATAAACTGCTTCGTCAGATCATCCTGCGATCCGCCCCCAGTCGAAAAGCGCTGCATCACGTTCGCAGCAGTTTCCATCGCGCGGAAACCGATTTCGGCGGACTGCCTTTCCTGTGCGGTCAGTGCATCCATTGCCCGCCCTGCAACTTGTGCGGTCGCGGAAGCGTCGGTCATCGGTCCGGAGATGCCGCTCACCCCAGATTGCCCAGCCTCCGAAAGTGGAATCGTGATCGCGCGCGGCTGGGTGTTAATCGGGATGCGCGCCTGGGTCACCCACTGAGCACCACACTTGACAATGATGCGGAAAACTCCACCGCCATAGTGCTGCGCGAGCGCAAACTCGACCTCTTCCTGATCGGAAACCGGTACTTGCTGGCCGTTTGGCATCGTAAAGAACGCGCTGGTGCACTTTTGCAGGGGAATTGAGGGGGCTGGTTCGACTCGGTACAGATAAATGATGTGTTTCTGCCACGCGGAGGGGTCCAATTTGCCGATAGAACGCACATATTCCCATAGATCGGGCGTTTTTTCGTCTTCATGGGACTGATTCGCGGGAATTACGCGGCGGCGGGTGACGGTCTCTACGGTTTCCGGGCTGGGCGTCTCGGTTGCAGGCTTCACACATTCACCTGTCCGGCGCGCCCACACATGGCGGCCTATATTTTCCTCAAGGTATACCACCTTTTGCATAGGGATACAACCTTGGTGCAGGCCGGTGCACGCCAGTGCACTGCAGTGCTGCACTTAGTGCGACACCAAAGTGCTTGCTTTCCCTGTGGAAAACCAGCATTTTCGATGCTGATCTGCGAAATCTGGCCGGTACGGATGCGGATCTGCTGCGGAAGCAGCCACACAAACCGTACCGGTGCCCCTTTTTACCTGTTTCGGAGCGTTTCTTCGTGCGCGTTTCGGTTCCAGGTGCTCAATCCGGCAGTTTCTTAGGTTATCGCGCCCCGTTACTGGGTGGTGAACGCGGGGTTGCGCAGACCATTCACCTCATGCGGCGCCTGATCGATCAGGCCTTGAACGATCCGCAGTTCATCCGCTTTGCGATCGACCTGGTGCGGATGGTGCCGGCACACGATGAAGCCGGGGAAGTGGCCGCCATCTTTGCTTGGGTGCAGCAAAACATCCGTTTCACCAAGGACCCGGTCACCAAAGAGAAGCTGTACCCTCCCCAGGAACTTCTCAAGATCCGCGCCGGCGACTGCGATGACATCTCCATGCTGATCGGAGCGCTCGCGATCGCAGACGGCTATCCCGCGCGGCTGGTGACGGTGAGCTCGAATCCGGAATTTCCCAATGACTTCTCGCACGTGTATGTCGAGGTCGAGGTTCCCCCAGGATCCGGAGCGTGGGTGCCACTCGATGCTGCACGCCCGGGCTCGCAATTTGGCCTCGCGCCAGAGATGTACTTCCGCAAGCGCGCTTGGTCGCTGATCGACGACGGTTACTCGGAGCTGAATGGTTATGCGCGCATCGGCGGCCTCTCCGGATACGCGCGACTCGGAAGTTTGGGTCAGGACGATGGCGGTGATGGCATCGACTGGAATCAAATCGCGCAGACAGCGCTGGTGCAGACTCCCCAGATCATCGCCGTCGCCGAGGGCCAGCCGACGTCGGTCAAGCTTCCCACTGGCGCAACGGTTGCGACGGGCAGTCCCTATGCCTCTTTCGCGACGCCCTACACACCCGGTTATGGAGTGCCCAGCACTGGCTATAGCCTGACGGGTGCGAGCAGTTCACTTTTTAGCGCGCTTTTGCCCTGGCTTCTAGTCGGGGCGGTGGTCTTGGCGGTGGCCAAGCGATGAGCCGCTACGTCTATCGCTCGCCGGCAGAACCTGAACCACGCGAAACTACCTCGGGCAGGCAGAACGTGATCACGCTCGGTGCGGTTCCATCAGTTCAAAATATGCGGCTGTGTCCGGCTTGGGGCTGCAATGGACCGGAACCGATCACGCGAGTTAATCTTCCAGTACTTCCAGTCTCACCACTACCACCAAAACCGCGATTTCCGTCATTGCCGTTGCTCCCGTCTTCCTCTGGCTATGTCTACGTCGGCAGCGGTCCGTTTGCCGGCCAGGCATGCGATCCGATGTCGGACATCGCATTGATGGGCGTTTCCTGCGAAGCCTCATCTGGTGCAACTTCCACAGTGGCGCAACCTCCGCCCAGTGCTGGCGGAACTCTCGCGGTTCCGAATCCGGCGCCGGTTCCGATTTCGCCGGCCCCTTCTCCCACCGTTGCCGTACCGACTTCACAGACAGCGCCAAGCTTGCCAAACCCGGGCGTGAGTGGATGGCTTGCCAATACCGCTTATCAGATCGGGCAGACCTTGGTCGATGCCAATGGGCATGTGCAGGCGGTCACGGCGGCCGGGACTTCGGGCTCTGCCGTTCCGAATTTCAGCGATGTCGGTGGAACGACCGCAGACGGCAGTGTGGTGTGGACGGACCAAGGGGCGGGCGGGGCAGCGTCTTCGCTGACTTCGTGGTTTAGCGGCTCAACTGCAATTGGCGGAATAAACATTCCGAACTGGGGCTTCATTGCTGTCGCCGTCGGAGCTTTCTTTTTGATGAAGGGCAAGCGATGAGCGCTGCATCTATTACGCTGCCCGGCTGGCGCCGCTACACCGAACAGGTGGAACAAGTTCACGGCGGAGGACGCTACACCATCCTGCTACAAGAGCAGCCGCTCTACCTGCAGGGCTATGCGCCGGTGCGACACAAGCCGCGTTTCGGAAATCTGATCGTTGCGCCAAAGACTCCGCTCTATCAGCTCGGGCAGATTACGCCATCGGCCGGGATTACCGCCGGCGGCCAGGCGGTAACGACCGCAGTGAGCAGCAAAGCGCCAGTCGGGCCGACCGTTCTGAATACGACGAGTACGGGCCTGATGGCAATTGCGCCGGCAACCGGTCCGGCCGCGCCCTTCGTTCTGGCCGCCGCGGTGGTCATGAAGATCATTGCTGGCTTCTGGGCAGCGCATGATGCGCGCGTTGCGGGCGCGAAACAAGAAAATGCCGTGGTTAATTCCGCGGTGCTTGCCTTCAATCAATCGCTCAAAGCTATCTTTGCTGCGGTCAACGCAACCGATTCGACACAGATCACAGCGGCCGATGCGATCACGGCATGCGAGAACCTTCTCACCACCTACTGGGGCAGAATGCAAGGGCAGATGACTGGGCCTGGTCGGGCGGACGCTTCTTATGGTGGATCGAATTGCGGGACGCCAGTTCCGGGAAATATCTGCGGAGAGATGACTGGCGGGCACAAGTGCGACAAGAGTTGCACCGCAGGCTGCTGCGTCGGCTGTAACGATTTAACGCCTACGATCGCAGCGGCCATCGCCGTCCTGCAGTCTGGTGGCGGAACTTTTCAGGTGTGCCACGTCTTCGGCGACAAGTATGGGCTGTCTGATTCGGCTTCCTACTCACTGACCTACACACCGCCCACGGCGAGCAGCAGTGCGGCGGGAATTCTTTCATCTCTGACCGGCGGTGGCAGTGGAAGTCTCTTGCCGATTGCGCTGCTGGCGCTCGGTGCGTTTTTGGTGCTGCGATGAGCAGAGTTTATTTGAACGGTCTCGGACAATCGTCGATCTGTCTGGATCAGAATCAGAACACGATCCCTTGCTCAGATCCGAACTGCAGCTTTGGCGATTGCGGTGCGACTGGGCCCCAGGTCACGAGCGGTCCGCTCTGTCTCGACCAAGATGAGAATGCGGTCGAGTGCGCCGATCCCGAATGCACTTACGGAGACTGCATCGGCGCGCCGGCGAAAACCAAACCGGGAAACATCTTACCCGTGGCAGCTGGGTTGAATCTTCCCTCGCGCCCGTCACCGGTGGTGAGTGTTCCCCTAAGCACCTCCATTCCAGGCTCGGTGGGCATGTTCCTCACGAATAGCACACTGATTTCTGGAGTTCCAAACGTCGCGATTATTGGCGGGGTGGTAATTGCTGCGGCGCTGTTGCTTGGCGGTGGCGGAAAGCGGAGGCGGCGTTGATGCCTTTACTCACGCAAGAGCTTCCGCAAGTTTTGGAGCGCATCGCTCCTGATCTGGTGCGGCCACTCGCCAAGGTGAAACGCGAAGCGATCGAAAGCGCCATGATTCTCTGCCAGGGGAATATTTCCCAGGCAGCGAAGAGATTGGGGATCTCTCGCTCGCGTCTTGCTCGGCTGATTCAGGAGTGGCGCAAAGAGGACGCATAAGAAATGCCGACAGTGGGCTATACGCACGAGCAGCAAGGGTTTCGAACGCGCTCAAATCCGCGTCCCTATGCGCATCTGCGAGGGCTCGGTGACAGCAATACGTTCGGAACCTGTGTGCAGGCCTATGACGCCAATGGGAACGCAGTCGCCTGCAACGATCCGAATGCGGCAGTGTGGATCGATGCCAACGGAAATGCAGTGCCAGCGGGAACATCGACCGGAGTGAGCGCCGTGACGGCGAATGCGCCACCCTCATCTGCAGCGATACCGGATGGCGCGATCGTCATCTATCAGGGCCAGTGGCAGACCACATATTCCACTTGGGGGCCAATGGATGTGGTGAATGCAGTCAAGCCAATCCTGGCGCAGCATGGCCTTGCACTTCGGAGCGAATCGATCAACGCACCTACGGCCGCGAAGCTAGGATTGGCCAGTATCCCGTTCGGAATCACACTCACTCTGCAGGTCAATACCGGATTGGGAGGATTTGGAAAGCCGGATGACGTCGCATCTGTAGTTGATGGTGCCGTGTATCAAGCAATCGGGCACATGCCGGTCGCTTCTGCAATCACAAGCGTGCAAGGCGCATCAACCGGACAGCCAGGTCCTGCCACGGCACCTGGCAGCAGTCAAGCTCCACCACAGCCGACTTTCACGACGTGGCTGGAAAGCAACGCCTGGTGGCTGGCGCTGCTGGCGGGCGGAGTCATCATCTTGCCGAGGCTGCTATGAGCGGACGTCGCAAAAACGCGGGCCAGGGCTACGGCATGATGTTCCATGGCAGTTTCGCGGAGAAAAAAGATGCTGTAGCGAAGGAGCGCAAAACGAAGCACGCTTTTATTCGCGGAACTCCGACCAAGCATGGCTACCGCTACATCGTGATGAGCCCACGGACTAACCCGATCAAACGGAAGAAGAGAGTCACGCCTGAAGAGGCGAGTCGTTATCTGTCCTATGATTTCGCGCGGGAATGGTCGAATGCGACGCCAAGAAAACGGGTCAGCCTTGCCAAAAAAGCCGCAATGATGCGAAAGCTTGCTGCAAGAGAAAACCCCAGTGAGTTGCTCGTGATGGGTGCAAATCCGCGCAATCCACGGCTCACGATCGAGGGTGCAGACTCGCACGACTTCACCGTGCCGGCGGGCACAACGATCACCATCCGCACCAATCCGCAGCCGCGGGAGAATCTCTATCTCGGTTTTGGTCCAGCTTCCCCCAAACAACGCAAGCAAACCGGCTTGACGTTGTATCGCCGTCCGCGCGCAGCGAGCGCACCGTCGCGCACGCGATCCGGGACTCGCGAGCCACTCAGTTCGCTGCGCGCGGATGTTGCGAGTGCTCTGGTCAATCAAGGGTTTCCGCGCGCGAAAGCGAAGCGTATGGCGCGCTCTGCCCAGGGCAACGATTTCTCGGCGATGTTTAATGATGCGATGCGGCGCAACCCGAGCGCGGAAGCTTTGCGCGAACGGTTCACGGGCAGGGAAGTGGGCCGCGTGAAAATATTCACAGAGCCGCACATGCCTGCAGGCGATTACGCCATGCTCGGCAAAGGTCTCGCGCTCTACGTGAAGCCGCGGACCGGCGGCCAGGTGCAGATCATCGACCTGCATGGCGTCACCGTGGTATCGGACGAGAGTGCGCGGCAGATTTATTTCGTGGGCGGCGACCAGGACATCAGTGCGGGCCTGAGTGTTTTCGGGGCACTGGACCGTGGAGCGGGCCTCTTCGAAATTGGGGAGGCTCGACGGATTGACTACAAGCAGCGCAAAGAGCATGTGCCACAACCGGAGATGGATTCGTGGCGTCACGATTTCGGCGAAGAGACTGGCCAGAAACCGATTGTGCTCTTCGATGCAGGGAGTAAGCGGCTGCTGCTCGAAGGCGGGGCCTACCAGATCCGCGAAGAGGGGATTGTCAATTGACGTACGACCAGGTAATTAATGCGGTCGCTTGTCCGACGTGCTTCGCCCCAAAGGGCGCCGGATGCGTCAATCGAAAGACGGGAAAGAAGGCACCGACTCACAAGACGCGAATTGAAAAAGCGCTTCTCGAAGAGGGGAGTGTCAATTGAGAGAACGGAGTCAAATCGAAATGCTCTATCGAAAGTACTTCGTAGAGATTCGCAAGTTTGAACCGTTCCCCATGCAACTCAGCTTCGAAAATGTGATCGATTTCGTTCTTTGGTTGCGAAGACAACCAGAAGTAAGCACGTTTCAAACGTCTGGCACTCCGCGCACAGCGGCCTAACCGGACACAGTTCAGACGCTCCAAGAGAGGGCGAAAAACAAAATGAGCGCTAGCGCCAACGTCATCATTCCTTCCAGCTTCAAGCTGGCGGACCGGATCAAGATTCAGCAGCAGTGCGTCCGCGACAAGAATTACATCGTCGCCGGTCGCCTGACCGCCATCCTGTTCGAAGCGCAGCGCTCCACTGCCGGTTACTCACAATCGCGCGCGCGGTGGAACAATTCTCGCCAGGCGAAAGAGCTGAAAGATCAGCCCGGCCTGCACCCGATGTCCGAGATGCAGGCGGTGCTCTGGGCTGGCATCACGCTCGATTGGCTCACGCACAAAGAATCGCCAATTCTTGCGGTCTCGCGCGATCAGCAGGATCTGCTTCTGCCTTTCGGCCTTCCCCCACTCCCCAACATTCCGGATCCGCGCTGGGTGCCCGGCCACGCGCAACACGCCTGCCCAAAATCCACCAAGACCGGATGCAAGGGCTGCATCCCTCCGCGAATCCCTCAGCTCCTGGTCGGGTGTCCCGTGGTGGGGGATCGGGTGCGCGACAAGATCACCTCGCGCGATGGGCGAGTGTTCGGCGTGATTCATCCGGTGATCGAGCTGGCGCTCATGCTTGCCGGCGCGCAGGGGGGCTTCGGCAAGATTCGCGGCGGCGTGAATCCGAGCGAGGGCACGCACTTGAGTTTGCTGATCGACGACTCCAACCCGGAGCGGCTTGAGGGCTATTTCGTGGGTGGAAGATTTCAGTTTGGAGGGTGAATGTTCACAGTCCTCGATTTGAAAGTGGGCTCGAAGCTGAAGTTTCGTGACTCAGCAACAGGTCTGGAGATGGATGCGGAGGTTGCCGAGTTTCCGAAGATCATCCGTGTCAAGACGGAGGACGGTGCCTTGCACGACATCCGTTCGGAAGATGTGATCGAGATCAAGGCGGCGAAAGTCTCGGGTGGGCGCTTTCAGAGTCGCCTGCAGCCGCGGCTGTGAGGTGAGCTTTGGCACGAATTCGGGTTTTCAATCCATCCTACACACCGCGAAGTTACTTCGCAGATAAGGATGAGAAGGGAGGTAAAAGCACAATGGCGAAACATCATCACCACCGTCGTCATCACTATCGCCACAATCCTTTTGGGGTGAGTGGAACGCTGGTGAAAGACGTGGCCTTCAATGTGGTCGGGTTGGCTGGCTCGAATTTTGGAGCAAGCTTTCTCGGGCAATCAGGCTGGCTTGACGTCCTGGCTACTGCAGGCGCGGGTCTGGCCATCGCATGGGCCGGTAAGGCGGTCGCCGGGGCTCCTGCCTCCGAAGAATTGCTCAAGGGCGGGATCCTGGCCGCTTTGATCAAGGCGATCAAGCAGACCGGCGTTGCCGTGCCAGGACTGAGCCTGTACGTGCCGAACTATTTCTCGGCGCCGACAGCCTCGGATGCCTACGGGCGCGCGACTGCACCCACCATCATGCTTCCCGCGCCAGCACCAGGCGGGAAGGGTATGGGCTATGGGCCGGGCGGACGCTTCCGCTCGCGCTTCATCACGCGGTTCTAAATGCGGTGTTCCGCAAGGAACGCTGTGGAAAAGGATTCTGACCTGAAGGGAGGCGGAAAATATCATGGTCAAAAAATTTGCATCACGCTTTAACCATTGCCGCGAGATCGAAGAGCGCGAGGTTGGACGCCCGAGACTCGAAATGCTGCGCAAGAATCCCATCATTGCGGGGCAACTTGAGTACCTCGTGCAGCCGGTCTACGACTTTTACGGCATTGCGGTGGCGACGGCGGTCACTAAGCAGTCGCTCTTTGCCCAGCCAATTGGAGCTGCTTACACGCCTAGTGGCGGCGCTGCGTTCGTGAAAACGTTGTATCACACGAACCTGGTGCAGCCGGGCATGCTAGACGCGCCGAAAAAGCTGCTGGTGAAAGCACTCAGCGTCGTTGTGCGGTCTGATGTGTCGGCAACCGATCTGGCATCGTTCATCGGTCTGACACTGACCCAGCTCATCATCTCCGGTAAGGATTACTGGACAGGGCTGGCGTCGAAGTGTCCGGCAGGGGCGGGTGGATTCGGTTTCTACGCATCCACGCAGACCCTGGCGGCTGGTGGCACGATGTTGAACCTGGGCGCAAACGGTTATCCGCACGCGCTCAACGTCAACACCATCGTGGACGACATGCCACAGGTACCCGGTCTTCCAGCAATGGAGCCGATCCTGGGGCAGTTGATCGAGCAGCAACAGAACTTCTATGTGACGCTCGATCCCACTATCAGCGGCGCCGCAGCGTTCACCACCCTGGCGGCAGCTCCGGCCACGCAGTTCGTGGGCACGGGGTTGAACATTCACGTTTATTTGGAAGGGGTACTCATGCGAGCCGTCCTTTAAACAGAGGGATTGGCTGTTGTGGGTGGACTTTCCGTTAACGGTGCGCTCGCCACCACGAAAGAAGGCGAACACGCGAGCGGTGTTCGCTTAGGTTTAGTTTGGTTTTTGGTCAGGACTGAAAGAAACATGCTTCAGCCGTTTCAATTCGCTGCGCAGGAATTCGCGACGCTCATAAAGGTCGGACGAGATTCCGCCTTTGAGTCGCGCATTGGACGAACGACTCACTGTGCGCTGAAAGATGAGCGCGACCTCTGCTTACTCTTTTTTCAGAAGGAAGTACGGCATGCATTTATCCAGGACGTGCGCGGCTTTTGTGTTACCAAGAATCCACTGAAATTGGGCCCGTCGAGGCCGTTGGTATTTCGCTCCAACAGCCGAACTGTCCGGTCTGGCTTGATAGGCGCAACCGCCAAAAGTTTCCTTACACCAAAAAATCAAGCGCGGGTCGCAGTTACAAACCGAGACCACGAGCAAGTGGCCGCGAATTCTCCCCTTCTCAATGTCAGTGGCTGTCGGCGTCCGATGACGGATGAAGACACTTCCTTCGCTGTCGATGTAAGCGGCAAGTCGCGCCCAATCAATTTCTGTAGGCATGTTTCACCAGTTCCAAATTTCGCGGGCATTATAACGCCCGTCTTAGAAGGAGTCCATCATGGACCCGTCACAGATTGATGACAACTTCGATCGCCAATGGTTCGCCTACGTGGCGGATGCCGTTGTCGTCGGCAATGCCGTGCAGCAGCCGTATCAGCTCCAGATTCTGAGCGATGCCGATTTCGAGTGGTGGTTTACGGCCGCCTCGCGCACTTCTGCTCTGCTCAAAGTTTTGATGAGCGAGGCAGGCACGGGCCGACAGTTCATCGGCACAACGGCCTCGGTGGTTTCTGGTGTTGGTTCTTTTAACGGCATCAACATCGACCTGTGGGCTGGAACGGCGGCCGCGTCGGCCATGTTCCCGATCGCGGTGCCCTTCGTCATGCCGGCGACGCGCACCTACTCGCTGCTCTTTAGCGATACGTCGGGCGTGAACAACACGGTCGAGATTGTGTTCTCGGGCTTCAAGCTCTGGAAGCAGGGCGGTACGACGCCAGCCGCAGGGACAGCGCCAACCTCTACGGCCACGCCGAAGCGCTGAGAAAAGGAGATGACTGTGCCGCAGGCGAATTTGAAATCGCTGCGCCCGGAGTTCGTGAATCCCTTCGCGCGCTTCCTGCGCATGCCGAAGGGATATCAAGCGCAGGTGTATCGCTATGCCGAGGCGTCTCCGCCGGGCTGTGAGGGCTATCAGCCGCGCTGGGAAGTAGTCAATGCGGTGCTCGGGCCACAGCAAACCATCCAGGCAAAAGTGGATTTGATGAATGACTTCCACATCCTGGCGATTCTCGCGAGCGCGAGTCAAAACACGGTCGGAGGTTTCCGCGCGCACGTCTACGACAAGAAAAAAAATCGGCGCATCGGACCCGGGCCCCAGGGTTGCCAGTTTCCGAACTTGGGTGGAAACACCGCGGCACCATTCTTTTTGCGCGAGCCGTATGCCTTCGATTTGCCACTGTCGCAGGTGCTGGTGATTCTGCAGAATCTTGAGCCTGCGGCGAACACGGTGCAACTGGTGCTCTATGGCCTGGCCGCACCATTCACAGGGAGCGACAGCATAACGCCATGAACGGCGACGACGACACAGTGACGATTTCGGACTCGGCGACTCCGAGCGACTCCTATCCTCGGCCGCCCTGGGTGGATCCGCCCCAGCAGTGGGAGAACCTCGATCTGATCGGTTACGTTGCCTTGCCGGCCATCGCGGCACAGGCGAACGTGCTCAGCTTCCAGGTTCCCCTCGGGCGCAATGGCGTCATTCAGAAAGTAGCCAATAACCTTGTCGGCGGCGGCTGGACTGAGGGCGCCGGCGGCGCGATTTGGCAGATCTTGGTGGATGGTGCGCCACCTCCGGGAGCCACAAACTACGATCTGATTTTGGCGTCGCTCGGCTCGCCGGCGAATCCGGTGCAGATTCCCGGGTTCCGCATCTACGAAAATCAGGTGCTCACGCTGGTGGTCAAGAACGTCAACATTGTCGTGGCCGGACAACTCTCGGGCGGGCGGCTGATCGGCTATCTCTATCCGAAAGAGTTGGAGCAGGAGGATCTATGGATCTGAGACGGGTTTTGCGCTTTGTAGTCTTGGCAATTTTCGGCCTGTGTAGCGCGGGCGCTTTCGCGCAGAACTTTACCACGGTTACGGCAACGGTCACAGATCCGAACGGCCTTCCCTACGCGAATGGCGTCATCACGTTTACGCTCGGTCCTTTGCCATTCAGCTCCTCGCCGACCGAACCGACGACTCCGCCCACTCCCGTGTCTGGAACGATCGGCCCAATCGGGCTGTCTTCGGCGGGCGTGCTCAGCGTGATCTTGCCGAGCAATGCGACCATGACTCCGGCGGCGACGCAGTGGACAGGCACCGTCTGCCCGAATCCGAACGTGCCTCTCCCGTTGGGCAGTCAATCGGGATGCTTCAGCGGCGCCGCGATTACGATCTCGGGAGCCTCGCAGGATATTTCCGCAAACCTGGCCGCAGCCGCGCTCTCTCTCACGCAGCACTTCGGCATGAGCCGCATCTACTCGACTCTGCCATCTGCGGGAAATAGCTCGATCGGCGCGGTCACGATGGTGACCGCACCGACGATTCCGACCGTGGGCACGACGTATCGCTTTGCGGCGTATGTCAGTCAGACCGTGCTGGGATCGGGATGTGCGGGCAACAGTACGATTGCCGTCAATGTGGTCACGCAGGATCCGAATGCAGCCTCGGCGCAAACGACTGCGGCGGCGACTTTCACGGTGACCACGAACGGAACCTTGGGCGTCGTGCCCATTACCACCGAACTGCAGAATCCGTTCACGTTCCGAGCAAAAGCGGGAACGGTGGTGCAGTTTTCGACCACTTATACGCCGGGCGGCTCGTGCTCGCCGGCGCCGACGGTGCAAGTTTATCCCGTGCTCGAACAGGAGTGAGGTATCCTCTCGCACTAGGAGGATGGACACCTTTTATGAAACGACTTCTC
>Ga0187817_10000632_pt1 | contig 15544 bp, 14 predicted proteins | sample NC_wetland_sal_i_17_FD_132431 | JGI IMG/M metagenome (GOLD analysis project Ga0187817, IMG submission 132431) | Wetland sediment microbial communities from Neuse River Estuary, North Carolina, USA - SO4_2 | ecosystem: Environmental > Aquatic > Freshwater > Wetlands > Sediment | place: USA...
CCCAAGGCTGGTTTGCCGGAGCTATAGGCGGCTTTGACCGCGCCCGGCCCACCGGTGGCATCAATCAGGCCGACGTCTTTGTGGTGCATCAGGTAGGCGTTGTCCTCCAGGGTGTGCGATTCCAGGCACACAAAAACACCTTCCGGCGCGCCATGCCTCACCGCTGTCTCATACATGATCCGCACGGCTTCCTGGCAGCAGCGCCAGGCGTTCGGGTGAGGACTGAAAATCACCGCGTTCCGCGTCTTGATGGCCATGATGCATTTGAACAGGACCGTCGAAGTGGGATTCGTAATCGGGATGAGCGAGAAGATGACGCCGATCGGTTCCGCCATCTCGACCAGCCCGCGTTCTGGGAACTCGCGAATCGGGCCCACCGTACGTTTGTCCTTGACGTAGTTGTAGACAAACTCCGTGGCCACCATGTTCTTGATGAACTTGTCTTCCAGAACTCCGAGCTTGGTTTCCTCAATCGCCAGCCGGGCCAGGTGTTGAGCTTGTTCCTGTCCCGCCAGGACCATTGGCTTGACAATGCGGTCGACGTCCTCCTGCGTGCATTGCGTAAAGACGGCGGCGGCGGTTCTCGCTTGGGTGACTAGTCCTTCCAGATACGCAACCCGCTCTTCACTGAGGTTTGCAGCCTTCTCTGTCATACCTCTATCCTTCATTCAAATTCCCCCGGGTTATGGAGATGGGAGAAGTAACCAGCGTCCCTTCCGTGCGCCGGAGTCTCAATACGCACACCCTTAGTAGTATGTCTAGCGCCGAACGGTCTGACCGTGAGCGTCATCACTACAATGTGTGAGGGTTTGCCAAAGGCACTTCCCTCAGCCCGACAGAAGCGGTGGGTTTGTGTCCTAATCAATGTTCTTCATGTGGCTTTGGTCATCGTGTGAACACTCCTGGGGTACTCCATGGCGAAATCACATCTTGAGCGGCGGTTGATCGGGTTCGCAGTTCTGCTCTGCGCGGGCTCGCTTTGGGCGCCGATGGCTCCTCCGGCGGATCTGGATGCCTACGTCGGGAGGTCGATGAAGGCTTTCGACGTGCCCGGAATGGCAGTGGCGATTGTGAAGGATGGCAAGGTGCTTGTTGCCAAGGCTACGGCGTCCGGAAACTGGGAGCCGATGCGATATTCTCCCGCCAGAACTCGTAACGCAGTGCTTGCTCGCTGAGGATTGTTTATTCGCCGAATGAATTCGGAAGCAGCCTGTCTGGCTGCTGATTCATTTCTTGATTGCACGTGAGTTCAAAGGCGACACAAAATCCCTGCGATCGCACAGCCGGTAAAGGATCGGTTGATTTTCCGATTGAACCCTGCTACGTCGTGGCGATGTCCTTACCTTCTCAACCAGATCTCCACTCTTCGATTTCTTTGCCGTCCCTCTGGAGTGTCGTTCGAGGCCACGGCAAGTTGCGAGCCGAATCCCACCACCGTGGCGGGCTTCACGCCCCGCTGCTCAAATTGTAGCGCCACGGCATCGGCACGATCTTTCGACAGATTCTCGGGGGCTTCCTTGCTATCATCGAAGCCCAGAAGTAGCAGGTTGTCGCCGCTATAGTGCAGGTCGATCAGGAATGTAACGACACGAGTGAGATCGACCACTGCTTTATTGTCGAGCTGCGAGCTGCCCTCACGGAAACGGAAATCGAGCGACAACCGGTCGGAGCCGCTGGTGAGGCGGCGATAGTCTGGGGGTACGGCAGGCGAGCCGGTGGCGGCCACCGCAGCCGAGAGGTTCTGGCCCACGAAGCCGACCTTTGCTACGATGTTTTGCCATATGCTGGAGAGAGCAAAGTCCACAAATCTGTGAGTTAGTTCCTGTCGGGGGTGAGCGGGCGTGTAAAGGAACAACCGCCGCGATAGAGCGTAGTCCTCTGTGGCAACGGTAAAGGGACTGGGCAAGAGCGGGGCGGCGCCATTCTCGTAAACGGCGATGGCGCGCGTCTCCTGAATGTAAGCCAGGCCAATAAAACCGATTCCATTAGGATCTCGGGCGACGGAATCAGAGAGTCTGCGACTGTCTTCGATACGCCTCGCAGAGGGCGCCAACGGAGCGTTGCCGAGCACAAGCGTCCTGAATGTGTCGTAGGTTCCCGATTTGTCGTCTCGAGTATACAGGTTGATAGCACCGTTCGACCCACCCACTTGCGCCCAATTCCCGATCGCGCCCTTGAAGATTTGCGCGATCTGATCTTTCCCCAGCGTCCACACCGGATTTTTTCTGCTGACGATCACAGCAATCCCGTCCAACCCAAGGATGTGTTCGCACGCCGGAGACGTCATGTCCCCGAGACTGGCTAACTGTGCGACTTCTTCAGTCTTGATTCTTCGAGAAGCCATTCCGATATCAGCCTGGCCATTGGCTAAGTCTTCAAAGGCCGTATCCGAGCCGTGGGCACGAATCTCAATTGCTTTGGGAGCGTGATCGCCGGGCAGGACTCCCTGCACACGCACTTCGTCATCCCGATCCCGGGAGAGGGTTTTGACTTCCGTAGCGCCCTGCTGCTTGAGAAACTCTTCTACCAGCGCGGGAGCCAAACCCGCTCCAATCGTGTTGGACCCGCTCAGCCTGAGAATAATATTGTCCCGGCTGATCTTTGAATGGGCACTCGACATGCCCAACCTAAGCCAGAGAAGACCGCCCAAGGAGGCCAGAAGCACGGCCCCGATTGTGGCAGTCACGGGCGTGAGCAGAATCTTGCGTGCCAGCATAGGATATTTTCCGGACTCAGAGCGGCCGAGACAGTTTCAAGGATCTGGCAGAATGATTTTATCCCAGTGCGAGAGGATGTGTACTCTATGTGATTCTTACTTTCTTGGTTTCAAGCATCCATTAAGAAGACACCGAAAGTGAGCCCGACCGCGCTTTAAGCGCATGGTTCGCAGGGTTCGTCGAGAAACAAGTGTGAAGGGCTAGCAGTGTCGAGGGCTTCAGTACGATTGCGGAACGGAGCAGACGAGTTGGACGCAGCAAGCGCGCCTGCAAGCCGTCGAGGATGCGGTCCGACGCGCGTAGATTGGGCGATCGTTTCCGGAAGCGATTCACGATCAGGAGTTGGTGTTTGAGGAAAAACGACTCCGCAACTATGGAACGGACGCCGCCAGGTCCCAGCAACCGGGCCAGGGTGGCGTCAAAGTGGATGAAAAGAACGACCCGATTGAGCCTCGCAGAATGGTAGCAGGACGGGGAATCATGAGGAATCATGGGCGAAATAACAACTCGCCGGGGACAGGGGAATCCGTAGGCAAGAATTTGCAAAATCTTGCGCATTTGCAATCCAGACGGTGCAGCGAAGATGCTTAATATGATCCTCTTAGGGCCACGATGGGCATGGATGGCAATGCTTCTAAGGTACTTGCGGTGACACACACGTCGACTTTGCCTTCGCACCACGCAGGTGACCCCGGAACCGACATCGCTGGCGATGATGGGAACCGGGATTCTGAGCTTGGCTGGCATGCTGCGCCGCAAGCTGCTCTAAGCAACCAAGCAAGCCTCAGCAACCAAGAAGCCGCCCTTTGGGGCGGGTTTCTTGCATGCTGCGGCACCTTTGAGGATTTCACTTGACCAGCGGCAGTTCGAGCGAGCTCGGGTGATCGCGATCATGATAAAGCGTGATATGCGCCGTATGCGCATCCTTCCCCGATTCCTGCTCCACGAAGCCACCGCTGTTGTAGTTCTTCTCGAGGTAGATGCTGTTTGGCGACGTCAGCACCAGCCGTAGCCGGCTCCCCTTCGCAATGCGGCGTGAGAAAAATGTGAACCCACTAAAGTCGTACCGGTTGATCTCTCCCGGCTTTGCCAGCTTCTCGGTGACAGCAGAATCCCGGTAGCGTGCACGCAGTATGTCTCCAGTGAGTTCGATACTCTTGCCGTCCGGCATCATCTCGTATAGGTTCACACCGAAATCGGTGTCAGGCACGTCTATGGATATCCACACCACCAGTTTTGCGAAACCGCTGATTTCGGTATCTTCCATAAAAGCCTGACTGTGATATACGAGACCGTCTCCGAATAAATTCAACGCATATCGTTCGTCGGTGATGTAGTTCTTAATCTCTTCCTTTTCCAGCTCTGCCGGCCGTACATCCAACGGGTCAAACACGTATTGGTCTGGTTTAACGGCACCAGGTTTGTCCTCAGCCAGGCTGCCGGAGTGGAAGGCGTCATTCGCTTCTCCGTTGGTGGAATTAAGGTACAGAATTTTCTTCGCATTCGAGATTGTCTCGAGGCTGTCGGCATATTTCCATTGCTCGGCGCCTACTACGTAATACGCGACGCGTTTCTTCAGAAACTCGGGCGCCTTGCCTCCCTTCATCGTCCAGTCATACCAATCCACGTGCAGCTTGTTCATGTCCACCAGGCTGGCATCAGCGAAGGTGAGGCCACCCACTTCCTTGTTGGGCGTCCGCGTGCCCGCATGGTCCCAGGGCCCGATGATCAGATAATGTTTTGCCTTGGCTTCGTCGGTTCCATACTTCATGTGATCGCGGTAATAAGTCATGGCCCCGGTTTGGTCGCCATCGTAGTGGCCGGTAATGGTCAAGATCGGGACATTAATCTTTTTGTATTGCTCCGGCGTGAGGTCCAGCTTTTGCCAGTATGCGTCGAACGTGGGATGGGCCACCCATTTTTGGAATACCGTGCTGTCGTTGCCGATGATCTTGTCCAGGTCTTTATAGGGCCGGTGGTTCAAGTACAGGTCCCGGAATTTCTCAATCCAGAACGACGATTCCCCGAATAGATTCTGCTGCGGGGTCACTCCACTGGTGAAGGTCAGCCACTGCATGTCATACGGTCCCCAGATGTTCTTGAACATGGGAAAATCCACGCCCGCATGTGCCGCTGCAACCGGCACAACCGTAGCCAGGTGCGGGGGAAACTCCCGCAAAGTCAGCCATTGGTCATAACCAGCGTAGGAGCCGCCCCACATTGCGACTTTGCCATTCGACCACGACTGCTGGGCCAACCACTCCACGACATCATGACCATCCTGGGGTTCCTGCATGAATGGATCAAAGTGTCCTTCGGAATTTCCGCGGCCCCGCACGTCGACAATGGCAAATACATAACCGTGTTGTGCGAAGTAGTAGGCGCGATTGTGATAACTGTCGCTGATGTATGGGGTCAACTCGAAAATTACGGGCAGCGCTTCTTTCTGGCCTTTCGGACGGTAGACCGTGGCATTCAGCTTCACCCCATCGCGCATGGGAATCTTTACACCCCAGGCGAGGTCTACCGCTTTCGGCGGCTCCGGCTTTTTCTGTTCCTCCTGCGCCCACAACAGTGGACAAAACAGAATCAACGACACAGCCAGCCAGTAACAGGCTCTCTTCATCTTCATTCTCCTGCGGTTTCTTGAATCAATTAGGATTGCTGCATTTCCGTTTTCACGCTGGGCGCCAGCCTCAATTTGTCCGGCCTTCTTGATGGCGTCCAACGAGAGGATGCCCTGGATCCGAGATTTCGCTGCTGACTTCGAAAACGGTATGCATTGTACGCCCGAATCGCCTGCTCCGACCGTTATCGTCTAGATTTCGAGCTGGAGCCGTCGCCCTGCGCGTCCAACGAGTTGGAGATTTACAACAAATTAACGTAATATCCCGGGCCATGCACAAATCAAGTCTCCTTCTGTCGCTGATCCTGGCCACTTCCGCCTTCGCGCAGAAATACGACCTCGTCCTCGAAGGCGGCCGCGTCATGGATCCCGAGTCTGGCCTCGACGCCACCTGTAACCTCGGCATTACCAAGGGCAAGATCGCTCGCATTTCTTCCGATCCGCTTGTGGGCGAGCGCGTGCTCAGCGCTAAAGGCCTGGTTGTCGCTCCCGGCTTCATTGATCTTCACCAACACGGCCAGGACAACGACAGTGGTCGTGTGAAAGCCTTCGACGGCGTAACCACCGCGCTCGAAATGGAAATCGGGGTTCCCGACGTCGCTTCCTTCCTCAAGCAGAAAGACGGCCATTCCCTGATCAACTACGGCACTACGGCCAGCCACGCTGCGGCCCGCGCTATGGTCTTCGGCGCTGCTTTGCCCGAGGAAACGATCCTGCCGCCCTCCGGTCCTGCCACCAATCAACCTGCAACCGTCGAGCAAATCCAGAGGATAGAAGATCGCTTACGCGGCGAACTCGATGCCGGCGCCCTTGGCATTGGCATGGGTATCCAGTACACGCCTGGCGCTACTCGCCTCGAAGTCATTCAGATGTTTCGTCTTGCTGCCGAGCGCCGTGTTCCGGTTTTTACCCACGTGCGTAGTTTTGGTCGTCTGGAGCCCGGTTCCAGCATCGAAGCGGTCAGCGAAGTGATCGCCGCCGCGGCCATCTCCGGCGCTTCGCTCCACATCGTGCATATCAACAGCAGCTGTCTCAAGGACGGCCTGGAGTGCCTCTCTCTGGTGGCCGGCGCCCGAGCTCGCGGCATTGACGTCACCACCGAGGCCTACCCTTACATCGCTGGCATGACTTACATCAATTCCGCTCTGTTCAATCCGGGCTGGAGAGAGAAAGTAGCCATCGACTACAGCTCCCTCCAACTTCCGGACACCGGGGAGCGACTGACCAAAGAGCGCTTCGATGTGCTGCACAATTCCACCAAGCCGCAAGTTGTGCTGATGTTCGCCAATACGCAGGAGATGGTGGACGCCATCATTCCCAACCCTCTGGTGATGATTGCCAGTGACGGCGAACAGGGCCATCCGCGCAACGCCGGCACCTACTCGCACATCCTGGCCCGCTATGTTCGCGAGAAAGGAAGCGTCACACTGATGGACGCGATTCGTAAGATGAGCCTGATGCCAGCTCAACGTCTGGAGAAGGCCACCCCAGCCGCTCGCCTGAAGGGACGCCTGCAGCAGGGAGCTGACGCCGATATCGTCGTATTTGACCCCCAGACCGTCGCCGACCGCTCCACTTACCAGGCGCCTATGGAAACCAGCACAGGGATGCAGTTTGTGATCGTCGGCGGAACCCTGCTGATCGACCAGGGCAAACTGGTGCCCAACACTTTCCCCGGAAAACCGCTGCTCGTGACGGGAAAATCCTAGAGCGAACGGGCCCGATACTTTTCAAACATCAGTATGAAGGTTGCGCTCGGGGCTCTGAGGTGAGCAGAACGCTTCTCAGCCCTAGGCTGTTCCCCAAATTTCACCCAACACGCGCTGGAAGTTTGCCCCTATCACCTTTTCGATCACGGACGAAGGCTGGCCGCGCCTGGCAAGTTCCGCCGCAATGATCTGCATGTGAGCCGGTCCATTCAAATCGGGCACGAAGGGATAACGGTCCTCGCCCGGCGCGCCGATACCGAGCTTCTTGCGGCGTGCGATGTCGGCATCGAACTCGGCTTTCTGAGCGGAGGTGAGGACGACCTGCTGAACCGAGCCATCGGAACCGATCCCAACGTGATCCGCGCCGCATACATGGATGGCGTGCACCAGGTGGTCGAGCACATGCTGCCGGGTTGGCACCGTGGGAGACGCAACCAGGTAGGGCATGAGATATACACCGAAGTAGCCTCCGCGATCCGCCAAAGATTTGAGAATTTCGTCGGGTTTGTTGCGAGGATGGGGATAAACCGCGGCGCAGCCGGAATGTGAGATCAGTACCGGCTTCGCAGATACGGCAATGGCTTCGCTCGTAGTGCGATATCCGCTGTGACTTAAGTCGACGGCGACTCCGATCTCGTTCATCTTCTTGACCGCCGCCATTCCTGCGTTGCTCAACCCGGCGTTCCCCGGCTCGAGACAGCCGTCGCCAAAGGCACTGCGGTTGTTGTAGGTGATCTGCATAATGCGGACCCCCAGATTGCGGAACATTTCGATGCGCTCGGGATCGTCCTCCAGAAAGCTGGTGTACTGGAAACCTGGAATTATGCCGACTTTGTTTTCCCGCTTGGCACGCGCGATACCCGAGTGCTTGCGAACGATCGCCAGCGCGTCAGGATACTTCTCAACTAGCGCTTCGAGCGAGGCGAGGTTCTTGACCGTGCCCTCAAAATTCCGTTCTGAGATTGTGTAATGAATGGCTGTAATCCCCGATTGCCGAACGACTGCCACCAACTCGGGGCTGGGATTTCCCTCCATATCGACAAACGGCGCACAGAGCGAATCCATCACGATCGCGCTTGCGTAAAGTTCAGTGACATCGGGCGGAGCATCGGCGCGCGACTCCGCGAGCAGACGAGGAGCAAAGAGCACCGCGGCAGAGAGCTTGAGAACAGAGATATGAAATTCCCGGCGATTCAAGATTTTCTCCGGCGATCGATTGGACATTCCAGGATCATGCCAATCTTGGAGTTTTTGAAGAAATACTTCCGGTACCGGGCGATCGTCGGCGTCTGCTTCTCCGGCTCCGCGAGCAAGCCTTAGCTCACTTCGTGGCCGCAATCTCGTACAAGTATTCGACGAACGACCTCACGGCACCGTCCATGCCCTGCACCTTCGAATTTTTCGACTCGATCACGTAGTACTCATCCGGCGCGTGGGCGCCGCTTCCATGGCCGAGACCAAAATGGCCGGCAGCCAGGCGCAGCGGTTCGCCGGTAAACACGTAGCCGGGCCAGGAACCGGCACTGCGCGGCAGCACAATAGGATCGATGCCGTCTCGCTTGTACACGCCAGTCTGCGCGCGAATCAGTGCCGCCTCCGCGACAGTGGTGTTGGGGTCGTACCCGCCCGTCATGTTCACTTCGATGTCGCCAAAGCCGTGCTTCGCGAGATGTGCTTTGAGCGCCGCCAGAGCTTCGATGGCCTTCATGTCTGGAACCAGTCGCAGATCCAGTTTCGCCACGGCCCGGTGCGGAAGAATGGTTTTCCCACCCGGCCCGGTGTAGCCGCCCACCAAGCCCTCAATATTCACCGTGGGACGCGACATGAGCAGTTCAAGCGCTTCCTGCCAGCCCACGTCGTGCACCCAGTGGTCGACGCCGAGTTGCTTCTTGGCGACTCCTTCATCCAACCGCCGCGCGGCCTCGGCAATCATCGTCTTTTCCGCTGGGGAGAGCGGACGCGCTTTGTCCGCGAAGCCCTCGATAGCAGGTTCGTTGGCGTCCGACGAGACTAGAGTTGCGAGCGCTTCCACCAGGTGCCACGCCGGGCTGTCGACCCGTGCCTTGTTGCTGGAATGAATGTCGTGACGTGGCCCACGCCCCCATCGCTCCCCGCTCGACACCAGTTCAAGTTCGACGACACCCTTGGCTCCAAGCGTCATCGTCACCTTGCCATCGAGCTCCTGCTCTGCCGAGGGCATAAAGATCCCCATGCAGTTCCGGAGAGCGGCAATGACCTCTGGACGGTGCACGATCTGAGGAAAATGCGGAGATCCGATCTCCTCCTCGCCTTCCGCGACGAGCACCAGATTTACCGGCAGTTTCCGGCCCGCAGCGCGGATGGCATGAAGCGCGGCGAGGAACGACGCCTCCGGTCCTTTCTGGTTCACGGCACCTCGGCCGACCAACGCAGTTCCAAGCCCGGGCTTTTCGACCAATGCAGCCGCCCAGGGAGGCGAGGACCACTCTGCCGGATCCACTTGCTTGACGTCATACATGAAGTAGAGACCCAGAGTGCGGGGAGCTCCCGCGTCGAGTGTGGCGAAGATACCGGGCTGGCCGTCGGTAGGGATTCTCGTGACTTCATTGAATCCGGCCTCACGAAGGAAACGCATGGTCAGATCGCAGCCCTCGGTTACGCCTTTGTTCTCGGCCGCGATCGAAGGCTGCCTGATCCATTCTTGTAGCCGCTGGACGGCCTCGTCATGATGTTTCTCGATTTGTACCCAAATCGGATTAAGGTCGTGCTCATCCGCGTGTGTCCAACGCGGAAGAGCGAAGATCGCGGCGCCGGCTGCGGCGCCCTGAAGGAAGGTTCGTCTGTCCATGGCCCCAGAGCATAACCTCCCACCGGACCGTCCGTCTAGTGAGTCACCCGTGCGGTCACTGTGATCCAGGCTTGCTCCACGGTCATGCTACTTGGCTTGCTTTGGAGATGACGCCGAACCGGCAACCGCTGGCACTGTCTGGCCGACAAACTCAGAGATGCACTCGACGACATACCGCGCCTGCGCCTCGGAGAGTTCCGGTTGAATTGGTAGCGCGAGCGTTTCCTTCGCCGCCCGCTCGCTTTCAGGAAATGCGCCAGGCTTATATCCCAGATAGGCGAAGCACTCTTGCAGATGCAAAGGCACAGGATAGTACACCTCGGTGCCCACTCCGTTCTTCTTGAGGTGGGCCTGCAATTCATCGCGGCCGGAAACACGGATTACGTACTGATTGAAGATGTGGCGACCGGCTTGCACGACAGGGACGCCAATCGGAACAGCAGCCTCACTGAAAAGCCGGTCGTACCTCTTCGCATTTAGCTGGCGGGCCGCCGTCCAGTCGTCCAGGTGAGGTAGTTTAGCGGAAACGACTGCCGCCTGAATAGCATCGAGCCGGAAATTTCCCCCGACGATCTTGTGATAGTACTTCGGTTTGGCTCCGTGACCGCGAAGGCAGCGCAGCCTCTCCGCACGTTGGGCATCATTGGTGACTACCATTCCTCCGTCTCCGGCGCCACCGAGATTTTTTGAAGGGAAGAACGAGAAGCAACCGTGGTGTCCGATGGAACCGGCGCGATGGCCCTTGTATTCGGCGCCTATCGCTTGGGCGGCATCCTCGATAACCACCAAGCCATGCTCCTGAGCGATGGCCATCACGGCATCCATGTCGGCCATTTGTCCATAAAGATGCACAGGGATGATTGCTCGGGTCCGAGCTGTGATTTTCGGTGCGACCTGCGATACATCCAGGTTGTAGGTCAGCGGATCAATGTCGACAAAAACGGGCGTGGCTCCCAGCCGCGCAATTGCGCCGGCGGTTGCAAAGAAAGAGTACGGGGTTGTAATGACTTCATCGCCGGTGCCGATGTTTTCCGCCATGAGGCAGGCCAGCAGCGCGTCGCTGCCTGACGAAACCCCGATCGCATGTGTGCACCCTGAGTAAGCAGCGATTGCCTTCTCGCACTGCTCCACTTTCGGTCCCAGGATGAACTGCTGCGATTCCAGTACTTCCGCGATGGCCGCATCCACTTCAGGTTTTATGACCGCGTACTGCGCCTTAAGATCGAGCAACGGAACATTCATACTTGGTTTCCGATTTTAGTTGCTTATATGATTTGGTACCAACACTGAACCCCGCAGGCAAGGGAGCTTCCTCGTCGAGTCCAGGCATCGAAGGCGGGTTTCGTCTGTCCATGGCCCCAGAGGATAACCTCACGCCGGACCTTCCGTCTACAGTAACCGAAGGCGGGTGAGTTAGCCGTGCGGTCACTGTGATCCAGGCTCGCTCCACAGTCGAATCAAGTCGAGGCGTCATCGTAAGGCGACTTACTCTAGGCACTCAAAAAGGAACTGATCAGATGAGAAGTTTTTCACAGTATCGTAAGCGGCGAGAAAGGGTGTATCATCGCTCGCTTTCTTGAAGTCCAAAAAAGGGGATTCAGGCTTGAGTAATTCCCAGCTCAAGACAACGGTAGGCGGCTCACGATGGCAGCGGGCCTGATTCACAAGTATGCAGACCTCGATTCGAGGCTGATCCCACCTCCGACTGGCCCTTTGCGCGTTCCGAAGCGTGACGAACCTAACGCCACGACTAGACTCTCCATTGTGTTGCCTACATTCAATGAGGCCCAGAACATCGAGCCGATGACTTGGGCAGTTAGCGAGGTTTTAGAACGATCTCAGATCGCCTATGAGCTCATCGTGGTCGACGACGACAGTCCGGATGGTACTTGGCGCCTTGCGCTGTCGCTCACTGCTTCACTTCCAAGGCTGCGCGTAATGCGTCGTGCAAACGAACGGGGACTGGCAACAGCTGTAATCCGAGGTTGGCAGGCGTCTCGCGGAGATGTACTCGGTGTGATCGATGCCGATCTGCAGCATCCCACTGAGATCATCCCCAAACTATGGAGCCAGATCGAGTCAGGAGCTGACTTGGCGGTTGGGAGCAGACGCGTACAAGGCGGAGGTGTGAGTAACTGGAGCTTGCGCAGAAGACTGATCTCGAGAACGGCAGAAAGCATCGGACTCCTGGTTCTGCCCGAAGTTGTCGGACGACTGGCCGACCCGATGAGCGGGTACCTGCTAGTCCGCCGGGATAGATTAGTCGACGTGACGTTAAAGCCGCGGGGCTACAAGATCCTGATTGAAATTCTTGGGCGCTGCGAGATAGGGAAAATCGCCGAAGTAGGGTACGTGTTTCAGGAGCGCATGGGAAATCAAAGCAAGCTGACATGGCGATCTTATCGGGACTACTTGTTACACTTGGGCATCCTTCGATTCTCGCCGCGTTCCACTCGTTCAACTCCGTAGACCCCAAGTGAAGTCAAGTTCTCCTATTGCATCTGCCGGTTGCTCACCTGGTAGGTGGAAAAGAGACTCGGGGCGTGCGTCTTTGATAACAGGAAATTGTCGATGACCAGCGCGTCCACACCAGAGCAAGAATAGCGGCGCAACGGAGCTTATTCGTACCTTTTTGTTTGGATTCTTTTCCAAAGATTCGAAAAACCTCCGGTTCAGGAACCGCCAGCCGTACATAATCCCCGATACCGAGTAACACCGCACGCGGACTGACCCGCTTCTCTATCACAAGCGACCTGCCCTCTCCACTTCAATTGCTTAAACTGTACAGTTCATTTCGGTCGTAGCACGCAGATCAGGTGGAGTCAATGGGGGTGGCACGCCGGGACGGGCAGCCTGCCCCGAAAGGCCACAACGATCAGGTTAGCTATCAGGGATGAGATAGGCTCCTGGAATTTTTCCGCTTAGAGTCGCAAGGACCCCTCCGTTCGCGCTCGCAAGTTTCGCCAAGTGGCCGTCAGTAGTATGCTTTGGGGTCTTAACCCATGTTGGAAGATGAGAAACATCGTGATCGTCCGGAATTTGCGAGATCGCGATCAAAGCAGCCCTGGGTAAGCTGAGACTCTCAGCCGCTATGGCACGCAAGGCGGTTGAGGATCTGGACATCCGCATACTGCCCTACACCGCGGATCATGCCTTTCATCTGTTCGACCTGCCGCTTCACCATAGCGATCTCTTTGATCGTCAAATCATTGCTCAAGCCATGTCGGAGAAGATTCCCATTGTGACTTCGGACGAGAAATTCAGTTTGTACAAAGGCATTAGACTTATATGGTGATGAGTGACAAGTTGCAGGGCGTAAATGCCTACCCCGACCTTGAAGTCGAGGAAGTTCGCGAAGCGCTGCGCTACGTGGTTGTCAAACCGGAATCTCACTCTGTGCGCGTTGCCCAGAGGAGGGACGCAGGAACGCCGTGCAGATTGCCAGCAAATGGGACAACATCCGTGCCGGCGTAGAGCACCACTCCGCGAATCCAGCGCCTGCCTGCGGCACTGGCCAGAGCCTGTAGCCCCCGAACGTCGCTGCTATTCAGGGTTGCACTAGCTTTTACTTCAACGCCTACGAGATGCCCAGCAGAGTTTTCCAGCACGATGTCCACTTCTTGTCCCGAGGCCGTGCGCCAATAGAAGAATTGCGGCTGAGTCTCGCTCCAAGACGCCTGCTTGCGCAACTCTATCAGCATAAAGTTCTCCAGGATACCCCCCGCCATTCCTGCATCTAACTCTAGCCGATCAAGAGTGAGCCCCAGTACATGCGCGAGCAGGCCGGTGTCATTCAAGTAGATCTTCGGTGTCCGAATGACCCGCTGGGCGGTGTTGACCGACCAGGGCTGCAAGAGCTGCACAAGGAATGTCGTTTCAAGCAATGCAAAGTACCGTTTTAGGGTCGTTTGCGGCAACGAGAGGCTTCTCGACAGGTCAGCGAAATTCAGCAAGCCACCGGCGCGACCCGCTACGACCGAAAGCAGTCGAGGCACAGCGGTCAAATCCGAGATGTTGGATATGTCGCGGACATCGCGTTGAAGAATCGTCATCAGGTAAGATTGGAACCAGGCCTTGCGACGCGCTTCCGTATGTCGAGTAACCAGCGGCGGATAACCGCCTGACAGTACCTTTTCAAACAACTCATCCCTTCGAACCATGCTCGATTTCTCTGCACGCCACGCCGTTCGCTTCGAGAATAGCGCATCAACAAAACTCTCACGCACTCCCTTCATCTCGCCCTGCGAGAACGGCCAGAGTGTCAGCACTTCTATTCGTCCAGCCAGGGACTCGGATAGTTTAGGCAGAAGCAGCACATTGGCGGAACCAGTGAGGAGGAAACGTCCAGGCTCGCGTTTTCGGTCAACGGCTACTTTGATTGCTGGGAAGAGTTCGGGTACGTGCTGCACTTCATCGAGGGTGACCTGGGTGGTCAAACCGGCAACAAAGCCGTTGGGATCGCGCTTGGCTGCGACTAGAACTCCGGGGTCGTCGAAGGTCAGGTACTGACGGCTCCGTTCTGTCAGTTCCGGCGACTCCACCAGCGTGCTCTTGCCCGTTTGCCGGGCGCCGTTAACCAGCACCACAGGGGTGTCCGTCAGGGCCTGAAGCAGATAATCAGTGACATTTCGACGAATCATGCCGGCCAGCCCAGCGGTTACATGGATGATATTACGCCATAACATGGATGATAATCAACCACAATCGAACATTTCCTACTCACACAGCGCGGATCAGCCCTCAGGTGACTGGGGCAAACAGTCTTCGAAGAGAATCGCCAAAAATAGATGTTTCCTAAACGCAGTTATCATTGCATGTAGTGTCACTATATGAAATGTGCGGTTCGTAGGCTTTCTGCAGCCTTACAGGGAATGCGTCGGTCGTGGGGTCGCCTTCTGCTGCCTGGCCGCCCGGAACACTGAGAGCCGACCATCTGTACGGTATTCACGTCCGAACTCATCCCGGAATATGAGCCAGAACGGCACGGTCGAGCCATCGCGATACTCGGCGGGAATCGGCCTGAGACCCGAGGCTAGGAGCCAGCCTTCAACGACCTGGCCGCAGCGGAGTGAAAGATGCCTCTGCTATCACCGCCAACGATGGAACTGAATTAAGTCATGACGACTTGGACGAACTCTTGGGAATTGCTGTGCCCGGAAGAAACGATAACTGGTAAACCCTTGAGGAATTCGGTGCGCCGAAGTCCATTGATCCCTCCCCAGTGGGTGCAGATGGTGACGAGTGGCTGGCAAGCGGTATGCATTCTACAGGGCGTGCAGATGAAACCTTTTGCACTAGCTCACTCCAAGTGTCCCGCCATCACGAATAACAAATCTGTTATCTATAAGTTACAGTCCGACTCTGTGGCACCCAATGTGCATCTCTAAGGGTCCGGTCCTGGGCGGGTCCGTGTTTCTAAACAGGCTCCAATCCGGCTTCTTGCTGTTTGAAACACCGCAGGGATTGGTGCGCGTTGAACTTTCTCTCTGGCAACGCATTTATCTGCTCTGGACGTTTCGCAACTTTCGCCAGCTCTCCATCCCACTCCTGAACCCGCGCCAGCGCACACTGGTCAACGCCCTCTTCCGCAATAACGCGAAAGTCGTGTCGCACTCGCACAACGCATTGCCTGTGATCGGTGTTGTTGAAAATTTCGTGCCGCCGA
>Ga0187817_10000634_pt1 | contig 15538 bp, 15 predicted proteins | sample NC_wetland_sal_i_17_FD_132431 | JGI IMG/M metagenome (GOLD analysis project Ga0187817, IMG submission 132431) | Wetland sediment microbial communities from Neuse River Estuary, North Carolina, USA - SO4_2 | ecosystem: Environmental > Aquatic > Freshwater > Wetlands > Sediment | place: USA...
AACGCATCTGCGCCGCGCCGTGGAAGCGGTTTGGCTGGGTCACCCTGGGGACTGAGCTTTTTTGCCGGACCCGGCAAAGTTATGGGGGGCAGGTCCTCTGCCGGGGCATACCAGGTCAACCCGATGCGCACAGGAGCAAGATCCGCGTGTGAGGTCGGCAACCAACCCCAGATCGGAAGCAGAAGAAAAACAACAGCAGCGACATGCCAGAGGGAGGAGAAACCGACTGCGAGGCTCGGAAATTTGTCTCGGACCCAGTCGATGCGCAGAACTCGATCGCCCGACGCGTCCTGATCCTTAGGTGCGGAAGGGCCGCTGAAGAATGCGTGCAGGCTCGAACCGAATTCCCGCACCGGCGAGCCCCAACGTACACCCATGCCGAGCGGGCGTGTTTCCGTTGATGGGCCGGAGGATGTCTCAAGCTGCAAAACGGGCTGCATGAGTCCGGGCATTATACTCCCGAGTGTGTGATGCGCCGAGGCTAAGCTGCGGCTGCCAGGCGATAAAAACTGAGCGCGCCGTCGCCTTGCTCCAGGAGGCGCGTAAGTTCAATCCGGTCAAAGCGATCGGGCAATTCCGTGCGCCGGTCATGCTCGACGATCACGAGGCCGAGTGGTGCAAGCAGGTGAGATTCGTCGATGAACTCAAGGACGCGCAGGTGTTCTTCGGGCTCGTCGTAGGGGGGATCGAGAAAGATGAAGTCGGCAAGGAGATGACGCTTCGCCAGCCTTTCCAGGCCGCGGACGACATCGGCTTCGATCACCTCGGCCCCCGAACGGATTCCGAGCGCTTCAAGATTTTCGCGGACCAGCCGCGTTCCCGGTGCGTGCGATTCGATGAAAATCACCTCGCGCGCGCCGCGGCTGATGGCTTCGATGCCGATCGCACCCGTGCCGGCATAAAGGTCCACGAAGAGCGAATCGGCCACTGAGGGGCCGAGAACATTGAAGAGCGTTTCGCGCAAACGGTCGCTCGTGGGCCGAAGGCGCAGCTTTCCCGGGCCTTTCAAGCGCCGGCTGCGGAATTTGCCTGCAATCACACGCATGATCTATCCCACGGCCGCTAGTTGATAGCGCTTCTGCCAGGCCGGGCTGACCGATTCGAGCTGCGCGACAACGGCCTCGGCGCGGGGGGGATCTTCGGCGAGAGCAAAAGCTTCGCGCCGGGCGAGTTCGAGGAGTTCGTGATCGCGCAAAGGCTGGGCCACGGAAAATGCGGCGTCGCCGTGCTGGCGGGTGCCGAAAAATTCGCCGGGGCCGCGCTGCTTCAGGTCGCGCTCGGCGATCTCGAAACCATTCGACGTGGCAACCATCGTTTCAATTCGGTCGCGCGCGTCGCCGGTGATGGATTTCGGAGCTACCAGGATGCAGTGCGATTTCTCAGTGCCGCGCCCGATCCGGCCTCGAAGCTGGTGAAGCTGCGCAAGACCGAAACGATCGGCGTGTTCGATCACCATCAGGGTGGCGTTCGGCACGTCCACGCCGACCTCGATGACGGTGGTGGCGACGAGCACCTTCAGCTCGCCGCGCCGAAGGCTTTCCATCACGGCATCCTTCTCGTCATTTTTGAGGCGCCCATGGAGGAGGCCAACGCGCAGCTTCGGAAAGACTTGTTTCGAAAGGCGCTCGTACTCGGCAGTGGCCGCTTTCAATTCCTGCTTCGACTCCTCGATCACAGGGTAAACCACGTAGGCCTGGCGCCCGCCCGCAATCTCTCGGCGGAGAAATTCCCAGACCCCTGAAAGTTGCGACTCGTCGCTCCAACGCGTCTCGATGGGCGTGCGTCCGGGCGGCATTTCGTCAATCACGGAGAGATCGAGATCGCCATAAAGAGTGAGCGCGAGAGTGCGCGGAATCGGCGTGGCAGTCATTACAAGGACGTGGGGCGAAGCGCCTTTTTCGATGAGCCGCTTGCGCTGTAAAACGCCGAAGCGGTGCTGCTCATCCACGATGACGAGGCCGAGCCGTTTGAACGTCACCGGATCTTCGATCAAGGCGTGGGTGCCAACGACGAATTGCGCTTCGCCCGACTGGACACGGGCGAGCGATGCGTCTCTCGCTGCCCTCGTGCGGCCGCTCACAAGCAATTCGACGCCATAACCAGCAGCGGCAAATATCCGGCAAGCGGAAAGATAGTGTTGAGCCGCTAGAATTTCGGTGGGAGCCATGAGCGCGACCTGGCAGCCATTCTCGATAACGATGGCGGCGGCTTCGAGCGCAACGATTGTCTTACCGCTGCCGACGTCACCTTCGAGCAGGCGGTGCATGGGGTACGGGCGTTCGAGATCGGCTGCGACTTCTGCGAGCACGCGCTTCTGCGCGGCAGTGGGTTTGAACGGCAGGATGCGCTTGAGCGCCTCGCGGATATGGGGTTCACGGACGCGCATTTCGATGCCGCGCTCGCGATGATCCCTGAGCCGCCGCAGCGCCAATGCGAGCTGATAAAAGAAGAACTCTTCGAAGATTAGGCGGATGTGCGCCGGGCTCCGAAAGCTGTTCAGCAATTCCAGATTTTCGCTCTTAGGTGGGAAATGGACGTAGAGTAGCGCGTCGCGGCGGGTGGGGAAGCGGTACCGCTCGCGAATAACGGTGGGAAGCGCGTCGGGAATGTTGCCGTCGAAATTGTTCAGGACGTTGTAAACGATTCGGCGCAGCATCCTTGAGCTGATTTTGCCGACGGCTTCGTAAATGGGGACGATGCGGCCAACTTCTGTAGAATCTGCGGGTGCGCCTTCGCCGCTTCCGACCAGTTCCATCTCGGGGTTGACCATCTCGAGACGCGCCGGACGGTACGGGTCGACGTCTACTTTGCCGTGCAGCACCAGGCGCTGGCCCTCTTTCAGCCTGCCCGCCAGATAGCCGCCGTGGAAAAAGCGCGCGTGGAGCCAGCCGGATTTGTCGCCCACGCTAACGTGGAAAATCGGGCCACGCCCGCGCGTGAAGCGCACATTTCCCCCGCCACCGATGACCTCGCCCAGGACTGTGTGGACCTGCCCAGGGACGATTTCGGCGATGGGAGTGAAGCGGACGCGATCCTCGTATCGGAACGGAAGATAGCTGAGGAGGTCGCCAACCGTGGCGATCCCGCGCTCTTCGAGACCTGCCGCGCGCTGCGGCCCCACACCTCGCAAGTATTTCACCGGATCCGATAATGTGAAGGTCATAGCCAGATTAAGCACCCTCGTGAAAGTCACGAGGCCGTGAGGGCTTCCGGTCCATTTTTATACCATCGCTTCGGGCTGCCGTTAGAGGTTTCCTCGACAGCGGGGGAGGAGCAATCCCCCTTGCAAATTTGCGCCGCAGTTCACCGGTGGCTATAGTTGATTTGTTCGCCCCGTTCGAGCGGAGCTCGTTCCATGGGCCGGAAATTCTTGGGTGTGACTCTTCGCCGTTGGTTTGAGTATCTCGCTGCCATCTTGCTCGGCAACGCAATCTACTACTTCTCTCTTTTCCCACATCTTCCAGAAACCCTCCGCCATCAGGGATTCCAGACGGACTGGGGAGTGGCCGTGGATTTTGCTGTATGCGCAGGCGTATTTGGACTGATCCGGCTGGCGGCACGGCTCTGATTGGTTCATCCCTTGCTCTTCCAGAGCAGAGCGGGTGTATGAAGATTCGGAACGGACTGCTTCAGGGCCGCAACGCCCTGAAAATAAATGTGGTTAGAGCATAACGCAGACATTGCGATTTGCCGCGAAAGGATGTAAGTTGGGCGAGCTGTCCGATAGTGGGAAAATGGCTGCTGCGAGTGCTCACCAACGGCCACTCGCCCCGTCTATCTACGCGGATCCTGTAGAAAGGCCGCTTGCTGGAGATCGTGGGCTCCGCCAGTCCGATCACGAGGGACTGAAGGGGCGCGAGCCCAACCCGGCAGTTCACACCATGGGGATGAGCGTCGCGCTTGAGGGTGATGCGCGCCAAGCAGCCGCGTTGAAAGTGTCGGAGGAGCACGGGCTCGTCCGGAATGCACAGGCGGGAGACCGGGTGGCGTTCGAGGAGTTGGTCCACCGGTACGACCGTGAGGTTCTGCGGCTGGCATTGAATCTGGTGCATCGCGCCGAAGACGCCCGCGACATTTACCAGGAAAGTTTCTTGCGGGTTTACCGGAACTTGCACCGCTTCCGGTTCGAGTGCAGCTTCTACACCTGGCTTTACCGCATTGTTACGAATGTGGCGCTCGATCATCTGCGCCGGAGGACAAGCCGCCGAGAGGACCAGGCGCCTGTCCCGGAAGAGGCGGATGGAAGCACCCGAGACTTTTTCGACCGCCAGCCGGAGCAGAGGGCGGCGGCGAATCCCGAGAGGCATTTGCTTGGGCAGGAATTGGGAGAGCACATTGCCACAGCTTTGACGCGGCTTTCACCCCGCGAGCGGATGGTCTTCGAGATGAAGCATTACCAGGGATTGAAGTTGCGGGCGATTGGGGACCTGCTGGGAACATCGGAAGAGACAGTCAAAAATTCGCTGTTCCGGGCGACGCGAAAATTGCGCGCGAGCCTGGGCGGCATGCGGTGATCGAGGGCACAGAGCATGCAGGCAGAGAGGCACGATGGGAGCGTTCATCAGCCGTGCGAGGAATTTGAGCCGTTGCTAGTGCTGATGGCGGCCGGGGAATTGAATCCGGCGGAGACGGCCGAGGTGGCCGATCATCTGCCGCATTGCCCGGGCTGTGCGGCCGCGCTGGAGCAGAACAAGGAATTGGTTGGACTTATTAGCGAGCGGCGTGTGGATCCTGATGCTGCTCTGCTTGCGAGCTGCCGGGCGGGGCTTGAAGATGCTCTTGACCGCGAAGAAGAACGAAGCTGGCTGCGGCGACTTGTTGGCGCAGTGGTTCCACCGAGTTTCCTTGCGCCGAGGCCCGCGTGGAGCGCAGCCCTTTTACTCTTGATGGGCTTTTCGATCGGCGTGCTCGGTCCGAGGTTCCTGCGGCATCCAAGCGTGAATGAAGCTGCCAACGTACCTGCAGCGGCGAACGGTACGGGCTTTGCCGGTGACCCCACGTCTGCCCCTTTTGATATTCACAGCGCCGAGGTTGCAGGAATTAACGTGTTCCCGACGGGTGGCAATGAGCCGCCGCAAGTGGAACTGCAATTGAGAGCGCAGCAGCCGGTGCGGGTGCAGGGCACAGTGAACAATGAGAATGTGAAGGGAGTCCTGCTCAATATCCTGCGCAATAACGACCGCTTCGATCCCGATGTGCGGCTCGACGCCGTAGATTTGCTCCGCGCACGGAACAATGATCCGGAGGTGCGGTCCGCGCTATGCCATGCCGTGCATACGGATCACAATGCCGCGGTGCGGTTGAAGGCGCTTGAGGCGCTCAACGGCGCGGAGCCGCAGGATATCATCCGGCAGACCCTGCTCGACGCGCTCGTCGACGACCAGAATCCTGGCGTGCGCGTGGAAGCAATCAACGCACTACGGGATATGGCCGCCAAGGGCCAGGTGGTTTCCGACGATCACATGCTTGCAGTGCTGCGCGAGCGCACGCAGAAAGATCCCAGTACCTATATTCGCCTTCAAAGCGCAGCGGCCATTCGCGACCTCGGCCCGCGCCAGAATTTCTAGAGGCAGGCACCGAATCAATGGTTTTGCTAAAGAGAGTTCACGCAGGGTTCCTCCGGAGCGAATGGGCCGGCGCCGTCCTCGGCGGAGTTCTCGCAAGCTTGCTGGTTACTCCCGGCACCGTGAGCGCGACCGGAACGGACGAGCAAGGCGTGGTTGCAACCTCGGGCCAGCGGCTCACTTCTGAGTTGAGCGGAACAGTCGGCACGCGAGAAGGACAACGCCTCCACCTCAATCTCGATCTCGGCAATGTGGTCGTCCGCACGCAAAGTGTGAATCAGGTGAGTTACCACGTTCACCTGGAGACGGATGCCTCCCAGAAAGATGCCAAGCAGCTGCTGAAGAATTTCGCTGTGAGCGCAAGCGAAACTTCCGAAGGCGTTTACATGCGAGGGCAGACTTTCGGCCGTCATTGCAGCGGGCGGCTCTGGGTGACGATGGAATTGACCATTCCGCGGAACTACAGCCTCGACGTCTCGACCGGCGGCGGCAACATAGAGACGGAAGACATCAACGGGCGCGTCTCGGCCACGACAGCGGGCGGAAACATCCGCGCCGGCAATATAGGTGGGCCGGCTCGCCTCGAAACCGACGGTGGTCACATCAACGTGAAGAATGTGGCGGGCGAACTCTACGCCAACACCGGCGGCGGGCATATCACGACGGGATCGGTATCCGGCAGCGCCACCCTTCACACCGGCGGCGGACATATCCGCGTAGCGTCGGTGGACGGAGTGGCAAGGCTTACGACGGGAGGCGGAAACGTCACCCTCGAGCATTCCGGCACGGAGTTGTTCGCGGAAACAATGGGTGGGCAGATCGAAGTGGGCGAAGCAACCGGCCTTGTACGCGCAAAGACCGGCGGCGGCGGCATTCGTGTGGTGCGCGTTTCCGGCCCCACAAATCTCGAGACCGGAGGCGGAAGCATCTACCTGACACAGGTGGATGGAGCTGTCCGGGCCACGACCGGAGCGGGCGGGATTACGGCGTGGTTTGTGTCACCGCCGAAGCGCCCCGGCGCGTGCGACTTGCAGTCGGGCGACGGGGATATCGTGGTTTATCTTCCGCGCCAGCTTCCAATCACGATTGACGCGCAGATTCAGCTCGGAGACGAGCACCACGTGATCGCGGACCCCGCCTTCCCATTGAAAGTGAGCTATGACGACGCATCGAATGGCTCGCGGAGAGTACGGGCCGAGGGCGCACTAAACGGAGGCGGCGAAATTCTCCGCCTGCGCACAGTGGCCGGGAACATCCGGTTGATGTTGAGCGACACTAATAAGCAAGTGGAGCTTTACAAGCAGCAGATGACTCAGCTCCAACAGAAGATGGAATCGCAATTGCGCGTGGTTGAGAAATCGCTGCCCGCGAAAGAAGACCAGCCGTAGTCAAACGGCGCCGTCCTGACGGATCGGGACGGCCGGGCAAGCGGCACGGATTTCGGCCCAAAATGAATGGAGGGCCGATGAATCGAGTGGAATCGTAGTTCAACTCGAAGGGGCGTGTACCGTGCAAATGACGATGCGGAAGTCTCCGATCCGGGCCCACCCGCCAAGGCTCGCCCGAGCCGCATGGCGCGGGTTTTTAATGCTGGCCGGTATCTTTTGCTTCTCGCTGGCCGGCTTTGCCGGGAACCAAGTCTTTCTCCACACATATCCGCTTCCTTCCGGTGGCAGCTTCCTGCTCGAGAATGTGAACGGGTCGGTGCAGGTGGAAGGCTGGGACCGGGACGAGGTGGAAGTGCGAGCGGTAAAGACTTCTCGCACAGACCCTCACGACGTCGAGCAAGTCACGATCGATGTGGAAAGCCAGCCGGGACAAGTGTCAGTCCACACGCACTATCCGAAAGGGCAGGGCGCGGAAGTAGCGGTCGAATACCATGTCCACGTGCCTTTTCGGGTGCTCCTCGGCAGCATTGAGACCGTCAATGGCAGCGTGATGGTGCGCGGGGTCGAAGGCGGCGGGGACCTGCGCTCGGTGAACGGCAACGTGGAAGTGCTGAACAGCTCCGGACGGTTCAGCGCCAAGACGACGAATGGCAACCTCCACCTGGAATTGCTCCACGTGCTCGATGGCGCGCCGATGAACATCGAGACGGTGAATGGCTCGGTGGTGCTGGGGCTCCCTTCCGATGCGCGGGCCAACCTTAAAGTCCTCAGCATGAATGGGGACTTCTATTCGGAGCTGCCGGTGGTATCGGCGCCCAGCGCGCCCGCGGCGCAAGCTTTTCGCGCCAAGCTCGGAGCCGGCGGCGGGGAGATTTCTGTTCGGACTGTAAATGGCGGCATTCGCCTGGTCTTGAAGCGGCCGGGCGTCTGACGGGGCGTAATTCTCTAAGAAGCGAGGATGAAACCCATGAAGCATCTCACGCTCTCAAGCATCATGTGCCTCGGATCCCTTTTGCTGGCTCTCGGAGCCGCGCCGCCACGGGTGATGGGCCAGGCTCCGGCCGGGTTGCCTTTCCAATTTGCACCTCCAATTGCCCCTCCCTTGCCTCACAACTCGGAAGATTCCTGCGCGTCGTCCCATTCCGTGAAACAAATGGAAGAGCGAATGCGTAATATCGAGCAGGAGTTGCAAGACAAGCTCGCATATCTCCAGGATCGAGTTGCTGAGGAGGTGGAAATGAGTTCGCCCGAGCTCGGGAAGATTCAGGACCTCTCGGCCCAACTCGAGGCAAGACAGGACGAATTAGAGTCGCGGGCGGAAGAGATTGCCGCTCAGGCAGAAGCAGCCGCGTCGCAGATTGTCGAGCAAGAACCGCAGGTCCTCGTTCACTCCTCAGACGACAGCGGGGGGTGGCTTGGCGTTGAGATCGGCGAGGTCACCCCAGAGAAGGCCAAGGATTTGAAGCTGGCGGCCGTGCGCGGGGTGGTTGTGCTGGACGTCGAGCCGGAGAGCCCGGCTGCCAAAGCGGGCCTGAAAGAGAACGACGTCATCATGCAGTACGACGGCCAGACGGTCGAGGGAACGGTGCAGTTTCGCCGGCTGGTACACGAGACGCCGGCGGGCCGCGCGATCACCCTCGGGGTCTCCCGTGGCGGCGCGGGGCAGAGTCTTTCTGTAGAAATGGGCGACCGCAGCGCCTACTTCGAAAAGAAAATGAAGATCAAGATGCGCGACTTCGGCGAGCCCTTTACGCACGTCATGCCGAATTTCGGAATGCAATTTGCGGTTCCCGGGGGACCTGAAGCGATGGATTGGCGTATGCCGGTCCTGGGAATCAGCGCAGAGGATTTGTCCGGCCAGCTCGGCGCGTATTTCGGAGCGCCCGACAATGCAGGAGTGCTCGTCCGCGAGGTTCGTGCCGACACGCCCGCAGAGAAAGCAGGGGTCAAGGCAGGCGACGTGATTATCAAGGTGGACGGCAAGCAGGTGCGTTCGCTCACGGAATTGCGCGAACAGTTGCGCGATAAGAGCGACCAAAAATCCGTTGCGCTCGGAATTCTCCGCAATGGTTCGGAAATGAGCCTGCCGGTCGCGATCGAGAAGCCGCGCCCAGGCGATTCTGCGCCGGTGACCCACCGCGCAGAGGAGCGTTAATTTAATCGAGTTCCCACCCCACGCGTCCTAACACGCAGAGGCCCGGGATCACGCCCCGGGCCTTTCTTTTTGTGACGGCTGAGGAAATTATTCGCGGATGATTTCGGCGTTGGTGCTGGGCGAAACGATGCGCATCAAGCGCGGGCCGTCCAGGAAAAGATCGATTTCGAGGTCTTCCGTCTTCACTCGGAGCTCATCGAGCTTTGCGCCGCCGGACTCCTGCTTGCCGAGCGATTCCACCGTGACTGAGCCTGGCGTCATCTCCTGAGGCACAAGCACCGAAAATGTTTGCGCGCCTTTTTTATCCCAATCATAGAGCCGCGCGAGGATGGCGTACTGGTGATACAGGTTGTTGTCGAGGATGACGACGGGCGCGGAGTTGAACGTGAACTGCTGGGTAAAGGGCCGGGCGCCCTCCAGGCGGAGATCGACACTCGCCGTCATGCCGTTGAACGCAATCGTGGAAGAGGCCTTTTTCGCGCCCTGCATCGACCACTCATAACGAATCGGAGTGCCATCGGGCCGCAGCTCGAGAGTGCCGATGACGCGGGCTGCGCCCTGCGGCGTCTGAATCTCCGAATTGCCGCGGGCAACCCATTTTTCGCCGCTCGGATTGATTTCAAATTCCTCTCTGCCGGCTTGCTGGCCTCCGACGAGGATGCGGAATTTTCCCTTATCCGACGCCAGCACCGGCGTGACGTTCGGTCTCGGAGCGAGTGGAGCCGATTCGCCGCCCGCGATCAGATTCAAGCCTCCCGCCGCCATCAGCGCAAGCAATCCCAAACGAAAGGCAATCCGGGCAGGCACACGCGCCGTGGTCATGCGGTCACCTTCGGGAAAATTCCCAGCGCCAGAATTTGTTCGACCACTCGCAACGGCTCGATATTGCTTTCGACGCGGTATTCGGCGAGCTCGTATGACGGCAGTCTTTCTTCGTAAAGCTTTCGGAAGCTCTTTTCGTCCCGGAAAAGCGGGCGATTCGTAATGCGAGCGCAACGCGGCAGGAGTTCTTCGATCGGGCAATGAAGCCAGATGAGTGCGGCGCCATTTTCGCGGAGCAGGGCGATATTCTCCTGCTGGGCCGTAGTTCCGCCGCCCAGTGAGATGATGCGGGGCTTCTGAAATTCGATCGCCTCGCCGACAATGCGCGCAAGCTGCTCATGTTCGATCCTGCGGAAGGCGGGCTCGCCCATGCGCGCAAATATCATGGGAATGGTCATCCCCGTGGCTTCGATGATCCGCTTGTCGAGGTCGACGTGTTGCCATCCGACCTGGCGGGCGAGCAGCCGGGCGGCCGTTGATTTGCCCGTGCCCATGAACCCGGTGAGGCACACGAGCCTGCGCGGACGATTTTCAGGAGTCATCGAACTTTGAATGGTTTCCGCCGCGGGACGGAACAATCAATCCCGTTTAAGGATGTTGATTGTACCATCGAAGGAGCTCAGGTCCATCTTGGCACGGCCCGCATTGAAAGTGCCGAGAATCGTGTTGCTGAACCTTGAATAAAAATGGGTAGGATGAGTAGGAGGCGTGAGCTTGGCTTCATTGTTCACGCGACCCTTCATCGACATGGCGGTTAGATCGAAGGAATCGCCGGGGGAAAAGCGGACTTCGATCGCGCCGCTGTAATTCTTCAGGCGGTAAATACCATTGGGAAGAAACTCGCCGTCGAACAGGATATTCCCCGTGGAGGTTTGCGCGCGGACGTGATAGCTGCGGAGCGAAAGCAAGCGCAGGCTGCCGCTGATGGAGGAAACTTCCAGCCTCCCGGCGCAGCGAAGGCACTGGAAGGAGCCGCCAACGGTCTTGACAGTGAGGTAACCGGCGGCATCTTCGAGGGCGACGCCCGCCGCGACGGTCTCCACATTCATGTCGCCGAGAACATTTGTAACGTTCACTTCACCGGAGTCGTTGTGGATCTGGAGCTCGGCATCCTCGGGGACGCTGATTTCGTAGTCGGCGCGGAGGTCGTCAGGAGCGATCGAATCCTCCAACTGGTGGGTCATCACGTCCACGCGATTGCCGCTCTGTTCGGCGTCAACCTCGACCTTGTCGCTGGCGTGATTGGCGACCACCATGACTTCGGGCTTGGTCCAGGCACGGACGATGACCTTTCCGTTCGGATTGTGGATCGTGATCACGGGCCGTGATTCCACCGGGAAATGCTTCTCAAGCCGGTGCGCGAATGCGGGCGCGGCGCTGAATACCAACAAGCCCGGGCCCAGCAGAGTGGCTGCTTTCCAATTCCAATGCCTTGAAACACTCTGGGTAGTGTTCATCGGCCGTAGCCTCCGCGTTCGCTCAACTGGGCAAGCAAGTCCGCCTTTTGATGATAGGCGTCGTAAAGATAATCACGCGCAATTTCGTTTTCGGGTTCTTCTTGCACGCTTTTTTCACACAAAGCAATGTACTTGTCAACGATGGCGAGGTTTTCGTGCAAGGAAGCAGTTACAACTGGATTGGAATCCGTAATGGGCGAGGGACCCGAGGAAATCGTCCGCTGCTCGGCCGTATTGAGCTGCGTGCTCACCGGCATCATTGCGCTCTGGGCGCCCCGCAGCCAGCGCGCCTTATTGATGCGCTGATTGATCGGCCCGCTGAGAGCAAACGCCACGGCAATCACTGCGGCGAGATAAGCGCCGGCCAGCACCGGGCGCGGCAGGGGTCCAAGGATGCGCTCGAACCAGCCCGAGGATTTGCGCCGCCCATCATGAATCAGGCCCTCTTGCACCAACTGCGCGCGCAGCGAATTCCAGAGTTGTGGGCGCGGCTCCAGCTCGGTCACAAAGGAATCGCGGGCTGCTGACTGGATGACTGTCAGGTCTTCCACCAAGCCGCGGCAGCGCGGGCAGTCGCGAACGTGCGCCTGCCCCTGCACCGGGCGGTCGCCCTCCATCCACTTTTCCAGCTGACTCTCAAATTCCCTGCAGCCAATCGTTGCCATTGCTTTCAATCCTCGCCGGCGGCGTTGCTTCCCGCAGCTTTGCGTTCCTCGCGCGCTTGATCACGCAAGGCTTCGTGAAGCAACTCGCGAAGGCGCATGCGCGCTTTGTGGAGTTGCGACTTGGAGTTCCCGATGGAGCAACCCATAATTTCAGCGATCTCGTTGTGCTCGTATCCCTGGACGTCGTGCAGCACGAAAACCGCCTTATAACCCGGGGGCAATTGGTCCACGGCGCGCTGCAAATTGACGCGGTCAATCGACCCAGTCAGCCTCAAGTCCGGCCCGCCGAAATCCCGGCGAGGCCCGCTCGACTCCTCATCCGGTTCCGTCACTTCTTCGAGCGAGGTTTCGGTGGCTGACTTCTTGCGGAGCCGCATGAGCACCACGTTGACCGCCAACCGGTGCAGCCAGGTGGAAAACGCCGACTCGCCGCGGAAGGTCGAAATTTTCCGGAAGAGTTGGAGGAAGGCTTCCTGGGTTAAATCTTCCGCCTCTGCCGTATTTCCTACCATGCGCAGGCACAGCGAATACACCCGGCGGCAGTGGAGTCGGTACAGGCGTTCAAAGGCCGCCGCATCGCCTTGCTGGGCCAGCCGGATTGCATCTGCTTCCGGCAGTTCCCCAGATTCGGTTCGTCTCGCTCGGGCCACGCTACCCGTCGGGACGCATCCTTCCATGCGATGCGTCAGCCGCTCCAGAAGTTGTACTTGTGGTTCTATCCAAGCAATTTCTCCGCTGTTGGGCCGATCGCCGCACTGGAGTGGAGTTCGATCGCCCGTTAGATGCCAGGGTGAACCGCCAAGCACCTTTTATTCTCATCGGAATCCATCCAAACGTCCAGTGCGGATCGGATCGGAAAAGCCCGGTACACATTTTGAACGAGCGCGGAGCCCTTTCCTGCATGGAATTTGGAGTCGGTGAAGGGATTTCTACTAATTTTCACATACGAGCGGAGAGCAATCGCCGAATTCTATACAGGAGCGCGGGTGAATCGCGGGCGCACGCGTACGCTGCGAAGAGGAACCGCCGCGGTCAAGTCGCCGGCGAGGGCCGGAATCTGGTCGGCTGGAACAGCCCGAAGGAAGGATTTCAAGACCACTTCGGCCTCGCGCAGGCAGGTATTCAAGTCGTAGTGCAGGGAATCAAGCGCGTCCCATGGGTTTCCACCCTGAACGGATGCTCCCATGGATATGTCCTCTGCCGCCCGGTCAAATTCGCGGCCGAGCTGCTCAACCGTCCCGGAGAGAATCTTGAGCTTGTGGAAAAAACGCGATCGACCGCCAAACAACACGTGGTGAAGAAGCCCGTTCCAGGAGGCGGCGCCTTGGGCCGTATCGCCGCGGAAAAATTCGGTTTTCATAGGTTCGACCATAGGGAGGTTGCCAACGTGCTTGCCCCGGTCAGCCAATGCATCGCAGAAAGCTATAAGAATGGAAGCAAGCCGTGCAAGAAGGTCTGCGGCGACCGAAACCTGCTGGGAGGCGCAAACAAGCTCGCCGCGAGCGCGGAGAGAGAGAGCATCATCCAGCGCCACGCTCATCATGGCGTAAGAACACTCCCAGTTGCGCACCACGCTGTCGAAGAGTTGGCTCTTCTCCCGCGGTAGCGCTGCGACCCAGTCGTCGGAAACATTTCGTCGCGCGGGAGGGGGACTCCGCTTTCGCCCGAAGAGCAAGCTGCCTCCGATGAACCGGCGCATTATACCACCGCTTTTTGCGCGCGGCGTTTTCTTGACGCTTCGAGAATGCGCCCGTTATACTGCCGGCGGGATCGCTGGAAAGGATTGTCCTCTTGGAATTTGAGCCGCTTGACCAGTTCCTTCAGCGTCGCAAGAAGCTAAGTGAAATCGAGGCCCTGGGACAACCGGCCTACCCTCATAAGTTTGCGTGGACTCACACCCCCAAGCAGATCACGCACCAATTCGGCCAGCGGAATGCGGAACAGCTTGAATCAGAACATGTGGAAGTGCGCGTCGCCGGGCGAATTGTTGCGCTTCGTCCCCACGGCAAAGCCGCTTTTGCGCATATCGCCGGTGAGGGCGCGCGGGTGCAGATTTATATTCGGCTCGATGTGGTTGGAGAACGCGCATTTCAACTGTTCCAGCTCCTCGACTTGGGCGACATCATCGGTGTTTCCGGCCACCTCTTTCGCACCAAGACCAACGAGCTGACTGTAAAAGTTGAGCAACTCGAACTGCTCAGCAAGGCTCTATTGCCTTTGCCTGAGAAGTGGCATGGTCTGGCAGACGTGGATCAACGTTACCGTCGGCGCTACCTGGACCTCATCGTCAACGAGCGCACTCGCGAGATTTTCTTGCGCCGGTCGCAGATTATTCGAGAGCTCCGGCAGTTTTTTGAACAGCGGGGTTACGTGGAGGTGGAAACCCCGATGATGCACCCGATCTTGGGCGGTGCCACGGCACGGCCTTTCGTCACCCATCACAACACATTCGATATGGATCTCTTTCTGCGGATCGCCCCCGAACTCTATCTCAAGCGCCTGGTGGTCGGCGGTCTCGACCGCGTCTTCGAAATCAATCGAAATTTCCGCAACGAGGGGATTGATGCGATTCATACGCCCGAATTCACCATGCTCGAGTTCTATCAAGCCTACAGTGACTATCTCGAGCTGATGGATTTGACTGAAGATCTATTCCGCGGCGTGACCCAGAAAGTTTGCGGGACGACCAAGATCCCTTTCGGCGACCAGGAAATCGACTTTGGCCGCAAATTCAACCGCCTCTCCATGAGGCAAGCCATCATCCAATATTGGCCAGCCGCAGCAGGCGCGGCCCCGAATCTTGCGGCGCTGGCAGCGGTGGGCGGCCCGAAAGCCCTCACCACCCAATACAACTCCTATGCGCGTTCCCAGGGGTTGGAAATCATCGCCGAAGCTGGAAAACTCTCGGATGGCGAGCTGACCGGCGAGCTTTTCGAACACATCGCCGAAGCAAACTTGGTTCAACCCACATTCATCTACGATTTTCCCACGGCGATCTCACCCCTTTCGAAAACGCGTCCGGATGATCCTTCGGTCACCGAGCGCTTCGAGCTCTTCATCGCGGGAATGGAAGTCGCCAATGGCTTCTCCGAACTGAACGATCCTTTCGAGCAGGAATCCCGCTTCCGCAAACAGGTGGAGAAAGGCGGCCAAGAGGCCCCAAAAGAGGTGGACATCGATTATATCCGTGCCTTGAGTCACGGATTGCCGCCCACGGCCGGCGAGGGAGTGGGCGTAGACCGCCTCGTCATGTTGCTCACGAATTCCCTTTCTGTCCGCGAAGTCATACTCTTCCCGCTGCTGCGCACGGAGGCGGCGGAGTCTGCTGCGGCTGCGTCGGCGGCGACGGACGCCGAGCCCACCTCCCAATCCGACAGCCGGCCAAAATGAAATTCGAATGGCTTGTCGCGCTGCGGTATCTGCGATCGCCGAATCGTCCCGCGGTGCTGCGGCTAGTGACGTTGCTCGCGGCAGTGGGCGTTGCCGC
>Ga0187817_10000637_pt1 | contig 15521 bp, 21 predicted proteins | sample NC_wetland_sal_i_17_FD_132431 | JGI IMG/M metagenome (GOLD analysis project Ga0187817, IMG submission 132431) | Wetland sediment microbial communities from Neuse River Estuary, North Carolina, USA - SO4_2 | ecosystem: Environmental > Aquatic > Freshwater > Wetlands > Sediment | place: USA...
AAAAGTTTGTTCTTCCTTCTGGGGGAAGGAGAAAACGGGAAACGCAAGCATTCTGCTCCCGAAAAGGGAAATTATCAAGCAGGTGGGTTTGTCAAAGGCGTAATTCCGAATTTCTCAGGCTCCCTCTTCTCTTAGCCGCTGACATTCGGGTCGACGGCTATTCGCCACCGCTTCAACAACCATTCCGGGACGTAGCGGCGGTCTTTGTTGCGCTCGCACCACTGCCGCATTTCCTCCGAGGTCACCCAAGTCTGCTCAGTTAAGCCCAGCTTCTGAGCCTGCTCTTCGAACGCAGTAGCGACATATGGAACGTGCCGACGCGGCCGTCCCCAGTTCGGATTTCCGCGCTTGTGGACTACCGTTGGCACAATGAATGGCTTGGCCACGGCCCCAGGATACTCCGCTCGGTTTGACTGCGTGGTTACAATCAGCCTACATCGCGGGGGCGGACTAATGGGGAGCATTCCCGCAACGGAACCAGCGGAAATAATTCACCTGCGTTACAATCGCAATCAGAACCGGATAGCACGTTGGCGACGGTCAGCGCGCGATAAGGCCCGGCCCTTCTCCCCTTCCAGTCACTCCATCAGATCGAGAAGGTCACAACGAGAAGGTGGCCATGCTATCCGCACCTTTCCCAAGCCAGCAGTTGCAACTGGCCGACCAACAGGTCAAGACTTGGAGGCAGATCGATCGTTCTGCTGCGCATCACGGAAAACGAGGCGCAAAGCATCGGACCTTGCATCATTTCGGCTCCTCCAAAGTGGCCGCCCGCAGCTCCGCAAGAGGGACAGTTGGTTCTGATCGGTGGCTATCCGAAAGCACTGCGGGAGGAAAAACCCTCATCCGGGTGGATCGGAGCCGGGCCCTACTCCGCGCTCTTTAAGGTGACGGTCGTTGGAGTGGGGTACTGCAAGTGCGTGATTGTTGCATGTGCGGGTGCCCGGACACAGGACATGGCGACATGGCTTAAAGAGTACTTCGAGCCAATGCGCCCCTTGGACGTGGGCCATTGATGGTAGCAAATGGCGATCATGGCTTCTGAAGCTCTAACCAAGAAATTACCGACCACTGCGGAATTAATAAGCAAGCAACTTCTCACAGAAGTGAACTCGCTACTTAAGAAGTTCAGAATGAGACGTTTTGACAACGTTGAAGACTTGGCTGAGGCGGATGAATGGCAAGGATTGAATCGCTTGTTTCGTAGTGCCGGCGAAAGGTATGCGAAGGCATCTCTTCGTGCAGAGGATGATCGTCGCGTCTGGTCAAGGAAGAACATCGAGTCAGATGGGCAAGCAATACATCAACAGCACGCTCAAAACTTTTGCTTATTGCAGAGTCGTCGCTCAGATCTGGGCATTGACAACGTCCTTCGTGTGTTCGAAACGAAGGTTGATTTCGCAATGTCTGAGGCGACGTGTGCAGCAGCAGTCTGTATTGATGGATCTGAACTCCGAAGCCCCACGTTAAAAGGGCAGACGCCTATCGAGATGGCTGCAAGGCAGAAGCTGCGCGACGTGCCGCAGGACGCTCATTCGGCAAATCTTTCCATAGAAAATTCGTCCGAAAACGACTTCTCCACCTCTCGGAAACAGACTGACCCTAGCGGTGAGAATTCGGATGCCCTGGGCAAGCGGAAGATCAGACGCTCAAAAAAAATTGACTTGAGCAGATATCTGGACACCGCAAGTCTCACTGAAAAGCAGTATAGAAGCGCCTCGCTCAAATGGGAGTATGGCCTCTCAGTGTCTGAGATCGCGAGAGAGCTGAACAGAACGCGGAAAACAGTTGACCAACATATAAGTGCCGCGCAGTCCAAGATGAGGGTGTCTGGGCAATATGAAAAGTTGAAGAAGAAATTGTCTCAAACCCGACCCGGAGAATAGCCCCGCAATCTGCAAGGAATACCCGCACTCTATACCCGCACCCCCCATCTTCTCAGCGCGAACGAGCCCGCAAGGAAACTTTTTTCGTTTGTTTTCTATGATTTGGTGCTCTTGAGTACCCGCACGCGGGGACTAAGGGTGAGATGAGTTGCCGAGTCTCAAATCGCCAAAGAGCAATCGCAATCTCAGGCCAAAATAATACGATAACCCGCGCTACGAGCCGTGGTATTGTTTCGCCCGAGGCAAACACCGGCAATCCGCTGAAAGGAGACTTTGAGCGGATGGCTAGGAAAAGATACCAACGGGGACAGTTGTTCTTGAAAGGAAAGAGGCAAAAGGTGTGGGTCGCCAGATGGCGCGAGGACATAATTCGACCCGATGGCAGCACCCATCGGTTGCGTAGGTCCGAAGTGCTGGGCACGTTGAAAGAATACCCGACACGTCGCCTGGCTGAACGTGCGCTGGAGCGGCGGCTCTCAGAAACAGAAATCAACTCACTCAACTATCAACCACGTCCTACCGCTAGCTTTCGTGAGTTTGCTGCGAAGTGGCAGAAGGACGTTCTCTCGCAACTCAAACCGTCAACTCGATCAGCCGACCAATCTCGTATCAGGAAGCACCTGATTCCCGAGCTTGGCGACGTTTGCATGAAAGACATTACGGCACAACGAGTGCAGACCATGATTGCGCGTACGGCCAGGCGGGTTTCCCCTAAGTCAGTTCGGAACCTGGTTAGACTGTTAGGCATGATGTGGAACCACGCGCAGGCATGGGGCTACGTACAACACGATCCGTTCTGGGGATTAGTTCTGCCAGAACGGAATCCGCTCAACGAGCGCTCCCTCACGCTGCAAGAGATGAAAGCCGTAATCGTGGCAGCGAACCAACCGTACAAAACCTACTACTGGATTTTGGCCGAAACCGGGGTCCGCGCTGGCGAGATTGGCGCTCTGACGGTGACTAATTTGCTTCTGGACAAGGGTGCCATCAGAATCGCGCAAAGCGTGTGGCACGGCAAGATTCAGACGGTGAAATCGAAGAAGGGCAATCGCATCTGTGAAATCTCTCCGCTCTTGGTGGAGCACCTTCGCAGGTATCTGCGCACCTGGCGACCGAACCGCTTGGACTTGCTGTTCGCTACCCGCAATGGCACCCCCTGGGATACGGACACGGTACGGAAGCGCAAGCTCTATCCACTGCTCGAGAAGCTGAAGATTGAGCGCTGCGGATTTCATGCCTTCCGCCACGGCAACGCGACGGTCATGGACCAGGAACATGTACCGATCGCCACACGGCAGAACCGGCTAGGCCAGTCTGACGCACGAACCACAATGGGATACACGCACGCGATTTCGGAAGATGGACGCCGCTTTGCGGCGCGCATTGGGGAGTTGCTGACTGCGGGCAACGCCTGATTTTGGACCTAATTGGACCTCGATTGTTTTGGGGTGAAAAGCTAAATGACTGGAATGACTAGGAAAAGTTGGTTGCGGGGGGTGGATTTGAACCACCGACCTTTGGGTTATGAGCCGCCCATGTTTACCCAAGATTCCCAGCCTTTGCTTTACGCCGCAGCTTCAGAATCAGCTAGTTGCAGCGAGAGTTGTTCTGGAATTTCTTTCGCGGGCTCATTCTTCGAAAAAGCGTGCGAAAGAACAGCACCGAACGCAGCAGATACCTTGCGGTCTTCATCGGTCACCGCATGCGTGTAACCCATCAACGTATCTGGGTCAACGTGCCCCATTCGCTGTTGACGAGTTGCCATAGGAGTTCCGAGTTCATCCAGTTTCGTAGCAGCACCGTGCCTGAATCCGTGGCAGGCGGTGCCCTTCACGTATACGCCCAACTTCTTCAACAAAGGTCTGAGCTTCCGTTTAACTAGATTCTCAGGGTGCAGTCTCTTGCCGTCAGGCGACAGGAACAGCGGCTCATCGTTAGCTCGGCCCTCCACCAATGGGCGTAGGGCTTCAGCTAGTTCAGCGCTGATGCTGAAGGTTCTTGGCTTGCGAGCCTTCGTATTCTTCACCACTGACTTGAGTACGCGATTCCGCCTTATTGTGATGATCCTAGTTTTGAGGTTGACGTGACCCACATCCAATCCGCAGACCTCTCCACGGCGGACGTGCGTTTCGGTCGTTAACCACCAAATAAGGTTGTAAGGAAACTCGGAGGACTCCATGATTTGTTTGACTGTGTCCATCGAGTATGCAGGACGTCTTGCTTTAGCCTCCTCTCTGTCCCAGTAAGGTAACCGAAGGGTCTCAGGAAAAGGGGAACGAGTGTAGCCCCAGTCCTTCGCCCATTTCCATGCGAGTCTGAGCGTGCCTACCCGGTTCTTGATGGTTTTCTCGCCCACCTTCTTGAAACCATTCTCTCCAGCGTTCCAACCTGAGATCACGGTCTGAATCTTATTCCCGTCAATTTCGCGAAATGGCAAAGACGCCGATTGATCGCCCTTCTTTGCTTGAAACGCTTTGTCCCAAGCGCGAAGTTCAGAACCAAATCCAGCTTGTGTAGTCACTGCCATCGTGCTAACGACCTTCTGACTCCACTCTTCCGCGAAAGCATGAAATGTGCCGAGAGTAGATGGTTGGTACTCTTCATCATTGACCCCGGCTTCATTCATCAGGCGGTCAAGTTCTCGTCTAGCAAGTCGCTGCGTCGGGAATTCGGATTTGCTAACCGATCTCGAACGGTGGATGCGACGAGGTTCACCCTTCTCAATCACATCTTCCTTCCAGCGAAGTTCCCACGAGTTGCCGCGTGGGATAACACTGCCTTTCTGATACCTCCTTCGAGCCATGGTTGCCGCTTTCCACGGACTCTTGGACTCTGGCTGGTAGTTTACGTTAGATTTGCCGGAATCCGGCAGTGACTTGGGGCGATCCACGAGTAAGACACTCCTCGGCGATGCAGCAATCCGGCATCACCAAGGGGGAACAAGCCGCCCGCGTTGAATTCGATTACTCAGACCTAATACTGCCGTTTTTCAGTTCTGGCGTTGCAAACCGCCCCATCACGGCTGCGCGGGCCGCTTGAATTACGCAACGAAGCCTCAGAAAACCTCAAATAAGATAACGGAGGGTTAAGAAACCTCGATTAAGCTGACCCGCTCGAAACCAGCCAAAATAGCTGTAACCTTCGCCGTGCGGCTGTCATCGTACTAGTGTTGTAACGGTGGTCACCGTGCGAAGCACGGACTCCAATGGTCGTAAAGCTGAAGCCCCTCGATTCTTCAGCATGGGTCGGCAGCCACAGTAACTCAAGCCTGCCGCAAACAGGGCACCCAAGCCCTGACAAGTTAGCCTGAGGCACCCAAGAGGGTGCGATCCCTGTTTTCCAAAGATTTTGTGACGAATAGCTACGTCTCAATGGGAGAGCCGAAACGCCTGTTCTGAAGGCGTCCACCGGGGGCTGACCGTCCCAGTGCTGATGAGAGCGCAAGCTCCACGGGCAGGTCAAGGAGGATTGTATGGCGATTGAAGAAGTGAATCAGGAATTGTGGGAGTTGGCTAAGGAGATCGTCACGAAGCGACAGGAAGAGGCATTCGGTGCTTTGTTCGATGAAGCAGTTGAGGAGCATCTGAAAGGCGAGTGCCGGGGTTGCGAAGACGGTCTCTGCTCACGTTGCGAGAACCGGATATTTGGGGGCATCGAGAGTTGGCAGGAAAGGCAGTTCGATGATCAGGCGGAAGTTGAATATGACCGCCTCGTGGAACAGCAGGAGGAGCAAGAAAAAGAGAATGATGAGGAGGCGCGATGAAACCCGACGTGATCTTCATCCCCGGTTTCCTGACGTGCGGGGAAGCCGACGCGCTGCTTGGGGGGATTCGCGCCGAGGCAGCCTTCACACAAAACTACATTCAACTATACGGTCGCAAGGCTATACCTCGTCTTGAAGCATGGTACGGCTCTTGGGACTATCCGTACTCAAAGGGAGTGGTTCTGAAGGCGGCACCGATGCCTGACTACCTGCAAGCGGTGATCGACAAGATCAAGGCGGCAGGATTGGGCGAATTCAACGCCGTGCTGATCAACCGCTACCGTGACGGCAGCGACTATATCTCGCCCCACAGCGATGACGACTATGGCGATCCCGACCCGACGATTCCCAGCCTGACTCTGGGGGCGGCACGCCCGTTCCGGCTGGCGAAGATAGTCAGCGGGTCGAAACTGGACAAATCGACAACGGTCGAGTACCTGCCCCAGCACGGCGACCTGCTGGTCATGAGGGGCCGGACAAACGCGGAGTGGCAGCACTGGGTTCCGAAGACGTCAAAGCCAGTCGGGGAACGGATCAACCTGACGTTCCGCAACGGGGGTGTGAGATGACGCTAGAGGATGCGGTGCGGCTACTCATGCCCGATGGCGAACTGGGCGATGAAGTTCACGCGGAGATTTTGGCATGCGCTAAGAAGGGCTTGATACGAATCGAAGAGGACGGCACGCTTGTCCTGACCGAGGAGGGGAAGAGAGCGGCAGAAAAGGTGAAGGAAATATGAGAACCGTAGCAGCGGAAGATGCAATCAAACCAGAGTCTCGGCCCACACGAATGACCACAGTGGAATTCGATCTTCATGGGTATTATCCCGGCGACATCTACGGAGGGCTGCTCACTCTCATCGTGCGGCAGGCGTGGGAGATGGGAGCGGGCGAGCTTGTCCTGATCCACGGGCACGGGCGCAACCGGGGAATTGTGCCTTATTTCGTGAACACCAATACGGGTCTTCTCGGATTAGCCGTCCGCCGCACCCTGAAAAGCTCTCTCGAACTGCGGCAGTGGATTTACCACTCGACAATCAACCGTGGCGATGCGGGGTTGACCAGCGTCAGGCTGAAGCCCAAGTCGGCCCCGACGCGGACGGAATTCGAGTTGTAAGTACCTACTCTTGCACGAACGAGTACGTGCGCGTGACGGTAATCATGCCTTCCGCCGCCGACTGTTCAGTGGTTCATTGTTCTTCAGTCTCAGTTTTTGTCCGCTGGTAATACCCGATCAATCTTGAGACGCGGTACGGCTGAGGGTTGACGTCTTCAGAGTGTTCGTCGCAGAAGAACTTGGTCACACGTCCAGACTGTAGTTCCCACGTGAGCGTGTTCGTCGCTGGGTGCGGCAAGGTTCCCTTTCTCTCACATCTCGGTCTCTTCATTTTGAGTGCTTCTCTCTACTTCTGCCGTCGCGCCGGGCTGCCAGCGCCTCTGGGTCGTCTGACTCCGAATTCCACTGCGACTCGGTAGATCAGCCAACGTGAGCAACCGAGCAGGCCCGCGATTTGCTGGTAGGACAGGTTCGGATTGGCGACTATGACATCCCTGAGCGCGGCGTGCGCTCTGGCGGTGTTGGATTTCCTCACGACGCGCACGTTCACGACGTCTGCCGTTGCGTTCTTGATTTCGCTGTACCGACTCATCTCCACCTCTGAAGATGGACAGAAAGTTGATTCGCAAATTCACTGACGATCTTTCGAGGTCGGAAAACGGCATCAACAATGGGGATTTGCCGAGTCCCGCCGCGAATCCCGATAGGAATTTCGACTTTGCACTTCCTTCTTTAGACGGCGATCAGTCAGGTTGCCGTTCGCAGATATTGGGGTCGGAGGCACACCGAAAGCGCAAATCTTATAAGTTTCCCGAATCCGCGTATCTATTTGTATCGGAGTCGTGGAGAACGACTATTAAGCGTCGGGGATAGGTGACCTCAACCTCCCTATCCCCTTGGATGCTCCGACCGCCCTTCGATAAGGCGCAAGGTCAGAGGTTGAGGAAGCAGGTTGAGATGAGTTTCAAACTAGTAGACAAGATCAAGAAGTCCAATTTGCCCGGTCCGCTGAAGAAGGTGCTTGAGGCATACGTATCGTTCGGTAATTCGGACGGCACGAGCATCCGCCCCACGGCAGCAGCGGTAGCAGAGCGCATCACAGGATCGCGCACCACCGTAGCTCGCTACACTCCGCGCCTCGTCCGGCTGGGGTTGCTAGTTCATGACCGCAACGAGGACGGCACCTTCAAGACTTATTCCTACAACAGCGAAGGCACTTGGGCATACGTCTACCATGCCGACCTGACGCCGCTCTCGCGCCCAGAGATCGTCGAGGTATTCGAGATAACCCGGCAGATGATCAGCGAAAAACGTCGATCTGCTGGGCGGAAGGGTGGTCGTCCGAAGCGTCAGATGGAGCTATTTGATGAAAGCAACTTGATACAGACCATCAAAAGCAACTTGCTACAAAGTGAACAAACCAATTTGCAACAAACCGAGGAAAGCAAATTGCAACACGTACCAGACCCTTGTATTCCGCTTCGCTCCATACAAGAAACCTACCAGACCCAAACAGACCCTTCCGCTGTTAGCACAGCGGTAAACGAAAAAAAGAATGAAGGAATGAAGGCTTCGGTCGCTGTCGCTCCCTCAGCCAATGACTCAGCGGTCTCTTCGCTCTCAGATCAAAGTCTCAAAGGCTCTGGTTTGTTAGCAGATCAAAACCAGAGAACCCAGACAGCAGAGGTAAACCCAGAGAGCAGCGATGGAGGAGACGAAACCCCCGTGTTCACCGCTGGCGGCTTGGAGTACGAAGTCCACGATGGCAAACCAACCCTGAACCCCCTCGATGCTGCCGACGCCGAACTCGGTCGCCAGTTCCGTGAAGACCCTGAGGGTCTGGCAGCGCGGCTCATGGTCGAAGAGCGCGAGGCTGAGGCGCAGGAGCAACAGGCGTGGTGGGACGGACTGAGCCTGACGGACAAGATCGAGCACGTCGGTTTGGATCGCATCCTCGCCATCGAGCAGCTATGGCACGAGGCTACTGGTCTTGAAGATGCTTCGGCGCACCGCGCCCTGACCTGCGACCTGCTCTACCACGACGACGATGACACCTTGCGCCGCATGCGCATGGCGCTGAACGATTGCCCCCAGACCGCAGGCGTCAAGTGGCGCAGCTTCGACTTCTTCTGCACGCGGTGGAAGAACCAGACCCTACCGAACGTCATGGCGTGGGATCGCCGGAAGCGGGCGAAGCAGCGGGAGGTCGCTGAATTATCCCGGTACGGCTGCTGCGGCATCTGCGGGTACCGCGCCGCAGAGAGCGCGTCCCGTGGCTCGTACAAGGCGATGTGTACGGAGTGCAAGCATGCCTATATCCATGCCGAGTGGCTGCTAGACAAAGCCCTTGAGGTTGAGGGCGCTGTCTGGTGCCGTAAGAGCGAGAAGCGTTCGTGGATTGGCACCAAGGAAGGCGTGGCTTACTTCACATGGCAGGAAGACGAAGACTACTTCGGTAAGTGCGAACGTCTGATGAAAGACCCTCGCGTTGTGGAGCACATCGAGCAGCACCTCGCCAATCTGGGCGCGGACATGAATCCTCGTGGATTCGATGTGGAGGAAGCATGAACAACCACATCATCATCAGCATCGACGGTCGGTCGTGGCGCTTTTCATGCGCACAGATCGACGCAGATTCGTGGGAGGGGGAGTCGCGCAGTGATGGCACAATGCGGCTGCACGATAGCATTGGGAACGTGGTCGAGGGTCGCGAACTCAGCGAGACTGAGGTCGAGCAACTGGCCCGCGAGACACTGTTGGCTGACGTGTTGGAGCGTGCGTCGGCGAAGCTGCGATCCGGGGAGGGCTGGGACGCGAGCACGATCATTGATGTGCTCAACGAGGTTTTGCATACCTATCCGCAGCACGTGAAGAAGGCGCTCGCGCCGCTTTAGTAGCTACACGCCGGAAACGTGAACGATAGAGACCTAACCGTTTCGTTTTCTCCCGCGTCTCGCCCCATGTCGGCGCTCCCTGAATCCCGACACGCTGATTTCCGCCAGTAACCCCAAGTGACCTTAGTTTTGTTCCCTGCGCGGGCCGATGACCGTTACATTGGCAGCGGGAGAACACCGTTTTGCTGCCCCAGAAAAGGACGCCGGACTTACAAGCCAAGCCAGCCGACGACTTTGTGCGGACGCTGTCGGACGCGGAGTTGATGGACAAGTGCGTTCAGGGCTTCAAAAAACTTCGGGAGCTTATCCCCTACTTGCGGGAGGCGCGGAGGCGCTGGGCGCAGCCGGGACGACGGGTTCCAGTGCCCGGACGCCCCAGTTGGTCGGAATGGATCACGCAAAACTTGCATGTTACTCCCCGCCGTGTTCGGCAACTGCTCAGCGAACAAGCTGGGGAAATTTCTTCCTCAGGTCAAAAAGCGCCGGGCAGATTGTCGAAGGGCGACTGGCGTGCGCTCTTCAAAGCGACCGAGAGACAGATGGCGAAGGTGTTCGGGCCACTCGAAAGCTCGGATGCGTTTGCCGATGCAATTCAGCAATTCGCCCAAGCCATTGCGTCTCGTTTCGGCGAGCGGCATGGCAGGATTGAGGTGTCGGTTGCCATCGAGGATCGTCGCAAGCGAAGAGACCGCTCGAACCCTTGTCGCCCTTCTCTTGCGAGAAAATCCCGCAACCTGCCGTCGAATGGCGGCTCTGCGCTGTTGCCGATCCTCTCCACCCAGAAACCATTTCCGCAAGACTGCGGCGGGTGCGCCGACATGCACTTGGGGATCGCCAAGTTCATCGCCAAGAACGGCGGCACTGACGAGGATACAGCCAAAGCCTGTGGCGTCAGCTTGGCTGTTGTACGGCAGGCGCGGGTGCGCCACATGCTGCTTGAAGGATCGCCGGGGAACGGTCGGCATGGGCACTAGCCGACCAGCACCGTTACCGTTTCTTCGACATGACGACATCGCATCATGCCGTGCCGATTTCGAGCACTATCGTCGCACAGGTTTCCCTGTTTACAGTTTGAAGCGCGACCAGAGACGTCAAGAGCTTCTTGAGCTTCTAGTCGCCGACCACGCAGGGATCATCGACAAGCAGGGACGGATCAAGCAGACGATGCACGGTCTCGCGCTGGCTTGGCATTTCCATCCGCTCGCATGGACTGTAAGGTGCGGGAACAGGAAGACTCCGATTGAACTCTTTCGTGATGACCGTTTGTTAATGCAGGCGATTGAGCGTCGGACGAAGCTGGGCAACGCATTCAGCGAGAGCGGGCTGCGGAAGATATTGAGGAGCTTTTCCAGCACACAGAGTGTCAGCAACTTTCGCCCGACCGCAGCCGCAGCGATCTACCATCGGCTCCTTCCAAGAGAAGGCGGTGTCGTCTGGGATATGAGCGCAGGCTTCGGCGGTCGCCTGCTGGGAGCGCTTGCGTGCGACCGCGTGGACAAGTACATCGGCACCGATCCCTCAACCTACGCGATGGACGGTCTTCTGGAGATGGCTAACGAACTCGTGCCGATGGCTGAGCAGCTTGGAAGACGCACACTGGAAGTTGAACTCCATAAGGTCGGAAGTGAAGACTTCGAGCCGGAGCGGAATTCCCTCCAGTTGTGTTTCTCGTCACCGCCATACGCAGGGTGGGAACAATACAGCGACGAGCGAACTCAGAGCCACATAAAGTTCCCAACCCAAGACAAGTGGCTGCGAGGATTCATCGGAGCAACTCTGCGCAACTGCTCTTACGGACTCAAGCGCGACGGAGTTCTCGCCATAAACATCGCAAGCGTTGCGGCGTACCCAAACCTCGCGTGCGTATTTCTCAGATACGCGGAAGATAATGGCTGGCGTCTTGTCGAGACGTTGCATCTTCAACTGAGCAAAATGGTTGGGTTGAAGCACATTGGGAAAAGTGCTTTCAAAAGCGAGCCGATCTTCGTGTTCAAGAAGAAGTAGCCATGCGACACGCGAGTCTCCGCGACCTCAAGGCGATCTACAAACACTTCCAATCCCACCGAGATGTGTTCCCGCATATTCGGCAAGACGCACTCAGGCGTCGCATTGAAGCGCGCCAATGTGTCTACCAAGACGGCGTCGTCATCATCTACCAGCAATACCGGAAGCGCACCCGCGTCGGCGACGTGCAGATTCCGTCTGGCGCGATCATGCTTCACCAGATTCTCAACAGCGCACAATTCAATGGTGCAGGAGGGAGAGTGTTCCGTCAGTTCGTCGCGGAGATCGTGAAGCCTTCAGGCGGCGACCTTTACCTTAGCGTGCGCAGAGACAACGCGGTCGCACGCCGATTCTACGAATTGCACGGCATGACCGTCGCGGGTACGGTTGCATGGTCTAGCGGAACGATCCCCGGTCTTATCTATAAAATCTCCAGTCACCGCTGAGCAATAGCGATTCCCCTCTAGTTGCCATTGCGGAAGGATAGACTAGATGTGCCGAGTTCATTCTTGGGGAGACCTTCGCCTATCTCTTTTTTTCCAAAGCGAGGCACATGTTGCAGAAGCCGAAGGCACTATGGATGGGTGCGAGAAAATCGCTGACCCGTGCTGAGGCGATTGAGCAATATGTCATCCTTCGCTTACGAACTGAAGACATTAACCGCCTCGATTTTCTTGTGAATGCCTTCTATGACAAGCGAATCACTCTTCCGCCCGACTCACCATTCTCGGCACAAGATTTGAAGGACACGGTGAGGACATCCTTCTTGGGTTGGTTTGCTACGTTAACAGACAGAGATGGAAGAGCGATCTATGCGTTCGATTGTCTTTTTAAGCTTTTTCCAGAACGCAAGGCGCAGATCATCAAAACCCAACTATCGCTGGAAGCGGTGTATGAGCAGCTTCAGCAGTTCCGAAATAATGTTGCCTTTCATGCGCGAGCCAAAGTCGCTGCCCAGATCGCGGCACGGATGAATCTCAGAGATGAAGACACTTACCTTGACCTTGTTTCTGCAATTCACGATTTTCAGCACTTGATGAAAATGCTGAGAGGAGAAGAACAAACTGCAATTCCCGAATTGCCGCAAGCATTGGCGCAGTTGCGCGTCAATCTTCACCCTGCATTTGCCCCGCCTTCAAAATAGCCGATTGTGAGTCCGGCACAGCCGAATCTGCCATAATGTTCTGCCTATGTGCGGACGTTACCGACTCTCGCATCGGAAACAGATCATCGCGGAACATTTCGACACCGCCGATTGGCAAGACGACTGGAGTCCTCGCTACAACATTGCGCCGACTCAAACAGTTCCCGTGATCCGTCAGAATCCGAAGGAACCGATTCGCGAGTTGTCGCTCATGCGGTGGGGACTGATTCCGTCATGGGCAAAGGACACATCCGGTTCTGCAAGGATGATTAACGCTCGGTCGGAAACAGCGAGCATCAAACCAGCATTCCGTGAAGCCATGAGACTGCGCCGATGCCTCGTTCCGGCAGATGGCTTCTACGAATGGCAACGACATGGCTCTGCGAAGCAGCCGTTCTGCTTCGAGGTCAATGGTGGAGAGTTGTTCGCGTTCGCTGGATTATGGGAGCGCTGGCGTGATCCGAGCGGGCAATGGGTGAAGTCCTGCTCGATTCTGACTACAACCCCGAACGCCGTGACCTCGGCTGTTCACGACAGAATGCCCGTGATTCTCGACCGCGAGAGCTATGACCACTGGCTCGATCCCGGCATGACCAGCGTCGCGGCGATCTCCGAATTACTGAAACCGTATGATCCCCGGCTGATGCGCTGTTATCCGGTCAGCACTCGGCTCAATCACGTGGCGAACGACGATGAGGGGTGCGCCCGACCTGTGGAACTCGCTCGGATGATTCAGGATGGACTCTTCTCCTAGCACTATGGCGACACGTTGCGTTTTTGTAGCCCGATTCACCGAGTACCCGGAGTACGACATCGAGCGGGGCTGGAGTGCTTGGATGGATTACGATGGAGAAACTAAAGGGGAACTTATCGACTCCTATCGCTCGGAGCACCCGGACGCGAACGTGCGTACACTCCGGGTAGGGTATCACAAGTTTTACAAACGTTGGGTAGTCATACATCACACGGGATTGTCATGTTTCGCATTGTCCTCCAGTACCGCCGAAGCCGCCTGCGAGGAAGCGGTCAAGAAATTTGAGAATGGTGAAATTGAATGGGAAGGATTCGGACAAGTGACAGTTGGTAAAGTATCGTTAGTGCGCCGTCTGCCGCAAGCAAACGGGTCTCTGTGTATTTTTTCTTGCGAGAGCACATATGACGAGGGTGGGCAGGAATAGGTAATCAAGAAGCCACATAGAACACGATTGAATGACGTTGCCCGATCATCAATTGTTTTGGATCGCGAACTTGAAGAAGAGAAGAATCCCGACACGCCGGAACCCCCTCGCATCCGCTGCCCGCTGTGCGGTTGGTCGCCCCGCAAAGAAGACAAGTGGTTCTGCACCTGCGAACATGAGTGGAACACGTTCGACACGGGAGGCGTCTGCCCAGCCTGCCTGCACCAATGGACTGAAACCCAGTGCCTCTCTTGCGGTCGGTGGTCGCCGCACTCGGACTGGTACGCGCCTTGATTAGAGCGAGAGTCTTTCTGGCGCATACTTCATCAGCATGCGCCGATGCTTCGGGTTGCGCTCGTAGAGCATGTGGTAAAGATGGGGCCAGTATTCTGAAACCAACAGCCCTCCTCGACCCTGCATGTTCGACCGGACGAAGGAAGCTGTTCGCAGTATGTTGTGTGCCCGCATCTCTGGTAAGAATACAGGTGAATCAAGCCGACAGACCCGCTGAATTTCTCCGAAGTTTGCACTGCCTCCCACTCTCCAGCCGGGCTGACCCGGCTTTAGCCGTGCATCAGTGACCCTGAACACGTCGGTGATGCAGGATTGCGGGTAGCAGCGATACATCAGTAGAAGATCACCAAAGGTGACCCTCGTAGACAGCGCCCATTTCATTCGGTTGTGCGTACTCAGATAATCCCACTGGTTCTTGACGGCGGCTTGTATCCAGACTTTGAACGGGACACCGAAGTATCGCTTGAGTTCGATCACCTCGATGCGGCGTGGAAGGGTCGGGCAGTCGTGATGCCAGCAGACGATGCAATCGCAGAGTTTGGGATCGTGTCCATGCAGTTTGAAGCTGCTTGATTTGTATTCAAATTCGATTCGCACCCGCCTTTCTGAGTCACCCACATGCCTATAGGCGATGCAATCTGGGTACGCCGCTCGGATTTTCTCGATGCGGAATTGCAGTTTGTGCGCCATGGCTGCAAAAAGGAAAACCACTCCCATCTCGCCTTCGGGCGCATATTGAAGGGGTGCATTCTTGATTGGTATAGGTCTGCTGAGGTCTTTCATGGCGCGGCTGGATTATAACGCCGAAGGCTAGCTCTCTCTTTCCCCCAGTCGGATTATCGGGGACTCGGAGCGGCAACAGACGCCATACCGCTGCCAAAGCAAAAACCACGGGCTGTGTGCGAGCAACTCGTCGTGCCTTCGATTCGCAGCCGACAAATCGCTTGCGCTCAGAGGTCTGGCGTCCGGCAGCGCAAAGGTTCGCTCTAGGCACTCGATTTCGGCAATGGTCTGTTCAGCGTCCATTCCGTCTCAATATCCAACACAAGCACGGCAACGGTCAAACGCGACGGCATCAATGACCTTTTGTTGGACACCGCGCTTACTTGATCTTCTTGCCAGTGATAGTGGTGTCGTAAATCCACAGCACGTATGCGTCAACCTTACCGTCCGGTGACTTCGTAAAGCTCAGAACGCCGGGTTGCTCGCGCTGGAAGAAGCTGCTTGCCGAAAGTGGCAAATCTGCTTCGGGCTTCGGGTCATCAGGTTCCTGTTCCATCAGGCTGTCCCCTTCGCGAGTAA
>Ga0187817_10000639_pt1 | contig 15507 bp, 13 predicted proteins | sample NC_wetland_sal_i_17_FD_132431 | JGI IMG/M metagenome (GOLD analysis project Ga0187817, IMG submission 132431) | Wetland sediment microbial communities from Neuse River Estuary, North Carolina, USA - SO4_2 | ecosystem: Environmental > Aquatic > Freshwater > Wetlands > Sediment | place: USA...
AGATCAAGGCCCTCGAAGACGATCTTGTGCTTGCCAAAACATTGTTCATCGTGTCGAGCAAGTCCGGCGGCACGACCGAGCCGAATATTTTGACAGACTATTTTTTCCAGAAAGTCGCGGACGAGGTCGGCCCGGAACAGGCAGGGCGACAATTCATTGCCATCACCGATGCCGGCTCGTCGCTCGAGCAGCGCGCGAAGGACCAAAAATTCCGCCGCACGTTTCACGGTGTCGCGAGCATCGGCGGCAGGTATTCGGTGCTGTCACCATTCGGCCTCGTGCCGGCGGCGATCGCAGGGCTCGATGTCGCGCGGCTTGTCGAATTATCGCGCGCCATGATGCGCTCATGCGGTCGCGATGTGCCACCAGCGCAAAATCCGGGAGCGGTGCTCGGCCTCGCGCTCGGACTTGCCGCGGCGCGCGGCCGCGACAAAGTCACGATCCTCACCTGCCCCAGGGTCGCCGCCTTCGGCGCCAGGGCCGAGCAGCTTTTCGCGGAATCGACCGGCAAACAGGGCAAAGGAGTGATCCCGATCACCGGCGAGCCGATCGGCAGGCCCGAAGCTTATAGCGACGACCGCTTTTTCATCGACCTCGCGCTTAAGGACCAGACAGACGCCGACCATGGGGCCAAGCTCAAGGCATTGGAGAAGGCCGGTCATCCCGTGACGCGCATAGAGCCGAATTCGCCGGCGCATATCGTCCAAGAAGTCTTCCGCTTTGAAATCGCGACCGCCACGGCAGGATCGGTATTAGGCATCAATCCGTTCGACCGGCCGGACGTCGAGGCCAGCAAGGTCAAAACGCGTGAGCTCTCGCACGCGTTCGAGCGATCCGGCATGCTCCCGGAAGAAACGCCGATTTGTTCCGAAGGTCCGCTTTCACTCTATACCGATGAAGCCAATATGGCCGCACTGCGCAAGGCTGGCGCCGACGGCGGCGTCGAGAGCTTTTTCGCCGCGCATTTTTCCCGCCTCGTCAGCGGCGACTACTTCGCTCTGCTGGCCTATCTCGCCCGCGATGAGCACATTACGTCATGTCTGCAGCAATTGCGGCTGACGATGCGCGACCGGCGCCGGGTTGCGACGTGCCTCGAATTCGGGCCGCGTTTCCTGCATTCCACCGGACAAGCCTACAAAGGCGGCCCCGACAGCGGTGTCTTTCTTCAAATTACCGCAGACAATCGCGAGGACTTGGCGATCCCAGGGCATCGCGCCACTTTCGGCGTGGTCAACGCCGCGCAGGCGCGCGGGGATTTCGAGGTTCTGCTGGAGCGCGGGCGGCGGGCGCTGCGCGTTCATCTTAACGGCGACTTGGATTCTGGCTTGGCCGCGCTCAAGGCTGCCTTCGAGCACGCCTTGATATAATTTAAATAGCCTCGCGATTTTGTCGGGTGCCGTTCGGCGAGTTATCTGCTAATATGCGATCCGTTGTTGCGTGCTGCGGGGCCGGATCGTCGACATAATTATTCTTAACGCCGTCCGGTCTCTAGAATCTAATGAATGGAACTTTCAGGTTTCATAAGCGTTGCTTTCTCATCGACATTCCGTGGTGCAAGACCATGCGAAAGCTCGGTGCTTCTCTTCTGATTGCCGGTTTGACGGCCGTTTTCATTTCTTCTGTCCCAATTGCGGCCCTCGCCTTCCGGCTCGGCCCATTCCATCTTGGCTTGCCCGTTTTTGGGCACCGGCATCATCATCATTTCGCGCACGCCAATTCCGGCGACGTCGCGCGCCGCGAACAGCCGCAGGAAGGCGCGCATCATGTGACCTATGCGCTGCTCTACCCGAGCAGCGCCCTCCCCGTCGTCTTCCAGAATATTTTCTGGCCGTCCTATTCCTCGCCCTGGCCCTTCGGCTACGAGAAAATCTTCTCCACCGCGTTCGCGCCGGCCCCCGCGGACCGAAATTCCGATCTGTGCCGCCAGCCTCTCGATGCCAACGGCATCGTCGAACGCATCCGAACGGAGATTGGACCGAACCCGGATCAAACCGAGCGATTGCTGAGACTCGGCGGTGCGCTCGGCGCGGCAAGCGACTATTTGGCCAAATCGTGCCCCAGCGAAGTGCCGTCGCAGCCGACAGCACGGCTGCAACTGATGGAATCCCAGATCGAGAAACTCGCCGTCGCCATCGGCATGGCTCACGCCCCGCTGCAGGATTTTGAGCAATCGCTGAGCCCCGATCAGCGCGGCCGGTTCGCCGGGACGCCTGCAGCCGCGGGAGCTGCCGATCAGCATGACGATGCCGACGCCGCACTCGGCTCATGCGGCGTTTCGCTCGCGGTCATCGGCTGGTCGGTCGATCAAATCGAAAATTCCGTGCAGCCGAACGACGAGCAGCGCGCCGTGCTCGGCGATCTGCAGCAGGTGTTCGAGAAGGCGGCACGCGATCTGGAGACCCATTGTCCGACGTCAGTGCCGCAGTCGACCGTTGCGCGGCTGGAGGCTATCGAGGCTCGTCTCGACGCCACATGGCGCGCGATACTGTCCATCCAGGTCGCGCTCGCCAATTTCGAGACAAAACTCAGCGACGAGCAAAAGCAACGCTTCAATGCGATGACTTTTGCCGCGCGGTGAGCGGCTCAATTCACGGTGCTCGGCAGAACTCACGTTGCGCGATTGTGCGCGTTCCAATTGCGCTCGAGATTGGCAATCAGCGCCGGACTGAAATGGCACCATGCCTGTTCGCGCGCATAGACCGCCATGTAGCGGCGAAACAGATCAAGCGGTTCCTGCCCGATACGGATCGCCCGGCGATTGCCGGCCGCGCTGACCACTCCCGAACTGGTAAAGACATCCACCGCGCGGTCCAAAGCGGCATCGATCTTGTCCGCCGGCGCAATCTCGTCGCAGATGAGACGACCTTCAGGCGTATCGCAATCGAGGCGCCGGCCGTAGAGGATCGCCTGGCGCGCAATACGATCTCCCGTGAAACGCCATAGGCGCAGATTGGCGGCGCCTGGAATGATCCCTTCCTTGCGCGCTGGCAGCGTCATGTAAGCGTCGCTTGCCGCCAGCACGTAGTCCAGCGCCAAGAGGAGCTGACAGCCTCCCCCGATGGCGAAGCCTTCGACGACGCCGATCCACGGCTTCTCTGTTGTACCGCCAATCAACTCGTCGGGGCTGAGCTGCGGGTGCGCCACGCCGCGGAAGAGTTTGTTGACGACGCCCATGTCGCGCTTGATGTACCAAAGGTAGGAAAGCTTGCCGTGGTAGAGGTGGGTAAGATTAATGCCTGCGGAGAACAGCCGTTGCCCGCGGTATTTCGCGTGCTGCACGCTGTCACCACGAAGGACGGCGATATCCGTGTTTGGATCGGTGGTGGCGACGTCCACGGCAAATTCGAAGCCGTCAAGCGTCGTCTCGTCTTCGGCATTAAGAAAACGCGGATTGCGCATCGTCACCAGCGCGGCCCGGCCGCGCCGTTCCAGCGTCGCGCCTTCGAATTCCAATTTATCGCGCTCCCTGAAATGGCGCCTGTGTTCCACCGCTTCCGCCCGCGGCAACAGCATCGCGTGGCACAGATGCATGCCGCAGGCCGGATCGCCGAGAACACGCGAAAGAAATAGTCCCTGATCGATTTCAAACCCGTCCTTGTATCGCTGCTGGAGTGCATTCTCGCGATTGAGCTGCTTGTCGTCCGGCACGAGGCCCGGCACGGCAGCCGCGGCATCACGCACCAGTTCGTCGACGCGCTTGAATTTCGAGAAATTATCCGTCAGCAGCCGATAGAGCGTCTCCCCGTAACAATCGAGAAACCCTCGGCGTGACGCGCGCTCGAGCTCCAGGATCATTGCCGCCGCCGCAGCTTGCTCGTCCGAGCGCGCTTGCTTTGGCGGCAGCAGCGCCAAAAGGTCGGCGCCAGTTCGCCAGCGCCGCGATGCCTGTTGGCCATCGCGTCGATAGTCGCCGGCGAGGGGATGTTCGTCCGCAAGCCATGCCGCTACGGCATCGTTCGGCAGACCGGCGCGAACGAGGCTCGCCGACACGGAGTCTCGCGATGTCTGCTCCAGGAGCGCCATCGGCTTTCTCTCAATCAAGCCCGAGGCCGCTTGTCGATCACGCGCTTTGCCTTGCCTTGGGACCGTTCGATCGTGCCCGGCGCCACCGCACGCACCGTTGCCGTCACGCCGACGCGCGCTTTAATCAAATGCATGGCGCGATCGACCAACACCTTCGCGGCATCCGGCTCGAGCCCGGTTCGCGTCTCGACGATGACTTCGAGTTCGTCGAGACGATCGGGACGCGTCACCACCAAGATGTAGTGGGGGGCAAGCTCTTTTTCCTCGGCCAGAACCGCTTCGATTTGCGACGGAAATACGTTGACACCGCGAATAATGAGCATGTCGTCGCTTCGGCCCTTGACCCGCTCCATGCGCCGCATGGCCCGGCCATGGCCGGGCAACAGCCGGGTGAGGTCGCGGGTCCGATAACGAATGACCGGCATCGCCTCTTTGGTAAGCGAGGTGAGGACGAGTTCGCCCTCCTCGCCGTCGGGCAGGATTTCGCCCGTGTCCGGGTCGATGATCTCGGGAAAGAAATGATCCTCCCAGATCGTCAATCCGTCCTTGTCGGGAGCGTATTCCTGGGCGACCCCTGGCCCGATCACCTCCGACAGCCCGTAGACGTTGAGCGCATCAAGATCGAAGCGCTGCTCGATTTCTGAGCGCATGGCTTCGGTCCAAGGCTCGGCCCCGCACAGCGCAACGCGCAACGAGGATTGGCGCGCGTCGAGACCTTGGCGGTCGAATTCATCGGCAATGGCCAGCAAATAGGATGGCGTAACCCCAATGATGTCGGGCTTGAAATCCGTGATGAGCTGCACCTGACGCTCGGTGAATCCGCCGCTGACCGGTATCACGGTGCAGCCGAGATATTCCGCGCCGTAATGAAAGCCGAGACCGCCGGTGAAGAGCCCGTAGCCATAGGCGACGTGCATCTTGTCGCCCGGCCGACCGCCGCCGGCGCGGATCGATCGGGCCATCAGCGCCGACCAAAGATCGATGTCGCCGCGCGTATAGCCAACCACGGTGGGTTTTCCAGTCGTACCGCTCGAAGCGTGGATGCGAACGACGTCGCTCAATGGCACCGCAAATATGCCGAACGGGTAGTTTTGACGAAGATCCTCCTTGGTGGTGAACGGCAGGCGCGCAAGATCGGCGAGACTCTCGATATCCGCCGGCGTAACACCGGCTGCGGCGAATTTTCGCTGGTAATGCGGCACCGCCAGCGCGCGGCCAACCGCTTGCTTGAGCCGATCCAACTGGAGCGCGCGCAATTGATCGACGCTCGCGCTTTCAATCGTATCGGACCAATCGAACGGCGACGCACGTAGCATCTTATCAGACATCGCCTCTCCTCCCGGTCGCCCACTCTACGGCCTGCCGGAAGCACCCGCAATTCTGTCACCTTGATCGGTCATGCTGCGTCGCCTATGCGTAGCAAAGGTGCGTTACAGGTCCGTACACGGATCGCGCAATGAGCGAAGCGGCATCGGTGATTGTCGGCGGTGGCCTCGCCGGCTCCGCCTTCGCGATCGAGCTCGCGCGCCACGGCAAGCGGACTGTTGTTCTGGAAAAAACGGCCGGTCCGCATCATAAAGTTTGCGGCGAGTTTCTCAGCGCCGAAGCCCAGGAGTTGCTCGCGCATCTCGGCGTCGATGTCTGGGACATGGGCGCCGCCGCGGTCACCCATCTCAGCCTTGAATTCGGCAGATACCGCGCGAAGTTTCGGCTGCCGTTCCGCGGCGCCGGCCTGTCGCGATTTCGATTGGATCAGCTCCTGCTGGATGCCGCCGCGCGATACGGCGCCGAAGTCGTCCGTGGCGCGGCCGTTACCAAACTGGAATACGATGATCGTTCGGCGGTCGTGCACACCGTCAACGAGCGGCTTGCGGCAAGTCATGTTGCTCTCGCGAGCGGCAAGCACAATCTGCGCGGCTTGCCGCGGCCGCAAGCGCCAACGGTCGCCTTCAAAATGCAATTGCGGCCCAGCGCGGCAGGGATCGCCATGCTGGACGACATCGTTCATCTGTCGATGTTCGCGGGCGGCTATGCCGGGGTTTGCCTCGTCGAGGACAATATCGCGACGATCTGCTGGGTCATCGAACGCGATCTCGTCCGTGACGATGCGTCGGCCGGCTGGACGACGCACGCCGACTTTCTCTCCGAGCGATCGTCGTTCTATGCCGCGCTTCTGAGCGAAGCGACACCGCTCTGGGACAAGCCAGTCGCGGTGGCGGCAATTCCCTATGGCTATCTCCGCGAGGCCGTGATCTCGGATGTGGTTTATCCCTTGGGCGATCAGCTCGTGGTCATTCCGTCATACACCGGCGGCGGCACATCGCTCGCTTTACACACCGGGCTGAGCGCGGCGCGCGCTGTCCTAAGCAACAAATCGGCCGGTGAATTCCAAAAGCAGACAATCGCAAAGCTCAAGCCGCAAATCGGCTGGGCGAAGCTTGCCAATTTTGCCTTCGTCAACGCGCCGGCACAGCGGCTGACGGCCGCCGCCGCCCGTTTGGCGCCATGGGCTTTGCCGCAAGTCGCGACATTCATCGTCAAAATGACGCGTCTGCGTCGTTAGGCCGGTACTGATAAACCGAATATCGGCTTGAATCCCCAAAAGCCTCATCCCGTCATGTTCGCATGTGACCCAGAGCGGGCCTGACGCGTGACTGCCCCGAGGTTCGGGTCTCTGGATTGTCACCGGTACGTCGCAGCGCTGCGGCGAGCTGGAAATAATCGATGATGACATCGCGCAGACGATCTGCCGCTAACGACAGCTTGGCGTTGCGGCGAACCACGTATTCGAAGTCCGGCAGCGCCGGAAGACCCTGCGCCGCACCGAGCGCCCGCAGCCGCGGGCTCAGGCCGTTCTGTGCAAAGATCGATATCGCAAGTCCTGCCTCTACCGCAGTAACGATGCCGGAAAGCCCGGTAGATTGCAGCGCAACGGTCCAACGACGGCCTGCTCTTTGCAGTCGCTCCTGCGCCAATTGTCGCCAGGTGCAGGGCGCCGGGAACAGCGCCAAAGGCACCGGTCGTTCGCCATCAAGCTTCATGTCCGGCAGCGACGCCCAGACGCGGCCTTCGCGATACAGCACTCTGATGTCTTCGCCTGCCCTGTTGTCGTTGCGGTCCGCCCCGTCTGGTTCGTCGATCTCGCGGTTGATGATTGCGACGTCGAGCAGACCGCGTCCGTACAAAGCGGCGATGTCGGTCCCGATGCCCATGTGAATTTCAAGGTCGATGGCAGGATAGCGGCTCTTAAATTGGGCCAGTAGTGATGCCAGAGTTGCGGGATCGAAATATTCCGGCGCTCCGAATCGAACAACTCCCTCAAGCTCGGGATGCCCAAGCCGGGTTTTGACCTCCTCCTCAAGCGCTAGGATGCGTTGCGCATAGGATAGAAGGATCTCGCCATCCGAGGTGAGAGTAAGCTTCGGAGCGGTACGATCGAAAAGCCGACGTCCGACCTGCTCCTCGAGCCGCTTGATGTGCAGGCTCACGGCGGATTGCGTCAGGTTCACAAAGCCGGCGGCGCGAGTGAAGCCGTTTGCCTCAACGACCGCAACGAAGGTGCGCAACAGGACTATGTCGAGAAACATCGGGTAGCTTTCCCGCATGTGCATGGTCTTGATGGCGGGCCATTCTGGCTGGTGCCGTGGCGTCGGGCAACGGCGTCTGCCGGATCAATGCACATGAGGCAGCCAAGCGTGAGACTGTTCATTGGACCTTCATCGCTCGCACCGCGTGAGTGGTCGTTAAGGATCGCCATTAGTCGGTTGAGTTGGCCAGATATTTTCGGCACGAGAACTGAAAGCTGCCTTTGCCGCCATTGCCGCCGACAACCTGCTCGACGGCGATGTCCTGGCCAGGCTGGACCTGGTTCCATATGGCGCTCGGGATCGCCTTACAGAGGTTTTCCAGGGTCTCCTTTTGCCGCGGCGTATCATACCAAAGATCAAACGACTCCTGTGTTGGAGGTGACACGAACACAACCAGGGTCTGGTCGCGCCAGCTTGCATGCAACCACCAATTTGAAGGCACAGTCCCTTTCAGGACGTCCTCCAACGCGATCTGAAACGTCCGGTCTACTGCAATCGCGGGAGTGTTCACAGCCAGCAGCATCGCAGCCAGCAGGATTGAGATCGAAGCGAGCAGACGCTTCATGGGTTATCTCCTTGTGAGCATCTGCAATTGTTTTTCCACCCGCCACGGCTGCGTTCAAACGATGAATTGCAATGCCACCTATTACGTATCTTCATTGGCAACACGGGCCGCACTCTCCCCCTGCACGCGGCCAATTACTCTCGGCGAGAGTTGCGCTTAATCCCCGCCGGCGCCTGGCACGGTTATTTGCGACGGGCCGCCGTGTAACGAAACGGAAAGAACCATGCGATCTTCGCGCGGTCACCCACGCCGGCCTCGGTCAATACTCGTCGCCAATCCGCAGCGGTAAAGGCACGCGAGACCGAAATCGGACCATCGTTGGCCGTCATGCGATTAAGCGGCAGGATGCCGAAAAGTATCTTTATAAAATAGTATGGCAGCGGGTGCCGATGCAGATCGTTGATGAACCAGCCGCGATTGGCATGATCCTCCATCCAATGAATAAAGCGGACGAGCTCCGCATCCGACAAATGGTGCGTGAAATTCGAACAAATGATGAAATCGGCGCGTCGCGATCGATCGAATGAAAGGATGTCCGAGGTTTCATACGCGATGTGCATTTCGGGCGGCGTCGATTGCTCGGCAGACTGCTTCGACCACGGATTGAGATCGACGCCGGCGAGCTCGGCATCAAGGCCGGACCGCCGCAGCAATTTCCAGATTCGCCGCAACATGTCGCCGCCGCCGCTGCCGACATCGAGCACGGAAACGGTCTCTCCGGGCTTCGTGCCTTTGAGCATCTCTTTGAGCCAGCGCAGCGTCGGCCGGTAGGCAAGCGTGCAAACGTTGATGACTTCGAGCTCTTGAAGGCACTCGTGGAAATCCGCAAACGCCACGGGCTCGGTATCCATGAGCTCGGACTGGGCGCTACGTGCGCGCAAATCGACTTCAGCCATGGGACCTCAGCGACGCCAAAAGCATACAGCCCTTCTAATCCCGCGCGCTCTAGTTCAAAAAAAGCGATTTTTCGGGCGCGGCAGACCGAGATGGTCCCGCAAGGTCGCGCCGTCGTAGTCGCGACGGAACAGCTCGCGTCGCTGCAATTCGGGAACGACTTTGTCGACGAAATCATCAAGGCCGCCCGGCAGATAGGGGAACATGATGGTGAAGCCGTCTGACCCTTGCGTTTCGAGCCATTCTTCCATTTCGTCGGCGATGCTTTGCGGCGTACCGATCATGGCAAGCCCGGAATAGCCCCCAAGCCGCTGCGCCAGCTGTCGCACGGTCAGGTTCTCCCGCCGGGCGAGCGCTATGGCGCGCTCCCGGCCGCTCTTGGATGCGTTGCTTTCGGGAATATCGTCCGGCAACGGTCCGTCAGGATCGAACTTCGAGGCATCATGACCGAGCGCGATCGACAATGACGCGATGGCATTGGCGTAATCGACCCGGCTGTCGAGCTTGGCGCGCTTTGCTCTCGCCTCCTCCGTCGTATCGCCGACCACGACAAAGCAGGCCGGGAGGATTTTCATGTGCTCGCGCGAGCGGCCGAGCTTCTCCATGCGGCCCTTGACGTCCGCGTAAAACTGGCGTCCGGCGGCAAGATCGCTCTGTGCGGTAAAGACGGCTTCCGCCGTTTCGGCGGCGAGCTGGCGGCCGGAATCCGACGCGCCCGCCTGAACGATAACCGGCCAGCCCTGGATCGGCCGGGCGATGTTCAACGGTCCGCGCACCGACAGATATTTTCCCTTGTGATCGAGCACGTGCATTTTGGTTGGATCGAAGAAAATGCCATGCTCGACGTCGCGGACGAAGGCGTCGTCTGCCCAACTGTCCCAAAGCCCGGTTACGACATCGTAGAATTCGCGCGCGCGGCGATAGCGCTCGCCGTGCTCCATGTGTTCGTCGAGACCGAAATTGAGCGCGGCATCCGGATTGGAGGTCGTGACGATGTTCCAGCCGGCGCGGCCGTTGCTGAGATGATCGAGGGACGCGAAGCGCCGCGCGATGTGATACGGGGCGTCGAAGGTTGTCGAGCCGGTGGCAACGAGGCCGATGCGCTCGGTGACCTGCGACAAAGCCGACAATAGCGTAAACGGTTCGAACGAGGTTGCCGTGTGGCTTCTCTTGAGCGCATCGATCGGCATGTTAAGGACCGCCATGTGGTCGGCCATGAAGAACGCGTCGAATTTTGCGCGCTCTAATTTCCGGATCGACTCCTTCATATGCGCGAGATTGAAATTCATGTCGGGCCACGCGCCGGGATACCGCCAGGCGCCGGTGTGAATGCTGGCCGGGCGCATGAAGGCGCCGAGGTGAAGTTGGCGACGGGAAGGCATCGGGGCGGTTCCTTTCCGGCACAAAACAAGCCGAACGTGTCTAAGAATACGGCGATTGGAGGTCGACGTTCCGTCAATGGATTAAATGGCCTGGTGATGTCAGGCCAACTTATTTCTCTGCACCGTCATCAGAAACAAAGGTGAGTTAGAATTTCGCCACGCTTGTCTTTGAAGACCAGCGGGCATTTCAGCCGTTGGAGGGCGGCCTTGGCGTCTTCATTACCAAGGGCAGCGGCTTTTTCGTAATAGCCTTTCGCGGCATCCTTGTCCTCCGGTCCGCCGCGTCCGGTCTCGGCGAAATTGCCCATCCAATCGAGCGCGGCGGCATGGTCCTGTGCAGCGGCCTTTTCGAACATCGTTCGCGCGCCGACATCGTCCTTCGGGCCGCCTGTGCCGTTCGCCATCATCAGTCCAAGCTGGAATTCCGCTTCAGCCGAGTTCGTCTCAGCGGCTTTGGCGAGCAAAGCCCTGGCCTCAGCCGGGTCAGACGGTGCGCCGCCCTCGCTGGAAAGCGCGAGGTTGGCCGCGCCGCGGGCATTGCCGGCCGCGGCCGCGCGCGCGAACAAGCTGTGCGCCTCGGACTCGTCCTTGGGCACACCCGATCCGCTCGCGAGCAGTGTGCCGAGTTCGACCATCGCCGCCGTGCTGCCCTTGTCGATGGCCTTGCGATAGGCGCCGACCGCCTCCGTCATTTGCCGATTGGCGGCGTAGGCCCGGCCCAGTTGGTAGAACGCGCGCCGAGACGCCGTCGCTGCGCGTCTGCAAAACTTGATCGCCGTGGCGAAGTCCGACGGCGCGATTTCGGCAACGCCTTTGACGTCCGCGGGCTTGTCCGGATCTGCGGGGTCGGCGGCAACGCGATCGCAAAGCACCAGATCGGCCGATTGAGCGAGGGCCGCGGATCGCAATGGAACGCCGGCGAGCGTCAACACGCAAAGACCGATCGCGCAACCCGTCGACCGTGCGTTACTTCGTTTTGCCATCGCTCCGAAATCACACTGGATGTGGTTTCGTCATCATAGACCATTCCGTCAACAAAATCAGCGGACCCCCCGAGTGGGCGCGCTCGAGGATTGAGCGGCGCGCACCTGGGGCGGCCGCGCTATCCACGCGACTTGATCATGTCAACACGCCGCAAAGCCTCGCTATTGCTGCGTCCGCCCATCGCAGTATATGACGGCGGATATCAGCGACGCGCCGCTGCGCCGCCGCAATCAGGCACCCCGTAAATAGGGACGTGCAGAGGATGACGGAAAAGTTTGGACGATTGGCGCTGCATATGTGGACGATCGACACGACGCCGCTTGCAACCGCGCTCGACGCGGCGCGCGTCGCGGGCTACGACGCGGTCGAGCTTCGCCGCACCGATTTCAAGCGTTGTTTTGACGCCGGCATGAGCAACAAGGACGTTCTCGATCTCATCCGCAAGAGCGGCATTCCGGTTGGCGTGCTCGGTGTCGAATATGGCTGGCTGTTCGCTACTGGCGACGAAAGCAAGCGGTTGTTCAATGCATTCCGCGAGTCGTGCGAGAACGCTGTCGAGCTTGACTGCCGAATGCTGATGAGCGCCCCTGGTCCGGTGAAGGGGCCGGTCTCGGAGGCGATCAAAAATTTACGCCAGGCCGGCGACATTGCCGCCGAATACGATCTCAAGCTCGCCATCGAGTTCAATTCGCAACATCCGGTGCTCAACAAGCTCGCGGTCTTGCGCGAGCTCATCGAAGGCGCCAACAAGCAAAATTCCGGATACCTGATCGATGCCTACCACTTTGCGCGCAGCGGCGCTGGTGGCCGCGGCTTCGCGAGCGTGCCGGCGGAGCAGATCTTCTGCTTCCAATACAGTGATCTGTCGCCGACTCCCGTTACGGGAGTGGCCCGGCCAACCGATCGCCTCCCGCCGGGCAAAGGCGTCGTCCAATGGCGCGAGGTCCTCGGCCTGCTGGCGGAAAAGAACTACACCGGCTATCTCAGCTATGAGGCGCCAAACCCCGAACAGTGGGCGCGGCCGCCTCATGACGTAGCGCGTGAAGGCCTCGCGCTGACGCGCGAGCTCTTGAAGGACGCGGTCCCGGCCTATGCCGCGTGAGCGCGGCCAATTCAATCAAAAACCGACCAATCAAAACGTCATCAGAACGATCGGGAGGCAAACCATGACAGCTTCGGCCGCGACCACGCAGGTAACGACCGGCGATCCGTTGTTCGCCGGTTTGTTCGATCGCAGCATCACCGCGATCCCCGAAACCGTCGCCAAGCAGCGCTATATGACGAGCATCGCGCCGATGGCCGCCAATCCGGGCCGCTGGGTCGAGCAACCGCGCTTGCCGATACCGGTCGGCGAGCACGGCGTCATCGAATGCGGCGGCAAGATTCACGTCATCGCCGGTTATGCGCGCCACCGCGTCGATGGCGCCTTCCATCAGGTCTACGACCCGGGGTCGAAGAGCTGGTCGCAAAAGGCGCAATTTCCCCTGCCCTGCAATCACGTCGCCGGCGTATCGATCGGAACGAAAATCTACACGTTCGGCGGTTTCATCGAGCAAAACCGTTGTCCGCATTCCAAATGCTTTGCCTACGACTCGGCGACCGATTCCTGGCAGGCGATCGCGGGACTGGCGCGGCCGCGCGGCGCGATTTCGGCGATCGTGCTCGACGGCAAGGTCCACTTGCTCGGGGGGCGCGACGTGCGTTCCGTCGAATGGCACGAAATCTACGATCCGGCGACCGATAAATACACGATCCTTAGCGGAATGCGCGGCTCGACGGGAACTCAGCCCTTCGTCGGCCAGCGCGACCATATGGGTGTCGCCGTGGTCGATGGGAAAATCCACGCCATTGCCGGACGCATGGACTCTTACGACTTCAACACCGGCCTGAACGCAGTCTACGATCCGAAGAGCGACGCATGGAGCTTCCGCGCACCGCTTCCGACGCCGCGCAGCGGCGTGTCGGCGGTTTATATCGGCGGCAAGATCGTGGTGTTCGGCGGCGAAGCGACCGGCCGGGTTTTCGGCACCAATGAGGCCTACGATCCCAAGATCGACAGCTGGGAGGCGCTCACCCCCATGGCCATTCCGCGTCACGGATTGCACGGCGCCACGGTCGCGGTGATCGGAAATATGGTGCATGTGCCCGGCGGCGGCCCGGTGCCCGGCGGCAGCATCCAGGGCGCCTATCACGACGCATTCACGTTCTCCTGACGGTGGTCGCGTGCGCCTTCGCTCGATGCCAAATTCATGACCCAAAACGTCGCGTTCACGGTCAACGGCAACCCGGTTAGCGTTGTCGTCGCGCATGAAGAGACGCCGTTGCTCGACGTGCTGCGCAACGAACTCCACTTGATGGGGACGAGATTCGGTTGTGGTCTGGAACAGTGCGGTTGCTGCATCGTGCTGATCGACGGCAAACCGGATAAGTCGTGCGGCCGCGCCATCGGTAGCGTTGCCGGTTGCAGCGTGACAACAGTCGAAGGGATCGGCACGCCGGAAAAGCCGCATCCCTTGCAGCGAGCCTTCCTCCAGGAGCAAGCGGGGCAGTGCGGATATTGTCTGAGCGGCATCCTCGTCTCGGCCAAGGCGCTGCTCGACCGCAACCCGTCGCCGACGCGGGCTGAAATCGCGCGCGCGTTGGACGACAATCTCTGCCGCTGCGGCACGCATAACCGGATTCTTCGTGCCGTCGAAAAAGCCGCGGCCCTCCTGCGAGACGAGAGGCGCGCCTGATGTCCGCGCTTCCAGCCATGCTTGCCGACAACCCGCGGCTCGATCTGTGGGTGAATTTTGCGGCGCCCGGTCAGGTCACGATCTCGACCGGGCGCGTCGAAATCGGCCAAGGTGTGCTCACGGCCATGGCGCAGGTCGCCGCCGAAGAGCTCGATGTCGCCGTGGAGCGTATTTCGATCCGCTCCGGGGACACCGACCTTACGCCGAACGAAGGCTATACCGCCGGCAGCCAATCGATGCAGATGGGCGGCGTGGCCTTGCGTCAGGCTTGCGCGGATGCGCGAGGGCTCTTTCTTGACCGTGGCGCACAGCTTCTTGGTCGCGCAAAAGCGGAATTGACCGTCCGGGACGGCCGCATTCTATGCGACGGCAAACCCACCGCGCACGATTATTGGTCGCTCGCTCCATCGGTGGTTTTGGCAACCGACGCGACTGGAACTGCGCCGCGCAAATCGCTTGCCGAATACTCCGTCGTCGGCCGCGACACGGCGCGACTCGATCTGCCGGCAAAGGTGTTCGGACAACCGGTCTTCATCCATGACATGAAATTCGACGGCATGGCTCATGCGCGCGTGGTCCGCCAGCCCAATCGCGGCGCGATCCTCGCATCTGTCGATGAGCAAGCGATTCGGCGCGCCGCGCGCGAACCGATCGTTTTTGTCAGGCACGGCAATTTTTTGGCGATCGTCGCCGACAGCGAAACGGCGGTGGAGGCTGCCGCCGCCGTGGCGAGTGCTCACACGATATGGAATGGGGCCGAATCCCCTGCCCCGCTGCAACAGGAGGCGAATTGGCTCCTGCAGCGGCCGGCGATCGACCGTGTCATCGGCGAGCCTGCCGCCGCGGAGCCGTCGCGGGGATTGCAGACGCTCGAGGTGACCTATACCCGCCCCCATCTTGCCCATGCGTCGATCGCGCCGTCATGCGGTCTCGCAATCTATAGCGACGGACATCTCACGGTATGGACGCATTGCCAGGGAGTCTATCCGCTGCGTGCGGCGCTCGCGCGCACGCTCAGGCTCGATCCCTCGACGATCTCGGTTCGGCATGTCCAGGGGCCGGGATGCTACGGCCATAACGGCGCCGACGATGCCGCGACCGACGCCGCAGTGATTGCGCTGCGGATGCCGGGCCGGCCGATCCGCGTGCGTTGGCGACGGCAGGAGGAGTTCGTCTTCGAGCCAGTCAGCCCGGCGATGGTGGTGAAGGTCAGCGCCAAGGTGGATGACGCGGGTCGCCCCGTCGATTGGACGACCGAAATCTGGAGCGGCACCCATCAAGGCCGGCCCGGTGGCGGCGCCACTCTGCTCGCCGCCGAGGCGTTACCGGATCCGCCG
>Ga0187817_10000640_pt1 | contig 15502 bp, 11 predicted proteins | sample NC_wetland_sal_i_17_FD_132431 | JGI IMG/M metagenome (GOLD analysis project Ga0187817, IMG submission 132431) | Wetland sediment microbial communities from Neuse River Estuary, North Carolina, USA - SO4_2 | ecosystem: Environmental > Aquatic > Freshwater > Wetlands > Sediment | place: USA...
AGGCGTGGTCAGGATTTCCTTGTCTAGGTCATAGCGAACATATATGGAGAACGTAGAGGTAGGTGACACCCTTTTCAGATTCGGCGAAACAAGCGCCCAATGACCAGCTAATTGCGGGTTTGCGCTTCACATCTCCCGCCGCCCCTCCATCGCTTTCCAGATGGTCACTTCGTCGGCAAATTCGAGATCGCTGCCCACGGGAATCCCCATGGCAATGCGGGTCACACGAATGCCCAGCGGCTTGATCAGTTTCGAAAGGTAGACGGCCGTCGCCTCGCCTTCGGCGGTCGGGTTGGTGGCCAGGATCACTTCTTCGATCGTGCCTGCGCCGATCCGCTCAATCAGGCTCTTGATCTTGATTTGTTCTGGACCGATGCCGCGCAGCGGCGATAGGGCGCCGTGCAACACGTGGTACAGGCCGTTGAACTGCCGCGTGGTCTCAATACCGATGATGTTGTGCGGTTCCTCCACCACGCACAGCACTTTCTGATCGCGCGTTGTGTCCCTGCAAAACAGGCACCGGTCGCCTTCGCTGATGTTGTTGCACACCGGACATAGGCCCAGTTTGTCTTTGACATCGAGAATGGCCTGCGCCAGCCGCTCCGCGTCTTCGCGGCTGCCCCGCATCAGATGAAAGGCAAGGCGCTGCGCCGATTTTTGTCCGACACCCGGCAGATGTTTAAACTCGGTGATGAGCCGCGCCAGCGGCTCCGCGAAATCCGGCATGTAGGGTTAGAACATCCCGGGCGGAAGCCCGAGCCCGCCCAGCAGCCCGCCCATTTTCTGCTTGGCCTCTTCTTCGACTTTCTTCACGGCTTCATTGCACGCCGCCAGCACCATGTCCTGCAGCATCTCGACATCGCCGGCCACTTCGGGGTCGATCTTCACGCTCAGCAGGTTCTTATTGCCATCCATCTTGACGCTCACCATGCCCCCGCCGGACGAGGCCTCCACGCGGATCTGCGCGATTTCTTGCGCCATCTTCTCCTGCATCTGTTGCGCCTGTTTCATCATGGCGCCCATGTTTCCCGGCAGCTTCATTTCGTCACACTCCTTTGCGGCAATACCTACTCTACCTTTTTCAAATCGCGAACCGTGCGCACTTCCCCGCCAAAAACTTCGCGGAACCGCTGCACTTCAGGGTTCGCCAGCGCACGCTGCGCCGCGTCATCTGGTTTCTGCTCTACCGCCGACGCGGCAGACCTCCCTGCTGGCGCCCCTTCTCCGGCCGTCACCTTGATCTTGAACGGCCGCGAGCTGATTCGCTGGACGGCTTTAGATATGTCCTCCGCCCGCATGGCCAGCATAAATTCTTTCGGCGTCACAAACTCCAGCACATTGCCGGTTTCTGTGACGCGGGAATGCTCCACCGCATCAGCCGTAAACGGCAACTCGAGTTCCACCAAAGCCGCGTGAAGTCTGTTGCGCCAGTCGATGGCGCCGGCCGGTGCTGCCGCCGGCTCGGGCGCGAGTGCCGTCGCTCCAACGGATTGCGGCTCCGGGCGCGCGGCAGCCTTCTTCGCCCGATCCACTTCGAAGGGCGACGGCCGCGCAGGATTTGGGATTTGGGATTTGGGATTTGGTGGCAGCGCCGCGTCGGCTTTCGTTATCGCCGCGTCGGGATTGGCCTTCGCCGTGTCCCCGCGTCGCCGCGTCGCCGTGTCGGCGTTTGTCAACTCTGCCAGCGCCTCTTCAATCGACGTCAAGCGGCCTGCCTGCACCAGCTTCACCAGCCCGATCTCCAGGTGAAACCGCGGCTGCAGCGAGAATTGCAAATCCTTGAACAAATCGAGCGAAAGCTGCAAGTAGCGCGTTAGATCCTCTTCCGAGAACGATGCCGAAATCTCCGCAAATCGAGCCCGCTCGTTTGCCGACGCCGCAATCAACCGCGTATCCGATCCCGAGATTTTGGCCACCAGCAGGTTGCGAAAGTAGCGTGCCAGCTCGCGGCTGAAATGCTGCAGGTTGTGGCCGTTGCGCTCGAGTTCGTCCACCAGCGCGAGCATGCGCTTCGAGTCCGACGCTCCGAGAGCCTGCGTGACCGCCTCCAGCGCTTCCATGGAAAAGGCGCCGAGCAGCGCGCGCACTTCCTTCGCGTCCAGCTTGGTTCCGCAACAAGCAATGGCTTGATCGAGCGCGGAAAGCGAATCGCGGATGCTTCCTTCCCCCGCCTGCGCCAGCACCGAAAGCACTTCGCTGTCCGCTTCGATCCGCTCCTGCCGGCAGATCCAGTCCATGCGCGCCACCACCTCGTCGAAATCCACCGATCGGAAACTGAAATGCTGGCAGCGCGACGCGATGGTCGCCGGGATCTTGTGCGCCTCCGTCGTGCACAGGATGAAAATCACCCACGACGGCGGCTCTTCAATGGTCTTGAGCAGCGCGTTGAAGGCCTCGCTGGTGATCTGGTGCGCCTCGTCGATGATGAACACTTTGTAGCGGTCGCGGACCGGACGATAGCGCACATTTTCCCGCAGCTCGCGCATTTCGTTGATGCCGCGGTTCGACGCCGCGTCGATCTCGATCACATCTGGAGCGTTGCCCTGCGCGATCTCCAGACAACTGGCGCAAACCCCGTCCGGCGTCACCGTGGGACCCTGCACGCAGTTCACGCAACGGGCCAGAATCCGGGCCACTGTCGTCTTCCCCGTCCCGCGCTGGCCGGAAAAAATATAGCCGTGGGCGATGCGCTGCTGGGCAATGGCGTTTTCGAGCGTCGTCTTGACGTGCTCCTGGCTCACCACGTCGGCGAACGTCTGAGGCCGGTATTTACGAGCGATAACCTGATACATTCGGCGGGAAAAGCCAAGCCCCGGGTGATCCGCGGCACACGGGTTAAACCGCTACCGTTGCTTCTTTCCAGACCTGGCGGGGTTTGCAGCCGCCCGTTGCACGGAGCCCGGAACCTGGCAATCATCCATCCTAACATGAGGCGCGCGCGGAGAGCTCAAGGCTATTGCGACGCCGCCGTCGTCGCCGTCATGATCGTATCTCGCGACGCCGGCACGGTACAATCGTTCGACGCGCGATGCCCCTCGCTTCTGGAAGCAGGCTCGGACCGTACGAAATCCTCTCCCCGCTGGGTGCAGGCGGCATGGGCGAGGTCTATCAGGCGCGCGATACGCGCCTCGGACGCGAAGTGGCCATTAAGGCGCTGCCGGATGCTTTTGCCAATGATGCCGACCGGCTGGCGCGGTTTCAGCGCGAGGCGCAGATCCTTGCCTCGCTCAACCACCCCAACATCGCGGCAATTCACGAGCTCGAAGAGCACAACGACGCTCGGTACCTTGTGCTCGAATATGTGCCGGGTGAAACTCTAGCCGAACGAATTAGCCGCGGCCCGCTGGCCGTCGAGGATACGCTCGAGATTTCAGAGCAGATTGCCGAGGCACTCGAAGCGGCGCACGAGAAGGGCGTAATACACCGAGACCTGAAGCCCGCGAACATTAAGATCACACCCGGCGGCCGAGTGAAGGTCTTGGACTTTGGCCTGGCCAAAGAGACGGCGATGGCCTCTTCCGCCGGCAAGGACGCTACCAACTCGCCCACCTTGACGGTTGCCTCTCCGGCTTACACCCGTGCTGGCGTGATCCTGGGCACGGCGGCGTATATGTCGCCGGAGCAGGCCCGCGGAAAGCCCGTGGACAAGCGCGCGGACATCTGGGCTTTCGGCTGCATCCTGTACGAATGCCTCACCGGAAAACTGGCGTTCGGCGGAGAGACAGTGACCGATACGCTGGCTGCCGTGATCAAAGCCGAACCGGATTGGCGTGCCTTGCCCGACGCGGCGGGCCCTCGCGTACGTGAGTTGCTGCGCCGCTGCCTTCAGAAAGATCCCGGCCTCCGGCTGCGGGATATCGGCGACGGCCGGATTCTCATAGCCGAGGCGCTGTCCGGGGACTCGGAGTTGCCCGCGCCGGCAGCGACGCAGCGCATGCGTCACCGGTCGCCAATCCTGGCGGCCGCGTGTCTCGGCGCGCTCGCGCTGGGACTCGGTGCGGGCGTGTGGTGGAGAGGCCGGTCTGACTCCGGTGGCGCGAACTGGACAGGCGTGTTCCTCGGCGGCCCCGAGCTGTCCACCATCCCACGGCCATCGCCCGACGGCCACCTGCTGGCTTTCGTGGCCAAGGACGACGCGGAAGTGATGCAGGTCTGGGTCATGAAGCCGGAGTCGGGAAACCGCGTGATGCTCACGCACCGCCGCGACCTCGGCTTCGCCGGCACCTGTTCATGGTCGCCGGATGGCAGCCGCATTTTCTACGACCGTTATTACGACCAACTCAAAGGAGTCTTCAGCGTCCCGGCGCTCGGCGGGGACGAACAGATGATTCTGGAAACCGGCGGTGATCCGGAAGCTCTTCCGGATGGTAGTCTGCTCGTTGTCCAAATCAACCCGCAGCACGAGCAGCAACTCTATCGCTATTGGCCCGACAGCGGGAAATCCCAGGCGCTTCCGGTGATTCTGCCGTACGGCGAACTTTATGGGTGGGCAACTATACGCGCTTTTTCCGATGGGCGCCGCGCGCTTGTGGGAGGCATGGCGGTGGGAGAAGGAGCCGGCGCTGGGTTCCGCCTTTATGTGGTTGATCTCGACTCCGGCAAGTTGCGCGCGCTCGACGCCGATTTCGGCGACCAGCTCGCCGGCGGCGGTGTGCCCGCCGCGGCTGTCACGCGCGACGGTAAATCAGCGATATTCAGTAGCACGCAGGGCGCTCTCTCGCGAGTTTCGATGATTCCGATCGACGGCCATGCCCGGCCCCAGCCGCTGTTTGCTCTAACCGGGTACCTTGAATCGGTCGATGTCGGCCCCGATGGCGCGATCTATCTCGACCAAGCGGAGCGCCCCATGGAGATCGTGCGTTTCGCTGCGCAGGGCGGGGCTGTAGAGCGCATTGGGAGCGTGCCGAAGCCGGTGGGAGACTACTTCGCGGCCCTCCCCGACGGCCGCGCGGTGTGGGCCGAATATGCCGCCGGGCGTAGCCGTCTCATGATCGGAGGACCAGGGAAGCCGCCTGCCTCCTTTGTCAATACCACCGAGGAGATCTCCGGGCCGCTGACCGCGGCGGGCCCCGGCGCCGTGGCCTTCCTGATTGAGACCAAGCCCCATCCTTCGATCGGCGTGGCCACGCTGGCCAACGGCAGGATTGTCAGCCGCATTCCGTTCGATAAAGGCCGCATCGAACAGATGGCCTCCACGCCGGACGGTAAAACGCTCTACTGTGCGGCTGCGGGGAGTATTTGGGCCGTAACCGCGAGCGGCGGTGAGTTGCGCCGCCTTCGTGCCGGCAACTTCGTGACCGTGGAACCAGGAGGCGAGAGCCTGGTGGTCCTGGTGAGGGAATCTCCCAACACGAGGCTGATTCGCGTCCCGCTGAATGGCGGGCCCGAGCAGGAGATTCGCATCGCCGGCCCGCTGCAATTGGGCTACAAGATCGATAATGACGGCGTCCGGAACGGCCGGCTGGTGGCGCCGGGGAGCGGGCCGACCTGGTATTGGCCGCCCGCTATTTTCGACCTTGCCACCGGAAAATCCTCGCGTATTCCGCTCGATTATGTCAGCGACTTCCATCATATGTCCTGGTCGCCCGAGGGCAAGGTCATCGCCTGCGCCCTGGCTTGGCGCTCCAGCATGTGGAAGTTCACGCAGGAAGCGCGCTGATGCAAACAGGCAGACCCACGGTACACTAAACCCCATGCCCGAACTCGTCCACTATGAAATTCGCGATCAGGTGGCTGTCATCACGGTCGACAATCCGCCCGTGAATGCCCTCAGCCCCGGAGTGCCGGAGGCGATTGAATCCGCCGTCGCGCGCGCTGCGAAAGACGCGGAAGCTCGAGCCGCCATCCTCATCGGCGCCGGCAGCACCTTCATCGCCGGAGCCGACATCCGCTTCTTTGAGACCATCGCCACGCGCGAATCTTCTATCGAACGCTCGCGCGCCATTCACGCGCGGCTCCTGCACATCGAAAATTGCGCGAAGCCCTTGGTTGCCGCGATTCACGGGACTGCCTTGGGCGGCGGGCTGGAATTCGCCATGGCCTGCCATTACCGTGTCGCTGTACCCACCGCCAAGGTGGGGCAACCCGAAGTGCTGTTGGGGATTATTCCTGGCGCGGGCGGTACGCAGCGGCTTCCACGGATCGCGGGCGCAGCGGTAGCTGTTGAAATGTGTACACTCGGCCAGCACATTCCTGCCGAACGCGCGCTCGCTGAGGGGATCATCGATCGCATCATCACCGGCGACCTGCTCTCCGGCGCCATCGTGTTCGCGCTTGAGAAAGTGCAATCCGGCGGTACCCGCAAATCCCGTGAGCTTGAGGAGAAGATCCAACCTCGCGCGGCCGCGCTGGCCGCTTGCGCCAAGACACGGGAAGGCCTCGCCAAGACGGCGCGTGGCGCTCGCGCTCCTTACGCAGCCGTGGAAGCGATTCAGGCCGGTATCGAGCTCGGCTTTGACGCCGGATGCACCCGCGAGATCGAAATTTTCGCCGATTGCGTGCTCTCCACCGAAGCGCACGCCATGATCAAGCTGTTTTTCGCCGAGCGCGAAGTCGCAAAAATTCCTGACGTTCCCAAGGGCACCCCAACGATCGAGATTCGATCAGCCGCCGTCGTGGGCGCGGGCACCATGGGCGGCGGCATCGCCATGAATTACGCCAATGCCGGCGTCCCGGTGCTGCTGAAGGAAGTCACTCAGGAGGCGCTCGACCGCGGCCTGGCCGTCATTCGAAAGAACTATCAGCACTCCGCCTCCAAAGGCCGCATTTCGCAGCAGCAGATGGACCGTGCCTTGAGCCTGATCACGCCGACGCTCACCTATGACGGCTTCGATAGTGTCGATATCGTCACTGAAGCCGTTTTCGAGAACATGGATCTCAAGAAAGCCACCTTCGCCGATCTAGGCCGCGTCACCAAACCCGATTGCATCCTGGCGAGCAATACATCAACGCTGGACATCGACGAATTCGCGCGCGCCAGCGGCCGGTCGGCCAAGGTGATCGGCACCCACTACTTCAGCCCGGCAAATGTCATGAAGCTCCTCGAGCTGGTGCGCGGAAGCCAAACGTCAAAAGAAACCATCGCCACCTGCATGAAGCTCGCGAAAAAGCTGAACAAAATCGGTGTGCTGGTGGGCAACTGCTTCGGCTTCGTCGCCAACCGCATGGTGGCTTACTACATGCGGGAAGCGTACCTGCTGCTGGAGGAAGGCGCCAGCGTGCAGCAGATCGATCAGGCACTGGTCCGCTTCGGCATGCCCGTAGGTCCCTTCGGCATGCAGGACATCGCCGGAATCGACGTGGGCGCGCGCATTCGCCAGTACCTGCGGTCCATCGGTAAGGAGCGCTCCGAAGGGCCCCAATCCGTCGTGCCCGATTGGCTGTTCGACATGGGCCGCTACGGCCAGAAGACCGGCGCCGGATGGTATCGCTACGAAGCCGGCAGCCGCACGCCCATTCCCGATCCGCTCATCGATGACCTGGCCCGTAAGGCCGCGGCCGAACGCGGCGTCACTCGGCGCGCCATGACCGAGGAGGAAATCGTCGCCCGCATCACCACCGCCCTGGCCAACGAAGGCGCGAACATCCTCGACGAAGGTTTCGCCCTGCGCCCCGGCGATATCGACGTGATTTATGTCCACGGCTTCGGCTTTCCGCGCCATCGCGGCGGACCCATGTATTACGCCGATACCGTCGGCCTTAAGACCGTTCTCGATCGCGTCCAAAGCTATCGCGCCGAATTCGGCGATTACTGGCGCCCCGCTCCACTGATCGAGCGGCTCGCTGCCAGCGGCGGCACGTTTTACGGCTGGATCCGGGAAAGCCGCCCGCAGGAGCTCGCGCAAAGCCACTGAACGGCGCGTTCACAGCAACCGGAAATTCACCTCAATCGTGGCCGCCGCGCGAATGGGATGCCCGTTGCGCAGCGCGGGCCTGAACCTCCATCGCGATACCGCTTCCAGCGCCTTCTCGTCCAAGCCCAGCCCGAGACCGCGCAACACCCGGAGCTTGTGCGGCTTTCCGTCTTCGCCCACTTCGATGGTCAGAAGCACCGTGCCCTGGTATTTCGCCTTGCGCGCTTCGTCGGAAAACTCCGGCTCCACTTTGTAGAGCACGCTCGGAGCGGTCAGGCTCCCGCCAAAATCAATGCCCCCAACACCGCCTCCGTCGTCCGGTCCAAATCCCGGACCGCGCCGGCCGCCGACTCCGCCACCCTGGCCGTCTCCGATCCCGCCTCCGCTCCCTGGACCGCTGGACGCAGGACCTTCGCGTCCAAATGGATCACCAAGCTGTGGCAAGGCGATTTGCGCCATTTGCATCTGCGGCGGCCCGATCAAAGTCGGTTCCATCACCAGGACCGGATGCACAGCGCGCGGCGTAGCCGAGGGCGGCGTAAACTGTTGCCGCGCGAACCTCGGAAGCCGGCCCAGGCTGGCTGGAAGCGGCGATCGCTCACCGCCGCCGCCTCCTCCGTGACGCACTGACGGAAAGACCAGCCGCGTGAAATGTGAAGTGCCCGGAGGATCCGCCGGCTTGCGTATCGGCAGCGAGGAAGTTGAGAGGAGCAAAGCGATCACCCCTGCATGGATCAGGAGCGATAGGATCCTTCCCTTCATACCGGCACACTTCGCAACTCAGCCGCCATCCGCCGCTTGTCCCTAACCTGTTGCTGGCGCGACAGAATCCCGAAATACGCGTCCGCGTTGTGTTGGCGGCGCGCCGACACTGTGGAATCCGGGCATCAACCGAGCGACCGCCGCCACTTTCCGTCGTCTAAGGGATGAACGGAGACGAACCATGCGAAATTGCACTCGACTGACATTTCTGATGATGAGCTGCCTGCCGGCGCTGATCCTGGCGCAGGATCACGAAATGACTTGCGACGACCACTGGCAGAGCGATCGGGCTTCACACTGCGAGATCAACGAAATGACGATTCCCGCCATGTCCAGCCTGAACGTCGACGGCGGCGTGAATGGCGGCATGACGGTAAAGGGCTGGCAGAAGAACGAGGTTCTGGTGCGCGCTCGCGTCCAGACCCAGGCTGAAACGGACGACCGGGCGAAAGCGATTGCCCGGCAGGTCATCATCCACACTGGTGGCGGCCGGATCCTCGCCGACGGCCCCTCCACGGGCCACCACGAAAACTGGTCGGTCAGTTACGAAATCTTCGTACCGCAGAAGATGGATCTGAACCTCAGAGCGCACAATGGCGGCATCCACATTGCCGACATTCGCGGACAAATCGAGTTCGAAACGACAAACGGTGGCGTGTCGCTCCAGCGCCTCGCGGGTACGGTCCATGGGTACACGACCAACGGTGGCCTATCCGTTGAGCTTGCCGGAAACCGCTGGGAAGGCGGCCAGCTCGATGCCCGCACCACCAATGGTGGAGTTTCGGTTTCCGTGCCCGACAACTATTCCGCGCATCTCGAGACTGGAACCGTGAACGGCCACATCAACGTCGAGTTCCCGGTGACGGTTCACGGGGAGATCAACCGCCAGCTCTCCATCGATCTGGGTTCCGGCGGCCCGCTCGTCCGCGCTGTGACCACCAACGGCGGGGTATCCATCAAACGCAAGGCTGCTTAGAAAAACCCGCCGACGCTGCATGCCCATGCCCGCGCAATGCGCGCACCGGTGAAAACACCAGCCACAAGGCGGAAGCGAAAATCCCCAGCGCCGCCAGCGTCAGCGTGAAGCGCATGCCGAAACGTTGCGCTAAGAGACCGCCCGCGACCGAGCCTAGGGGTAACATGCCTTTGAACAGCATCTGCATGCACGCATTTACGCGGCCCAGCACCTCAGGCGGGGTGACGGACTGGCGCAGCGTCACCGCGTGAATGTCATAGACCGGATAGGCCATGTCGCCGAAGAACTGCGCGGCGCCAAGGAACGCCGCGGCCACATACAACGGGCCGTGCGCGAGCGGGATCAATAGCCACATCAAACCCACAACCACGTGACTTCCGATCATCAACTTGCCTAACGGAAATCGCTCTACCATCCCCTCCGATATCCACGCTCCAAAGAAATTGCCGGCGCCGCCCAGCGTGATCAGGACGCCGAGCACCGCCGGACCGAGCCCCAGAACCTCAATCCCGAACAATACGTAAAGAGTCGAAAGAAAACCGCTGAAGAATGCAGCCGTCACCGTCCGCAGTCCCAGCGGCCGAAGCAGTGGATGAGCGGCAATGGCCCGGAAGCCAGCCGTGATCTCGTGCCAGCCTGGCGCATGGTGCGTTCGCTCGATGGCAGGTTCTCGCCGCCGGATCGCCAGAATCGAAACCGCGGAAACCACGAATGACGCCGCATCCAGCAGAATCGCGATGGGTCCGGTCATCACCCTGACCAGCAAACCAGTCATGCCCGGTCCCAGGACTTCAGCCGTGGAGTTGCTGAGCGCCAGCTTGCGGTTGCCTTCCAGCAGTTGTTCCGGGCGTACCAGCGCCGGCAAGTACGCCTGATACGCCGAGTCGAAAACGATCGTGAGCGCTCCCGCCAGCGCCACCACGAAGTAAAGCTGCCACATCTGCATCCGGTGAGAGAATGCCGCCAACGGGACTAGGCTCAGCACGGCCGCGCGGCCCAGGTCGGCCCAGATCAAAGTGGGGCGCCGGCGATAACGATCCGCCAGAACTCCCGCCAGCGGTCCGGCAGCGAGCGCTGCAATTCCGCCCAGCCCCGCCAGCAGCCCCATCTGCACGGGACTCGCGTGCAACACCAGCACCGCCGTGTAAGGCAAGCCGTCCCGCGTGATGCGCGAGCCGATCTGAGATATGGTCTGTCCGCTCCACAGCTTTAAGAATTCGCGATCGCGCCTGAGGGCGCCGGCGCGCAGCATGGCTCGTGCCAGTATCGCACGTGTGATGAAGGCAGTCGCCGCGAACACGAATTCACGCTGATGAAAATTGGCATTTGATTTCCGTGTATTCGCATCACTTCGCAGCTATATTGGAGGATTGAAACTCTCCGCTCTCCTCGTACCGCTTGTTATGGTCACCCCGATGGCCCAAGGCGCTGAGAGGAACCAGCGCCACACGCCATCCGCCGGCTATCGCGACTGGAAGGTCTATGGCGGCGGCGCCGAGAGCATTCGCTATTCCAATCTCGACCAGATCAACCGCGCGAATGTGCAAAAACTCCAGGTCGCCTGGACCTTCGACACCGGCGACGCCTTCGATGGCTCGGAAATGCAGTGCAATCCCATCGTCATTAACGGCGTGCTTTTCGCCACCACTCCCAAGCTGCGCGTCATCGCGCTCGACGCCGCCACGGGCCGCCTTCGCTGGACCTTTGATCCCAACAACGGCACGAAGATCACGCACTCCATTCGCAACCGCGGCGTCGCCTATTGGGAGAATGGAAACGATCAGCGTATCCTTTTCGTAGCGCGCCATTATCTATATGCCCTGGACGCCCGCAGCGGCACGCTGATTCCCCGCTTCGGGGACTCGGGCCGTGTCGATCTTCGCGAAGGCCTGGGGCGCGATCCCCGCGAGATTTCCATCTCCGCCACCACTCCCGGCATCATCTACCGCGACCTGCTGATCATCGGCGGCCTGATGAGCGAAGACCTGCCGTGCCCGCCCGGCGATATCCGGGCTTACGACGTACGCACCGGAAAACTGCGCTGGAGTTTTCACACCATCCCGCACCCCGGCGAATTCGGCTACGACACGTGGCCGAAAGACGCCTGGAAGTCGAGCGGCGCGGCCAACAACTGGTCCGGCATGAGCCTGGATGAAAAGCGCGGCCTGGTGTTCGTGCCCACTGGCTCGGCGGCATTCGATTTCTACGGCGCAAATCGCCTCGGCGACGATCTCTTCGCAAATTCCCTCATTGCGCTGAAGGCTGCAACGGGCGAGCGCGTGTGGCATTTTCAAGCAGTCAAACACGACCTGTGGGATCGCGATTTCCCCGCGCCTCCGAACCTGGTGACGGTCATGCGCGACGGCAAGTTGGTGGATGCCGTCGCACAGACCACCAAGGCCGGCGTCGTATTTGTCTTCGAGCGTGAGACCGGCAAGCCGCTGTTCCCCATCCAATACCGCGACGTCCCGCGTTCGGACGTGGATGGCGAGGTCACCGCTTCCAAGCAGCCGTTCCCGCTCAAGCCGCCGCCCTTCGCCCGCCAAATCCTGACCGAAAACATGCTGACCCAGCGGACGCCCGCCGCGCACCAGGCAGTTCTCGATCAGTTTCGAAAGATTCGCAGCGCCGGTCAGTTCGTCCCGCCCAGCTTGCAAGGCACGGTCGTCTTCCCGGGTTTCGATGGCGCGGCGGAATGGGGTGGCGCGGCCTTCGATCCGGCGACGGGATTACTTTACGTCAACTCCAACGAGATGCCCTGGATTCTGCGATTGATCGAACGGCCGAAGATCGAAGGGCACACCAGCGGCCGTGAAATCTATCTCGCCAATTGCGCCAATTGCCATCGCCCGGATCTGCACGGCACGCCGCCGGATTTTCCCTCACTCGCAGGCATCGACAAGAAATTGACGGAGGAGGAAGTGCACAACGTCATCCGTGAAGGCCGCGGGCGAATGCCGGCATTCGCGGAGCTATCCAGAGGCGCCATGCAGGCGCTGGTCGAATATTTGTTCGCGGGCAAGGATACCGCGATTGATGTGCACGCGCCGTCGAGTCCCTGGCCTTTCGGCCTGAAATACACCACCGACGGGTACAACAAGTTTCTCGATCCCGAAGGTTACCCCGCCGTCGAACCGCCCTGGGGCACGCTCAACGCCATCAACCTGGATGCCGGCGAGATCGACTGGAAAATTCCGCTTGGCGAATTTCCCGAACTGGTCGCTCAGGGCATCCGCAATACCGGCAGCGAGAATTACGGAGGCCCCGTGGTCACCGCGGGCGGCCTGCTGTTCATCGGCGCCACCGACCACGACCGGAAGTTCCACGCTTACGACAAAGCCTCCGGAAAGCTCCTGTGGGAAACCACCTTGCCCGCCGGCGGCAACGCCACGCCCGCAACCTACGAGGTGAACGGCCGCCAGTTCGTGGTCATCGCCGCCGGCGGCGGAAAATCAGGCGAGCCATCAGGCGGCAGCTACGTCGCGTTTGCGTTGCCTTAATTGTCAACCGTTCGGCGCATCGGCGGCTGCCAGCGCGCCCACCTGATTCACCTCCAGCAAGATGTCTCCTGCCGGATCGATCGAAAACGCGGGAGCGAAACGGGCGCCCCAGACAATCTCGTCGTACAGGTACGAATACCGCGAATGCACCGTCTGGCTGAAGGTGTCGTCAAATCCCTTGATGAGAATCAGAATCTCGGCCTGTAGCTGCTTCAGGTCTGCGGGCGTCTTCCCATAAAGCGGACTCTGTGAATCGATGGGGTGCACCACGGTCCAGGTCACCGGCAGAAAGTAAAGGGTACGTCGCTCAAGCTTGAGCGGCGCGAACTCCCTGCGGAGTTGGCCCGGCAGGCCCACCACGGTCATCAACATGACCGACGCCTCCAGCTCCATGATCGTGTTCGCGCGCTGATTCACCACTCGGAATTGCAGGCTCGTTCCGTCCTGATACGGCGCAATTAGCACGTTGCGGCTGTATCCGAGCCGCGCCGACGGCCGGGACACGCGCCCAAACAGGAGCCCGGTGGCGAGCGCAAAACCCATCAGGCCCACCATAGCCTCGATTGCCGCCACCACGTTTGCAGCCCTCCCCTTGGGCGAGATGCTGCCATATCCCACCGTAGTCAGCGTGTGGGCACTGAAAAAGAATGAGTTGAGAAAGTGATCGAAGTCCGTGGGCGCGTCGGCGCCCTGCAGTTGATTGGGCCCGAGCGAATAATACACCGCCGCAAAGATGGTATTCATCACGACATACCCGAGAAACATGAGGGCGAAGAAAGTCCACCAGTGCGTGTTGATCAGGTAGAGGTACGGATGCACGTCGCGCCACGTGGTGCCGCGCCGGTGCACATTGAAGCTGCCGTCTTTGTTGATGGCTCGCCGCAAGGTGCCGGTGAATTTCTGAGTCAGGCCTGGATCGAAGGTCGGCTGTTCCATAACAGATGATTGTTTCACTTGGTAATAAGAAAGAGATGCTGGCGGAACATGATCCGATGCGAATCATCCGGAAACTGCTGCCTTATACCTCGGCAGCAGTGGCGCTGGCGGCCCTTTACGTGGCTTTTGTGTTCGTCTCACGATGGCGGGAAAATCGGCAGCTCGAGTCGGCGGCTGCTGAAGCGGCGCGGGCCAAAGCAGAGCGGGAGATCAGCGCCATCTACGGGGACGGCAAGCTCCGAATTCTCAACTTTTACGCTGCGCCCCGCGTCATCAGCCGCGGTCAAAAAGCGCTGGTGTGTTACGGCGTCGCGAACGCAAAGTCGGTCCGGTTGGAACCCCCGGTGGAGCGCATGTATCCCGCCATCAGCCGCTGCTTCGAAGTCGTGCCGCCACACGAAACGCGTTATACGCTGACCGCCGAAGACGCGCAAGGGCACACGGCAACCGATTCATTCGTGCTCCAAGTCAGGTAATGGCCGAGCACGTGCCCGGCCATTACGTCGCCAGGTCTTTCGCCACCAGCACGCGAATGGGCTCGACGATTCCTACCTTGGAAGCGAACGCCTTGAGCCGGCCAAGAACCGAAGGTGTGACTTCCTGCCCTTTGGCCAGCAGCAGCAGGCCGTTTTTCGAGTGAACGTCCTGATCGACGACCATGGCTTTGCGCAGCTCGGCGGATTTCAGGACGCGCAGCTCCATGCCGGCTTCGTTCGGCACGAACGTCGCCAGAGCCTTCAGGCACGCGGGATCGTACCCGTGGGCTCGCCCTCGCATATCCGCAAGCGCCTCCTCTTTCGAGCAATCTCGCGTGATCAGCTGGTCGAAGTCGATGGCCGCGCGCAGCAGATTCACTCCCGTGGAAACGGCTTCCTGCCATTGAGGCGCCACCAGCGGTGATGGCTCCGCGTTCTGCCCGCCAATCATGTGCGCCACAGCTTCAAGCCGCGGAATGTGGAGAAGCAGGTCCCGGCCCGCCGCCGGATGAGCCGCAAACATCTTCTTCTCTTCTTCGGAAAGCGTTTCCCCCGTATACACGCGATCGAGCGTTCCCGGGTCCATGGTGATGCAGCCGATCTGCGACAGCAGCGCCGCCACTTCGAACTGCCAGGCATTGCGCAGTTTCATCTCCGCGGCCAGATGACGGACATAGCGGTGGATGCGGCTGGCCCGGCTGAACGCCGCCGGGTGCCCCAGGCTCAGCACTTCGGTGAGAACCTTGACGCTCGCGCGCAACGTGTTTTCGAGCAGATTTCGCTCCGCCGTCACCAGCCGGTATTGCTCGACAGCGGCTTCGAGCGTGCGGCCCAGTTCCTCCGCCGAACAGGGCTTGGTGAGGAACCGGAAGATGCTGTTCTGATTCACTGCCGCGATAGCCGTATTCAGATCGGCCTGGCCGGTGAGCATCACCCGCACCGTATCCGGCGATAATTCCCTGGCCTTGCCCAGCAGGTCCAGTCCGTTCATCCCGGGCA